>Ga0183095_10408_pt1 | contig 102030 bp, 71 predicted proteins | sample BioMet4_FD_130346 | JGI IMG/M metagenome (GOLD analysis project Ga0183095, IMG submission 130346) | Microbial communities from bioreactor (seeded with sewage sludge) at LBNL, California, USA - Biofuel metagenome 4 (v2) (version 3) | ecosystem: Engineered > Bioreactor > Anaerobic > Unclassified ...
AAACGGAACAATAACTGATGTTGATGGCAAATTCAGCTTAACACTTCAAAACTTTAATGGTCAACTACGTATTTCATATATTGGGTATTCAGAAAAGATAGTACCTATCGGAAATACAACTTCTTTTATTATAAATTTGAATGAAGATACACAAAATTTGGATGAAGTAGTTGTGATTGGTTATGGTACTCAAAAGAAAGTCAATTTAACTGGTGCTGTAACTTCCATTAATAGTGAAACAATTAGTAAACGCCAAGTTGGTCAAGCTTCACTTGTTCTTCAAGGTACAGCACCAGGTGTAACGATAACGCAACGTTCGGGGCAACCAGGTTTAGATGCCGGGACAATAAACATTAGAGGCATTGGTACATTAAATGATTCGAGTCCACTAATATTAGTAGATGGTTTGGAAATGGGCCTGAATAGCTTAGATGTGTCTACAATTGAATCCATATCTGTACTAAAGGATGCTGCTTCATCTTCTATCTATGGTTCAAAAGCGGCTAATGGCGTTATATTAGTTACGACAAAAAGAGCAGCCGAAGGTAAATTCAATATTTCATATAGTGGTTATGTCACTAAACAGAGTCCAACAAACCTTCCTAAAAAATTAGGAGCAATAGACCACATGTTATTACTTAATGAAGCAAAAATAAATGCAGGCGCTGGAGCGGTCTATACGGATGAACAGATTAAAAATTGGAGAGAACTAGGGCCTTCAGATAGAGACAATTATCCAGATACTGATTGGCAGGATGAAGTATTACAAGGAAATGGTGTTTTACATAATCATAATGTCACCATGACTGGAGGCACTGACAAGATGAAAGTTTTAGCTTCAATTAGTTATTTAGGACAAAATGGTATCATAAAGAAAGTCGATTTTCAACGTATATCACTTCGCTTAAACACTGACTTTACATTTTCAAAAAATTTTGCTTCATCTCTTGATGTCTATTTGTATGATTCAAATAGAAACTCTGTAGCTAATTATAGAAGTCAATCTTCTAATGGATCTGGTATTGGCTATATATTTTACTTGATGAATAAGCTACCTGCAGTTCAAGCATGTAAATATTCAAATGGATATTATGCTGAAGGACAAAATGGTGAAAATCCTGTCGCAAGTATTAACGAAGGTGGATTTACAAAGGTGAAATCAACGCCTATGATGGCTAACCTATCTTTCAAATGGAATCCAACAAATGATTTCTGGATGCAAGCAGCATTTTCTCCGTCTATATCTTATCCATTAACAAAAACTTTTGTTAATAAAATAACAACATATAACGTTGATGGAACCGTTTTTTCAACAATGCCGAGTAAGGCAAATTTGACTATGGAATCTAACTATAATCGATATCTTCAATTTAGAAGCACAGCAAATTATATGAAAACAATAAAACAACATACTGTAACGGCATTAGCTGGTTTTCAATATGAATCAGATTATAGTTCCGGTTTTAACGCCTATAGAGACGAATTCTTATTCCCTGAATATACTGTATTGCAAGCTGGTTCAGTGGAGAATATGAGAAATGATGGTTGGGCTGGAGAGAATGTCCTTATGTCTTGGTTTGGAAGACTCAATTATGATTATAAAAGTAAATATTTGTTTGAAGCAAACATTCGTTATGATGGCTCTTCCAAGTTTGGCAAAGGTAATAAATGGGGTGCATTCCCTTCTTTTTCTGCAGGATGGAGATTGTCAGAAGAAAAAATTTGGAATAATCTGAAGCAGTATGTGCCTAATTTAAAAATAAGAGGTTCATGGGGTACTTTAGGTAATCAAAATATAGGCGATAACTATCCATTCTCTTCAAATATTGATATGACCACAAAATACATTTCAAATGATGTCTTAATGGATGGTGCATCTGTAGTTACAATGAATAATCCTAATATTTCTTGGGAAACTACATACATGACCAATTTTGGTTTAGATTTGAATTTTATAAATAAGATTAATGTCACTTTCGATTGGTATTACAAAAAGACAAAAGATATATTATTGAAACTAGATATTCCGTTGACAATGGGTCTTGCACCTACATATCAAAATGCCGGTAAAGTAGGAAATAAGGGTTATGATTTAAATATTTCCTATGCTGATAGAATTGGTGATTTTGATTTTGATGTATCCTTTAACTTATCTGATGTTAAGAACAAGATTCTTGACTTAAGAGGTATAAATGGAACGGGACTTGTTACAAATCGAGAAGGATATGCTATTAATTCACTGTATATGTACAAAAACCTTGGTATTTTATCGAGTGCAGATTTTAATACAGATGGAACATACAAATGGACTCGTCAAATACGTAATTTGGCGCAGGGTGATTTGAGGTACGAAAACATGAATGATGATGATATCGTAAACGATGGAGATCGTGCAGTATTAGGATCAACAATTCCAAGATATACATTTGGGTTAAATTTTTCAGGAAGATATAAAGGTTTTGATCTGAATTTATTATTACAAGGTGTTGGGAAAGTTGATGGTTATTTAACTGAAATAGCTTTACGTCCTTTCTTTTCCGGAGGAACGGCTTTCGAGATTCATAAAGATCGCTGGACTAGTGAAAACCAGAATGTAAATGCAAATTTTCCACGCTTATATTTTGGCGACTCAAATAACTATTTATCTTCAGATTTTTATAAAAAAAGCGCTGCATATTTACGCTTCAAGAATATACAAGTTGGATATCGAATACCAGAAAGAATTACAAAAAAAGCTCTAATTCAGTATCTTAGATTATATGTTACGGGAGAGAACCTTTTAACATTTTCAAATTTCTGGGATGGATGGGATCCTGAGGTTTCGCCGGCACAATCTGGGCAATATTACCCACAAGTTAAAACTATCGGTTTTGGTGTAGATGTTAAATTTTAATCATAAACGATTATGAAACTAAAAAATTCAATATTAGATTTATTCATACTTTGCATTATGTTTTTTGCATCGTGTGATAACGCGTTAGATAAAGATCCTTTGAATCTTCCTTCTACTGGAACTTTTTTGGAAAATGAAAATCAAATTAAATTAGCAATTGTGGGCATGCATTCACCTCTTTATTTGCTGTATGATCAAATACCATTTACATTATATTTTGATCTTGCATCTGACATTGGGGCCGATCGAGATGTGAATCCAGAACAATTATTCCATACAGCAAATGCTGGAAATTTGAAGAGTTTGTGGACTTATATGTACCAAGGAATCTCTAGATGTAACTTTATTTTGGATAATATTGATAGAGCTAAAAATAAAGTATCTGAAGATAAGCTTAATATGTATAGAGCAGAAGTAAAAGTGTTGAGAGCATATTATTATCATGTTTTGGTCTCAATGTTTGGAGGAGTACCATTAATTGATCATGTTCAATCATTGGATGACGCATATGTGGCCCGTGAATCACAGGAAAAAGTTGTTGATTTTATTATATCTAGCTGCGAGGATGCTGCTCCCTATTTATCTGCTACTAATCAACCAAACACAATGGCGATAACCAAAGGATTTGCTTGGGCTATTATTGCAAGGACTGCTTTATACAATAGTCGTTGGCAGGTAGCTATCAATGCTTGCCAAAACATAATGAAATTAGAAGGAACTGAATATATTATCGATCCAAGTTATGAAAATTTGACAAAGATTGTAGGTAAAACATCAAAAGAAATTATTTGGGCTATTCAATTTAATCAAGACGATAAAACTCAGTTAATTCCTAAACGTTATTATTCTCGTTTAGCTGGAGGTTATTGTAATAAATTACCTGTTCAATCTCTAGTTGATTCATATGAATGTACCGATGGACTTCCAATTGACAAATCGCCTCTTTATGATCCTCAGCATCCATGGAACAATAGAGATCCAAGATTAGGATATACTGTTGCTCTGCCGGGAACCGTTTATATGGGTTATCAATTCGAAACTAATAAGGACAGCTTAAAGTGTTGGAATTATAATGTGACTCCTGCTGTAAGAGTAAACAATTTGGATGCGACTCATACTTATGCAACGTTCTCTGGTTATTGTTGGAAAAAATATGTCGATTCAGCTGAATATCGCTCAGATGGAGCTTCTTCTATCAATGCCATTGTTTTCCGTTATGCTGAAATATTATTAACGTATGCTGAAGCTAAGATTGAATTGAATCAGATTGACGAAACTGTTTATTCTGCCATAAATAAAGTTAGAGGAAGAGTAAATATGCCGCTTATATCTGAAGGGAAAAATCAAGATGAACTTCGGAAAATAATACGAAAAGAAAGAAAATATGAATTTGCAGGAGAAGGCACTAGGCTTTTTGACGTTCGTCGTTGGAAGATTGCTGAGAAAGTCATGAATGGACCATGTTATGGTCGTGTTCCAAAGGGATATCCTTCTGCAGCTCCTAAAATTGACGATTTCGGAAACCCTGATTATACTAATTTTGTAGATAAGGATAAATTTGGGATAAAATTAGGTCAACGTTATTTTGATCCTTCCAAACATTACTTGTCTCCTATTCCGTATGCTGAAATACAAGTAAATGCTAACCTTATCCAGAACCCTGGGTATTAAGTAAATGCTTTATTAATAGTAATATTAGGGGCTATAAATTCCCCTAATATTACTTGTCCATAATTTGTAGAAAAATGAAACAAGTTATTATAGAACAGAAAAGAGATACCGAAATCATTGCGTCTCCTGATCTTTTAGTTGTAGGTTCTGGACCTGCTGGTGTTTGTGCTGCTATTGCTGCATCACGCTTGGGTGCAAAAACATTGTTGATTGAAAAATATGGTTTTGTTGGAGGAAATTTGACAACAGCTATGGTTAATCCTATTTTTACTTTTCATGATATTCATGGTCGACAAATCATAAGTGGAGTTGCAAATGAAATCGTGTCCCGTTTATTTTCTAATGGTTTTTCTCCAGGCTATGTAACAGATTTGACTTTTGATAATGCTTCGATGACCCCTTTTGATTCCGAAGGTTGTAAAACTGTTCTTTTTAAAATGCTTGAAGAGACTGGAGTGGATTTGTTACTTCATACTCTTGTTGTTGATGCAATCACCACAAACGGTAAGGTATCAGCAGTAATAATTGAAAGTAAATCTGGTAGACAAGCAATTTGTCCGAAGTATGTTATTGATTGTTCTGCAGATGGAGATGTGGCAGTTCATGCAGGGGCTAATTATATATTAGGTGATGGTATAGAGGGGATAATGCAACCAGCTACCTTATATTTTAGAATTGGCGGTGTTGATAGAATTGAATTAAAGAATTGGATGAAACTTAATCGAAGTTTACTTAAAGAAAATCCAACTGATGAAGAAATCGATTCTCAAAAAGCGATTGCTTTAATGGGTTTAAATCAATTAATAAGCAAAGCCATTTCTGCAGGTGAATTAGATAAAGAAATAGCTCCTAGGATTCTTATGTACGAGTTGCCTCATAATCAGTTTTCAGTAAATACGACGCGACTACAGAATATTGATGGTACAAATACCCGGGATATTACAAAAGCAGAAATTGTCCTTAGAAAACAAGTCATTCAGACTTTCCATTTTATAAGAAAGTACATTGGCGGATTTAATGATTCATATATAATAGATTCTGGCATTCAGGTTGGAATAAGAGAGACCCGTCACATTATTTGTGACTATACATTGACAAAAGATGATATTCTAAATGGCACCTCTTTTAATGACGGAATAGCTTGTGGAACTTTTGCAATAGATATACATCCACCTAAAGGCAGATTGCAGATTTTTACTGGTTCTGGAAAAAAAGTATATGAAATACCGTATCGTTGTTTGCTGCCAATAGGAATTGACAATCTTTTGGTCGCTGGTCGGTGTATTTCAGCAACACATGAAGCTTATGGATCTATTCGAGTCATGGCAACATGTATGGCAATGGGACAAGGTGCTGGAGTTGCAGCTGCTTTGATTATACATAAAGGAATTACAACTAGAGAAATTAATGTTGAAGAATTAAAAAGCGAACTTATAAAACAGGGACAGTATATATTAAATGAGCATTTGGACGAAATCATAGACAAAAATCTTATTTTGAAAAAGAGAAATAATAATGGACAGAATACCGGTTTTTATAATCCATTTCTTAATCAATAATAAGAATGAAGAATATAAATAATTTTGGTGTTGGTGTAAGATGGAAAATTGCCATACTCTTATGTTTAATTTCAGGGTTAAACTGTTTGGATCGTAATACACTTGCAATTTTAGCTTCAACTATTCAAAAAGATTTATTTTGGACAGACTCTGATTATGCTAATATTACCGCTGTTTTTGTATTAAGCTATACCTTAATGTATGCTTTTAGCGGTCGAATAGTTGATTATATAGGCACAAGAAAAGGTTTCTCGATTTTTGCAGGAGGATGGTCGTTCATTAGCATGCTACATGCTTTTGCCTATACTATTACTCAATTTTCTGTGGTTCGTTTCTTCCTTGGTATTGCAGAGTCTGCGAATTTCCCTGCTGGAATTAAAGCCTGTACTGAATGGTTTCCATTAAAAGAACGTGCTTTAGCAATAGGTCTATTTAATGCAGGAACAGCGGTCGGAGCTGCATTGGCAGTTCCTATAGTTTCATTTTTATCATTGCGTTTTGGATGGAGATTCTCCTTTATTATTACTGGAATACTTGGATTTATATGGCTGCTTTTCTGGTTGAAATATTACCATTTACCTCAAAATCATCCGAAAATCACTGAAGAAGAAAAACAACTCCTTCTAAGAAATGATAATAAACCAGGAATTTCAGGAAAGGTGAGGTTAAAAGAATTGTTGCGTCGAAAAGAAACTTGGGGATGCTTTTCAGCTCGAATATTTATTGATCCTGTTACGTATTTTTTATTGTTTTGGATTCCAAAGTATTTGCAGGATGAACAGGGCTTCTCTCTATCTGAATTAGGGGTAACAGCCTGGTTACCTTATACCGCTATGGGAATTGGTACTATTCTTGGTGGTTTATTCCCTAAATTATTAATAGACAAATGTAATTGGTCTTTAAATAAAGCAAGAAAAACAATTATGTTGATAGCTTCATTTTCAATTCCTTTATTGTGTTATATCCTTTTCCAGGTGACAAATCCATTAATTGCGGTATTCACGATATCTGGTATTATGTTATCACATGGTTTGTGGGCAAATATAACAATACCTTCTGAAATTTACCCGAATAATGTTCAAGCAACAATAACCGGAATAGGGGGTACTTTAGGAGGAATAACAAGCGTTATTTCACAAAAAGCAATAGGTATGACAATAGGAACATATTCTTATTTCCCAATTTTTATATATATAAGTTTAGCATATCTTATAAGTTACGTTTCCGTGTCTATTCTAGTTGGCAAATTGGGAATTATGCATAACTTTAATAATAACTAATTTAAAATTTTTTTATGAAGAGTGTAATTAATATTATATCTTATTTTTTTTGTTTTGTATGTTTTTTTTGTCAAAATATTCAAGGGCAAAAAAAACTCAATAAACAAAACGAAACTATCATTCAAGTTTCTGTTTCAGATACACTTCATATGATTGATCCGATGATATATGGACAAATGTTTGAAGACTGCAATGATAGTGTTATCTATGGAGGGTTAGTAAATGGGAATGGTGAGGAAAATCCAGCAGTGAGAGATCTATTACGCCCCCTTAACATGCCTATCGTGCGTTGGCCTGCAGGGACATATTCTCTTGAATATAACTGGGAAAATGGTGTTGGTCCTAAAAAAGAAAGACCAATTGTTAGTTGTATATGTTGGGGTGGAAATGATTCTAATTTATTCGGAACAGATGAATTTCTTCAATGGTGTAATAGTATTGGAACTGTTCCATATATTAATTTCAATATGGGCAATAGTCCTAAATATGCTGGTTCTTTAGGTGATGCACTTAATTGGTTGGAATATGTTAATGGTCCAACAAGTTCTCCATATGGAATGAAGCGTGCTTTAAATGGACATAATCATCCGTATAATGCTAGATATTGGTGCATCGGCAATGAAAATTATCTTTCTGCAGGAGTTCATGTCGCAGAAACGTCTCAACAATATTCCAATCGGCTATTCCATTGGTCATCAACTATAAAACAATTATACCCTGATTTGCGATTGCTGGGTGTTGGTCATTTGTATAATTGGAATGATTCAGTTTTATCAAAGAATGGAGGTTTAATTGATTTTTTGACATTACATTATTATGTGGAATGCAAGATTAAAGATAATGCAATAGAAAATCCAGATTATACTCTGTTCTCTCCAGCAAAAGTTGAAGCAAATATAAAAAATAATTTAATCTATCTACATAAATCAAACCTATTATTTGAACGTAATAATAACCCAATTAGATTTAGTATTGATGAATGGAATAATCGCCATTCTGTTTACGACGGAATAAAATATAATTTTACCCGTAAGGATGACAGACGACAATTTGATGTAGTAACAGTTGCTGGGATGCTAAATGTTTTTGTAAGACTTTCTCCTGATGTGGGAATGGCCAATTATATTTTCCCTGTTAATGGACATGGGTTAGTTAAAACAGTTAGTGATTATGATGCTTTTAAAACTTCTATTTATTATGTATTTGATTTATATCGGCAATATATGATTGGAAAGAAAATAGATTTAAATATCTCAGGTCCAACTATATCTTTGCCATATTCTAAATTAAAATTAGCGGGGTCTGTTAATAAAGATATTGAAAAACAAACAGGCAATTTTACTTATATTGATGGGGCAGCTGTTTTGAATGATAATAGTATAAATATCACGGTAATAAATCGTTCATATAATATGAAACAAAAAATTCATTTAATTGTTCCAGAAGGATATTTTGCAGAATGTTTATTTAAAATTGAATCATCTGATATTAATGCATCAAATACTGCTTCTAATAGGAATAAAATTGTTCCTATTAAAACTATACTTGGAACTAAGAATAAAGTTATGGATATCTCTTTACAACCTTGTGGGCTTGCATTAATTCATTATTGTAAGATAATGTAAGTTTTACTTAGAGTTGTATTTACGCAATAATATCAATTTTTTAAGTAACTTTGAAGGATGACGTATTTATTAGTTTTGTCGGAGAAACTTTTTTTCGGACTGTAGCATTAAAAATACATCATACATTGTGTGGATGTGAATTTTATAAGAGAGTTGTCTCGATGACAACTCTCTTTTTGTTTTTTGCATGACTTTTATTTCCGAATTATTTGATATCTTTGCTTCTGACTAAGTTAAAAGAGTATGAAGGACCAACAGCAGCGGGCGGCGGCGAGGGCTTTTGCCGCTGAATGGAAGAGCAAAGGCTACGAAAAGGGAGAAAGTCAGCCTTTTTGGCTGTCGCTTCTGCGCGATGTGTTTGGCGTCGAAAAGCCTGAAACCGAGATTTCTTTCGAGGAACAGGTGCATCTGGACAACACAAGTTTCATCGACGGCTGGATTCGCAAGACGCATGTGCTGATTGAGCAGAAAGGTTCGAACAAAAATCTCAACATGCCAATCAAACAGTCCGACGGAACGTCGCTGACGCCTTTCCAGCAAGCCAAACGTTATGCTGCCGAACTTCCTTATTCTGATCGTCCGCGCTGGATTGTGACCTGCAATTTCAAGGAATTCCTGATTTACGACATGGAACGGCCGAATTCAACGCCTGAAAGCGTGCTGCTCGTCAATCTCGAAAAAGAATATTACCGTCTGAATTTCCTCGTTCACACCGATGACGAGAACATCAAGAAGGAGATGGACGTTTCGTTGCTGGCAGGCGAACTTGTTGGACACCTGTACGAAGCCTTGATGGAACAATATGTTGACCCTCAGAACGAACATTCGCTGAAGAGTTTGAACGCTATTTGCGTGCGTCTTGTGTTCTGTCTATATGCAGAAGATGCGGGACTTTTCGGGAAACACAATTCGTCCCACGATTATATCAAGAGTTTTAAGACTCAGAATGTGCGCAGTGCACTGATAGATTTGTTTAAGGTGCTCAACACGCCATGTGATGAGCGCGACCCGTATCTTAATCCCAATCTGTTGGCTTTTCCTTTTGTCAGCGGCGGATTGTTTACCAACGAGAACCTCGAGATTCCACGTTTTACCGACGATATTGTCAACCTCATATTGAACGACTGCTCGGAAAACTTCGACTGGAGTGTAATCAGTCCGACCATTTTCGGAGCTGTGTTCGAGAGTACGCTTAACCCTGAAACGCGCCGGAGCAACGGGATGCACTATACTTCGGTCGAGAACATCCACAAGGTGATTGACCCGCTTTTCCTTGATGACCTAAAAGAAAAGTTCGAACAAATCTGCGCCGTTCCGGTCATGAAGACCCGCCAGCAGAAGCTTCGCGATTATCAGGACAAACTTGCTTCGCTCACATTCCTTGATCCTGCTTGCGGAAGCGGCAATTTCCTGACCGAGACTTATCGTTCGTTGCGCCGCCTGGAAAACGACATATTGAAAGAACTGCGTAAAGATTCGCAAATTGTGTTGGGTGGCGATTTCAGCCCGATAAAGATGTCTATCGGTCAGTTCCACGGTATCGAAATCAATGACTTTGCAGTAGCTGTCACTAAAACGGCGCTTTGGATTGCCGAAAGTCAGATGATGAAGGAAACGGAAGATATTGTCGGTAGCGACATCGAATTCCTGCCGCTCAAATCCTATTCGAACATTGTCGAAGGCAATGCGATAAAGACAGATTGGAACTCGGTCGTTCCCAAAGACAAACTCAGCTACATCATAGGGAATCCTCCGTTTGTCGGAGCAAGGTTAATGGACGAGGTTCAAAAGCAGGATGTCCTCATTACATTCGGCAAAGATTGGAAAAATGTTGGCAATCTCGATTATGTAAGTTGCTGGTATAAAAAAGCTGCAGATTTAATGCCGAACACGCAAATAAAAGCTGCGCTTGTTTCAACAAACAGCGTCGCACAAGGAGAAACTGTTGCAAATCTTTGGGAACCACTTTTCAAAAATAATGTGCATATCAATTTTGCCTATCGCACATTCCGTTGGGACAGCGAGGCTAAAATCAAAGCTCATGTTCATTGCGTGATTGTAGGTTTTAGCATAGCTCCAAATTTTAAACCAAAAGTTATTTATGACGGAAACAGCCAGAAGATAGTAAACAATATAAATGCTTATCTGATTGATGCGGACAATGTATTTGTAGAAAGCCGGAACAAACCCATTTGCGATGTTCCTGAAATCGGAATCGGAAATAAACCGATTGATGGAGGTATTTATCTTTTCAAAAAAGACGAAATGGAAGCCTTCGTAAAGAAAGAACCTGCTTCCGAAAAATATTTTAAACTTTGGTATGGTTCTGATGAATTCATCAATCGCAGACCGCGTTATTGCTTGTGGTTGGGCGAATGTTCACCGAATGAGCTTCGGCAGATGCCCGAATGCAGGAAACGTGTGGAAGCGGTGAGAGAATATCGTTTGACAAGTCCAAGTGAAGGAACTAGAAAATTAGCTGACAAACCAACAAGGTTTCATGTCGAGAACATGCCAAAAACAGATTATTTACTAGTGCCAAGTACTTCATCTGAAAGACGGAGATACATACCGATTGGGTTTATTACATCAGATATCATTTCTTCAAATGCAGTACATATTATTCCCCACGCAACAATGTATCACTTCGGAATTTTGACATCCAATGTTCATAACGCTTGGATGCGCGTTGTTTGCGGGCGTTTGAAATCAGATTACCGTTATTCAAAAAATGTTGTTTACAACAATTTCCCTTGGCCGAAGCCGACTGACGAGCAGAAAGCAAAAATTGAAGCAACAGCACAATCTGTGCTTGATGCGCGTGCACTTTATCCTGACAGTTCGCTGGCTGACCTTTACGATGAAGTGACGATGCCGTCAGAGTTGCGCCGCGCTCATCAGGACAACGACCGCGCTGTCATGCAGGCTTACGGCTTCCCGATAAAAAACTTCACCGAGGCCGATTGCGTCGCCGCACTCATGAAAATGTATCAGCAGCTGACAAAATAGTAATAGCGAATCTTATTCTCTAAGTTTCAACTTATGAGTTATGTTTTGAGTATAGGATTGTAGTGAAATTGTTTAATAGAATATATTATGAATGAACAATTAGAATTTAAAGGCTTTTGGTTTCTTCCAAATTATCCAGAAAATAGAGTAGCAGGTATATTAACATATATACCTCATGAAACGATAAAACTTGAATTAATTGGTTATTTTGAATCTGAAAAATCTTTTATTGATTCCATATCTGATCACAATAAAATCGATATCATATTAGGTAATGCATCAAATGGTAAAAAAATAACAATTATATATTGTATTCCATCCTCTAGTTATAATTCGGAATCTGACTTTCCAATTACGACATATGAATGTACATACCTAATTATAGGAAAACATCTCAATGATATTTTTGAGAATTGTTTTAATAGAGCTACAGTCCTATTCTCTGAATTAAAATATTGGTGTTTACCTAATGCAATAATTGAAATGATGAAGTATAATAAAAATGAAGAGTTAAATAAAGTTTCATTTTTAATTAACACTAAAAACAAAAGAATTATAAATTCAACAATAATTGACGATAACACAACATTATCATTAAAAGAATGTATTGTCTATTTTGAACCAGAATGTTATTTCGATAAAAGTCTAAACCAATACACATCTCTCGAAATTTCAAAAAAAGAGGCTTCTTCTATTAAAGATTTTATGAAAGATATTTATCTGTATGAACAGTTTCTTTCATTTGCCACGCTTCGTAGAGTTATTTGTTCTAATATTCAATTAACTGACCAGAATTGTAATCAGGAAATTTGTAACCCTATACAATTTATATATATTCATAGAGAATTTGATAATAATGCTCAACCTAAAAGATATCAATTCTTATTTGATTATGAGAAAATCAAATCTCAATATTCATATATTATCCGAAAATGGTATACTGAAGATGATGATATTGTTCCCATTAGACAACATTTAATAGATAGTATTAAAGTTACTAAAGTGTTTTCAAGCGTTGATTTTTTGATTGTTGAACAAGCAATAGAAGGTTTTTGGTGGAGGTTCCGCGATAGAGATTACAAATCAAATAATAAGAATAACGATTCTGTTTCCAAAAAAACGAATACTTCTCTCAAAGAAATATTTGAAGAACTTATATCTGAGTTTGCTTCAGTTACCAAGATTGCCAATCTTAACTTAAATATAGATTCCGTGGTTGATTCAAGACATTACTATTCTCATTTTATGAACAAAAAGAATAAACGTAACATTGCAGATGGACTTGAATTATTTTATTTATCAAGAAAATTGAAGGTAATTTTGATTTGTTGTATGATGAACTTTATGGGCCTCAGCAATATTCAAATAAATGATATTTTAGAAAAATCATATAATACTATATTTGAAAATATTTTGAAGGATAATTGAAGCTAATGGGAATGTTTTTGCTTTTATCTGCGATGATAAGAATATGATTAATACAGTCACTGATATAATGACGTTTCCCCCAAACATGTTTCTAAACATACGAATATATTTGGAAGGTCGGTTTTAAAGGGCGACCTTTGTTTCGGAAACAAAAAAGGACGGTTTCGTCCGATAAGATATTTTTATAGTTAAAGGTTTTGGTTAAAGCACCGCCGTCTGAGAAGACTACGCTGCTATTTTTATATGCCGCTTCATCAATCTATTTCTTGCAAAATATCTATGCTCTTCCTTTTCCCTTTCCATTGCTAACATGGTTAACAATCTTTTTTCCCTTTCCGCAGCATGCAGATGAGAGGTCTGCAGGCGGAAAAATGTAATCTGCACGTTGCGAAATCATTTTGTCAGGTGACGAGGTCTAATCTGCACGTGAAGTTTGTGTCTGCACGGGTGATTTGTCTAATCTGCACGCTGCGAAATCGTTTTGTAAGGTGACGAGGTCTAATCTGCACGTGAAGTTTGCGTTTGCACGAGTGATTTGTCTAATCTGCACGTGAAGATTGTGTTTTTAAAAATTAAACCTCTAATCTGCGTATGAAGATTGCGTTTTTTATCTGAGACACAAGATATTGTGTCTCTACGGGGATTCGTTCTGAATTATTGTCTGTTTCCACGCGTTGCGCTGTGCAGAATAAAAGGGAATGATTGGAGAATATGTATTTTATGATTACCTTTACACGATTTATTAACACATAAAGTATTTCTGGGATGAGAAGGTTTTTGTTGTTGACAATGGCATTGTTTGGAACACTGTTTTTGTTCGCTGACGGATTGCCGCATTTTTCGACGGCTGGTTTTTTTGAAATGCAGAATTCCGGACGCTCGGTTTATTCCATGAACATAGGTTGGCGATTTTTGAAAAGCGATGTGTTGCACGGTGCTTCGTCGGTCAATTTTGACGATGCCGATTGGCAAATCGTGTCTCTGCCTCATGGCTTGGAAGTGTTGCCGCAAGAGGCAAGCGGCTGTGCCAATTATCAGGGAGTCGTTTGGTATCGGAAGCATTTCAAACCGATGGATTCTTTAAAAGGGAAAAATCTTTTCCTCTATTTTGAAGCTATTATGGGCAAAAGCGAAGTCTATATCAATGGAAAACTTGCTAAGAAGTTCTATGGCGGATATTTGCCGATTGTTATTGACGTGACCAAATCGTTGATTTGGGGCGCGGATAACGTGATTGCGGTGAAGGCAGACAACTCGAACGATTCGTCTTATCCTGTCGGTAAGCCTCAGAATGTTTTGGATTTCACATATTTTGGCGGTATTTATCGTGATTGCTGGTTGGTAGCGCATAATGATGTGTTTATTTCGGACCCCAATTATGAGGATGAAGTCGCCGGCGGAGGCGTTTTCGTGGCATACGATAATGTGTCAAAACAAAATGCTGATGTCATTCTGAAAGCGCACATCAGGAATTCTTCGGCGAAAAAAGCGGATGTAAAGGTCGTCTTTGATTTGAAAGATAAGAGCGGTGACATAGTGAAAACTATTACTAAACCAATTTCTGTAGATATAAGTGAGGCTGGTTATGTCAACGCAAAGATGAATGTCAAATCGCCTCACTTATGGTCTCCCGATTCTCCGTATCTGTACAATTTATGCATAACTGTAAAGGATAAAAGGAATAAGATTATTGATGGCTATCGTTTGCGGATTGGCATTAGAAGTATAGAATTCAAACAGGAGAGCGGATTGTGGATTAATGGAGAACCATATAAAGGCAAGATAATGGGGACCAATCGTCATCAGGATTTTGCAGTCTTGGGCAATGCTCTTCCCAACAGTCTTCAATGGCGTGATGCTAAGAAACTGCGCGATGCGGATATGAAGGTTATACGAACGCATTATGTCATTGACCCGGCATTTATGGATGCATGCGATGAATTGGGACTTTTTGCTTTGGTCGAAACTCCCGGATGGCAGTTCTGGAATAATGATTCTGTTTTCGGAGCAAGAGTATATCATGACATTCGCAATATGATTCGTTTGCATAGAAATCATCCTTCGTTGTTCTTCTGGGAACCTATTTTGAACGAAACGAGCTATCCTGAATCTTTCGCAAAAAAAGCGGCTGAAATATGCCGCGAGGAATATCCTTATCCGTACAGTGAAGCTGCCTGCGACGATGGAGCTGCGGGAGACCAGTATTTCTCGTTGTTACTGCGTCCTCAAGATGTCCTGAAATCCAACAAGACCTATTTTATCCGCGAATGGGGTGACAATGTGGACGATTGGAATGCTCACAATTCGGATAGCAGAGTGGCGCGGGAATGGGGAGAAACGCCCATGTTGATTCAAGCTGCTCATTACGCCAGTCCGAATTATCCGCTGTCAAACTATGGAGGAGTTGCAAAGGCTCCAACTGTTTTATGTTATGATAATATATGTTCCATGCCTAGACAAATAGTCGGAGCATGTTTCTGGCACTCTTTCGACCACCAGCGCGGTTATCATGCCGATCCTTTTTATGGTGGAATGATGGACGCTTTTCGCCAGCCCAAATATTCATACTATATGTTTCAGTCGCAGCGTCCTCCTGTAAAAAGCGATTTGATTGCGGAAACGGGACCGATGGTTTACATTGCCAATGAATTGACTCCTTTCTCGCCGAAAGATATAACAGTCTATTCGAACTGTGATGAAGTGCGTTTGACCGTTTTTGAAGGCGGCAAACAGTATGTGTACAAAAAGGACAAGAACAGAACAGGAATGCCGTCTCCAGTCATCACGTTTGAAGATGCTTTCCACTTTATGGATTGGAAATTCATGGCGCGTGCCAGAAAACAGGATAACGCTTATTTGCTGGCTGAAGGTTTGATGGACGGGAAAGTCGTTGCGACCCATAAAAGATTTCCATCGGGTCAAGTCTATCGGATTCGTCTGCGTTTAGACAATGAAAACGTCCCGTTGGTTGCCGATGGCTCCGATGCGGTAGTCGTCGTGGCGGAAATGGTGGATAAGCGAGGTACAGTAAAACGCTTGAACAATTCTTATATTAAGTTCCAGATTGAAGGTGAAGCCAGTCTCATTGCTGATGAACGCACGGCGACCAATCCTCTGAAAGTGGCTTGGGGAAGCGCTTGCGTGTTGGTGAAAGCTACGACAAAACCCGGAAAGATAAAAGTCATTGCTTCTATGCTTAATCAGGGTTCCAACCGTCCGTTGGATGGAGTTCTTGAGTTCGCTTCCGTTCCGGATGAAAAGAAAGAGATTTATTCCGAAAGCGAACTTCAGTCTATGGTTAATAAGACAGATGAAACGAAGTCCCGGACGATGACAAAATCCGATTTGGAGCGTGAAAACGAGCAGTTGAAAAAAGAATTGCAGCAGTTGAAAGTCCTTGAAGTAGAAAAACAACAGACGAAATTTGGTAAGGGAATCAATGATTAATAATCAAAAGAAGAGAATGAAACGAACGGTAATGACAATATTGGCTGCATGCTCAATCTTTGCAGCAGTGGCACAGACCAAGGAAATAACCATCCTTGCCGTGAATGATATTCATGCAGCAATCGACCAGTTTCCGAAGTTCGCCGCCATCGTGGACAGTGTGCGCAGCGTGCATCCTGACGCACTTCTTTTTTCCGCCGGCGACAATCGCACGGGCAATCCGTTCAACGACAAGCACACGACGCCTAATCTGCCTATCGTTACGCTGATGAACAGGCTGCGGTTCAATCTCTCTGCTGTCGGTAACCATGAGTTCGACGGAAAGGCGGAAGGCTTGCGTTACACTATAAACGAGTCGGATTTCCCGTATGTCTGCGCCAATATGTATCCCGACGACACGTTGCGCCTTCGCGTTTATCCTTATCGGATGCTTGAAGTTGAAGGAGTGAAAATCGGTGTTCTCGGACTGCTCCAAGTGGGCAATGCCGGCATTTCTGATGCACTTCCCGCCAATCTGAAAGGCATCGCGTTCCGTGAGCCGGCTGTCGTGGCACGCGAATATGAATGGCTGCGCAAGCAGTGCGATGTGATGATTCTGCTCTCTCACGTCGGCTTCGAAGGCGACGTCCAGCTTGCAAAGGATTTCCCCGAGGTGGACGCTATCATCGGAGGTCATTCGCACACGGCTGTAAAAGGCACAAAACTCTTTGGAAAGGTGCTGATTACGCAGGCGGAAAACAGCCTGAAATATGTCACTGAGATAAAGCTTCGTGTTGAAAATGGGAAAGTGACAAGTAAGGACGCTCATCTGATTGACGTGAAAACCTTTGCGAAAAGCGATTCTTCGGTGCAGGCGATGGTCGATGAATACAGCCAAAACAAAGCGTTGGAGCAGGTGCTGACCGAGGTGAATGAGTTTGACAACAAAGAAGAACTGGGCTGCCTGATGGCGGATGCAATCTTGAAGGGCGCAGGTGCGGATATAGCTGTGCAGAACGCTGGCGGCGTGCGTTTTGAAACGCATCAAAAGGGAGATTTCACACTGAAGGACGTCTATCGTCTTGACCCGTTCGGCAACGAACTGGTCGTCTATAATCTCACCGGCGAAGAAGTCGTCAGAATGTTGTCTGCAGCAATCGATAAATACGGACCTGCTTTTGTGAGCGGAATAACCTACGAAATCACGCTCGGCAAAAATCCTTTCGACGTGAAGAAGCTGGTCGTGAAGAATCCTGACGGCTCGAAATTCGACCTCAAACGCACCTATAAAGTGGCGATGAACAGCTATCTTGCCAGCGTGTGCAGCTACGAGAAACAGGACCAAGGGCAAAGCCTCTTCGTGCCTTGTTCGGACAAAATGATTGAGTTTCTCAAATCGAAGCCTTACTTCGATTATAAAGGAGTTAAACGAGTTATAATCAATAAATAATTGTACATTATGAAAGTTTATGTGAACGACATCGAAGTCGAGATATTCAACGGCGGCAGAGCGAAAGAGGCCATTCAGAAATATCTCAGCAAAACAAATCAGAGTTCAGACAAAAGTGACAAGGTAATCCTTGACCAATGGGACAACGAGATTGCCGGTGACAGTCCGTTGCATGACGGCAGCAGGATTTATTTCAAGTAATTGACTCCGTCGCTACAGCGAGAGTCGGAGATTGGATTAACCATATAATAACTAATGCACTTGTAACATGGGAAACGGAATGCGGCGGCACGTCTTGTTCGGCATCATCATTGTGACGGCTGTCGCAATGATTTCGACTGTAACAAAAGTTTATGCACAAACGACAGCGACGGCGTCAGAATACGATGTCTTTGCCAAGACACTTGAATTCACTGACTCGCAAAATGCCTTGTACAAATATCTGTCAAGTGAGGCTTGCGAGTTGTTGAGCAAACGGGAATCGTCGATAGCTTCGATTCAGACACTTGAAGGCTGGCAGGCGCGGCAGAAATTGATTGCCGAAGTTCTGAACAGAGACCTTGGTCCGTTCCCTCCAAAAACGCCGCTGAACGCGAAAGTGGTTCGCACAATCAAGAAAGAAGGTTTCCGTATTGAGCATGTCATCTACGAATCAATGCCAAACTATTATGTGACTGCATCTCTGTTTGTCCCAACAAATCTGAAGAAGAAATCCAAGCTTCCCGCGATTCTTTATTGCAGCGGTCACGCAGCGGAAGGTTACAGAAGCGAAACTTATCAGGAAGAGATTCTCAATTTAGTTCACAAAGGATTTGTCGTGTTCGCTTTCGACCCGATTGGTCAGGGCGAACGCATCCAGTATCTGGATAAAGATGGGAAACCTTTTATCGGAGGTCCGACAAGAGAGCATGCTTATCCTGGCAGTCAGATGTTCATCAGCGGCAATTCGTTGGCGAAATACATGGTTTGGGACGGAATACGTGCCGTCGATTATCTCCTTTCCAGGAAAGAGGTCGATGCTTCGCGAATCGGCATTACAGGCCGTTCGGGTGGCGGTACGCAAACCGCCTTCATTGCTGCGTCAGACGAACGGATTTATGCTGCAGCGCCAGAATGCTATCTGACGAATTTCACGCGCTTGCTGCAGACGCTTGGCCCACAGGATGCGGAACAGAACATCCGGCGTTTTATCGCCGACGGCTTGGACCATCCCGATTTCCTGATTGTCAGAGCGCCCAAACCTGCGCTGATGATAACGACAACCAACGATATCTTCAATATTCAAGGTGCGAAGGACACAGAAAAAGAGGTCGCTAAAGTCTATCAGGCTTACGGAAAACCGGAAGCTTTCGGTCGTGTCGAAGATTATGGCGCCCACGAAGTGACAAAGAAAAACCGCGAAGCCAAATATGCCTTCTTCCAGAAAGTGCTGAGAAATCCAGGCGATTCAGCGTTTGTCAATTATCCGTTGCTGACGGCGGACGAGATGCGAGTGACTGAGACAGGTCAGGTTTACACATCTGTCGGAGGAGAGACTTTGTTCAGCCTGAATAACAAGGAAGTTGAGGGGAAACTGAAACGATTGGAAGAAGCGCGCCACGACCTTCAAGGTTTCATCCCGAAAGCGGTTGCTGCCGCCAAAGAACTTTCCGGCTATCGCGAACCGACCTTTTCGGAACCTGTTTATATGGGGAAAATATTGAAAAACGGTTATACAGTCGAGAAGTATTTTATCAATGGCGAAGGCTGTGTTTTCCCATATCTTCTTTACAGACCTCAAGCGGCGACAAACAAATACATGATTTATCTGAATGCAGCCGGCAAATCCGATTCTGCTGCCATTCGTGATGAGATTGAGCCGTTCATGGAAAAAGGATTCGTTGTCATTGCACCGGATTTTCCCGGATATGGTGAAATGGGTCCGGGAACGCTCAAAGGCGATTCTTACATGAAAGGAGCGTCGCACAACTTGTGGTATTCGACGGTGTTAATCGGTCGGAGTCTTGTCGCCGTCCGTGCTGCTGATGTCGTATTGTTGACCAAGGCCGTGCTCAGCATGAATAGGCAGGCGCAAATAACAGGATTTGCAAAAGGTGAGATGGCGCCGATTCTACTGCATGCCGCAGCTTTCTCGAAGGACTTCGGCCGCGTGATTTTGTCAGAGCCTTGTACTTCATATTCAGCTATTGTTCAGAATCGGCTTTATGTTTCGCGGCTCGTCATGAACGCGGTTTCAGGGGCTTTGGACGGTTACGACCTGCCTGATTTGGCAGCTTCTCTTGCTCCGTGCGAGTTGTGGATTGCCGGAGCAACCGACGGTGCAGGAACAACAAAAGACGGACAGCAGATTGCCAAGGATTTGGACATTGTCCGTGCAGGATATGGTTTTTCGAAGGCTTCTGAAAAGCTGCACTTTGTTCCCGATAACGATTCGTTCTGAATCTCAGACCGTCGCATAACACGTGCGAGGAATATAGCAGAAAGATTTGGAAATCCATGAATATAGTCGTACCTTTACGGAGTAAATCGATTTTAATGTTTTAGACATGAAAAATACAATACTTTCCGCAGTCGGGCTTTTCGGCCTTGCGCTGCTGATGACATTTTCGGCTGTTCCCTGTTTCGGAACCGGCAGAATCAAACCTTTGTCACTGACATGTGAGTTTATGAAGAATCCTCCGGTGATTGACGCAACCGCACCGCGTTTGTCGTGGATTAACGAAGCTGTTTCGGCAGATGTGAGAGGCGAGAGCCAACAAGCTTACCGTATCGTTGTGGCCTCGTCGAAGGACAAGCTGTCGAAAGGCAAATTCGATGTCTGGGACAGCGGTAAGGTCCGTTCGTCAGCTTCCAGTCTTGTCTCATACCAAGGGAGCAAACTGGCTTCGGGGAAAGATTATTGGTGGAAAGTTATGGTTTGGGACAGCAAAGGCGTTGCTTCCCTCTGGAGCGAAACAGCTCGTTGGGGAATGGGTCTTAAGCCGGCTGATTGGACGGCGAAATGGATTGGCGCGCCTTGGCAGGGCGAAGAGCCGCGAAACGTGATGCTGCCCGGAAGCAATTCGAAACGCAATCCTAAAAGTTCGGTTGTTTATCCCGCTCCAATGTTCCGTAAAACGTTCACTGTCAGTAAACCGATTGCTTCAGCAAAGGCTTTTGTCACAGGCTTGGGCTATTTCGAGTTTTATATGAATGGGAAAAAGGTCGGCGACGATTATTTGGTGCCGAACTTCACAAACTATTCGGTCCGTCACGACATTACCAATGCATATTTCATCAGTATAGACGATAATTTCCGCGCTTATCGCGTTTGTTATCTGGCCTACGACATTACCAATATGCTGCAAGCCAAGAAAAACGTTGCCGGAGCGATTGTCGGTGAAGGCTTCTACGATTGCACTAATTCCCGTTGGGATTCGCCATACGGCTCTCCGCGCTTTCTCTGTCAGATTGAAATCACTTTCAAAGACGGCTCGAAACAGCTTGTCGTCAGTGGTGAGAGCTGGAAAGTCAAAGCTTCTCCAATTGTCATGAACGGCGTTTACGACGGCGAAATTTATGATGCCACCAAGGAAACTGCCGATTGGGCAACTGCGCAGTGCGACGATTCGAAATGGCAGTCGGCTGTTTTGCGTCAGGCTCCGCGTGGAGAACTGACTGCGAATGCAGCTCCGACCGACAAAGTGACGGAAGTGCTGAAGCCTCTTTCTTTAGTCAAGCAGCCGGACGGCACATACATGGTCGATTTCGGCAAAGAGATTTCCGGCTGGATTCGTCTCAAGAATGTTCAGGGAACGAAAGGCGACACGCTGGATGTCAAATACATCTGCGACCAACCGTTAGGCGTGCAGAAGTATGTGTTTAAAGGAGCAGCGGCTGAGACTTACGCGCCACGCTTCACCTGGTATGTGTTTAGCAAAGCCATCATAAGCGGCGTGAAAAATCTGACTGCCGATATGCTGACTGCCGAAGCGGTCAATACTGACGTTAAGGTTTCGGCTGTGTTCAAGACTTCCAATAATCTGTTCAACAAAATCAATACCATTTGGCAGCGTTCGCAACTCGACAACATGCACGGCGGCATTGCCAGCGATTGTCCTCATCGTGAACGCTCTCCATACACAGGCGATGGCGAAGTGTCGTGCGTCACCGTGATGCATAATTTCGATGCGGCTCCGTTCTACAACAAATGGATTCGCGACGTTCGGGACGCGCAGAATGTAGAAACGGGTTATGTTCCCAATAGTGCGCCTTGGCAGCCTGGCTGCGGTGGAGGAGTTGCTTGGGGCGCGGCAATGAATATCATGCCTTGGGAATTCTATCTTCATTATGGTGATAAGAAAATGCTTGATGACAGTTACTTCGCCATGAAGGAACAGGTCCGCTGCATGCTGACTTGGCTGACCAAAGACGGAACAATGTATCAGCAGATGACAAACTATAAAAGTGACAAGCCTCAGTATTGGCTGAATCTCGGAGATTGGGTTCCGTCGTTCAAGAATCCTTCCGAAGAACTTGTGCACACGTTCTATCTCTGGCGTTGCGCCGACTACACGGCAAAGGCAGCTAAAGCCTTGGGTAACACGAACGATTATCAGTATTACACAGACTTGACACAAAAGGTAGCACAAGCTTTCAATAAAAAATTCTACGATGCCAAGGGAAAGACTTACGGCGATTACGGAAGCAATGTTTATGCATTGAAAATCGGTGTTCCTCAAGACCGTTTGACGGACGTAAGAAACACTTTGCGTGATGAGATAGCTAATAAATATAAAGGTCATTTGAACACAGGCATGTTGGGAACGCAATTCTTTTTCGAGACTCTTGCGGCAAACGGCATGAACGATTTGGCTTACGGAGCGATGAATAAAGACGATTATCCAAGTTTCGGCAACTGGATTAAGCAAGGCGCGACGGTGACATGGGAAAAATGGGATGGAAAAGACTCCCGCAATCATCCGATGTTCGGCGGCGGACTGACTTGGTTCTATCGGGCTTTGGCCGGCGTGAATGCCGACGAGAACGAACCTGGATACAAACATATCATCATCAAACCCGTATTGTCGGAACTTGAGAATGTTTATTATTCGAACATGACGCCATACGGAAAAGTCGTTTCGGAAGTGAAGAATCATCAGAGTACGCTCGAAATGAACGTCTCGATTCCTGTCGGAAGCCATGCGACTGTTTATGTTCCTGTCAAAAGCAAGGATTCGGTCGTCAAAGAAGGAGGTAAGGACATCAAGTCGGTTTCTTTCATCAAAGCAAAAGGCGTCGAAGACAATTATTGTGTTTTGGAAGTTCCGCAAGGCAACTATTCTTTCTCTGTACAATAACATGAAACTGACCTATCTTTTCCATAGCGGTTTTGTAATCGAAGGAAATGGTTATGCCATAGTTATCGATTACTATAAGGACACAGACAAGACGAAACGGAAAGGATTCGTTCATGATGAATTGCTGAAACGGAAAGAAAAGCTCTATGTCTTGGCTTCGCATTTTCATCCCGACCATTTCAATCCCGAAGTGTTGGAATGGAAGGCGCAAAGGCCGGACATCGTCTATCTGCTCTCTAAAGATATTCTGCAACAACAGCTTGCTCGTGAAAATGATGCTGTTTACCTCGAGAAAGGCGAGCACTTTGAAGACGAAAACATCCGTGTCGATGCTTTCGGCTCGACCGATTCGGGTGATTCGTTTGTGATTCGAGCTGAAGGGAAAACAATCTTCCATGCAGGCGATTTGAACAGTTGGCATTGGATGGACGAGTCCACGCGCGAAGAGGCAGAAAATGCTGAATTGGCTTTTCTCAGTGAACTGGAAGATATTGCTAATAACACCGGGCATTTCGATTTGGCAATGTTTCCCGTCGATCCGCGAATGGGTACAAAATTCTCAATGGGCGCGCACCAATTCGTCGCACGAATCAAAACGGATATTTTTGTTCCGATGCATTTTTGGCAAAGACCGATGGAAATAGAAGATTTCAGTACAATAGCCGAAATATTCGGAAGCAGGTTCGTCCTGCTTTCTGAAGGCGGGCAAAGCATAGATTTTTAAACGTGACAGTCATGAATAAACATTTGTTAGATGAGGTTTTAAGTAAGATTGGAAAAGTCAGTGTCGGCGTTGTCGGTGATTTCTGTCTTGACGTTTATTGGTCAATCGACGAATCGCGCAGCGAAGTCTCGATTGAAACAGGCAAGCGAACGCTGCCCGTCAGAGAACAGAAATATTCGTTGGGCGGAGCGGGAAATGTAGCCAACAATTTGATTGCAATGGGAGTAGAGCGGGTTGTCGCTTTCGGTGTCGTCGGCGTCGATCCATTCGGTCGGGAAATGGTTTCGTTGATGCAGAAAGCTAAGATAGATACCGAAAATATCATCGTCCAAAAGGAAAACTGCTCAACACTCGTTTATACCAAGCCTTGCATCAACGACGAAGAACAGGGCCGCATCGATTTCGGTGATTTCAATCTCGTTTCTGAAGAGACATCGGACAATCTGATTGAAAGGCTTAAAAACAATATCGGCAATTTGGATATCGTCATCATCAACGAACAAGTTCTCAGCGGCATCAATACTGCATATTTCAGACGTCGATTGGGCGAGGTCGTCAAGTCGTTCCCTGAAAAGATTTTTATTGTCGATAGTCGTCATTATGCCAATGAATTCGACGGCGCTTATCGGAAGATGAACGATTTGGAAGCTGCCAACATGTGCGGACTTCAGAAGACGCCTTCAGACATCGTGTCGAGTGCAGAAGTGAAAAAATGCGCTGAGTCGCTCTATCAAAAATATATGAAGCCTGTGTTCGTGACGCGTGGCGGTCGCGGTTCGCTGGCTGTCGATGCTTCGGGAATCATTGAAATACCATGTCTGCATATCATTTCTAAAATCGATTCGGTCGGCGCAGGCGACAGTTATTTGTCGGGCGTCGCAGCTGCTTTGGGTGCAGGCTTCGACAAGACTACAGCGGCTGAACTGGGGGCGTTCGTCGCTGGCGTGACAGTGCAGAAATTGTTTCAGACTGGCACAGCTTCTCCTGAGGAGATTAAGGAAATCGGCACGAATCCCGATTTCATCTACAATCCTGAGCTTGCTGAGGATTTGCGTCATGCCCGTTATTTTGACGACAGCGAGATTGAGATTGTCAATCCTCTGCCTCAGAATATCAACGTCAGATATGTGATTTTTGACCACGACGGCACGGTTTCCACCTTGCGCGAAGGCTGGGAAAAGATTATGGCGCCGATGATGATGAAAGCTGTGCTCGGCGACAGTTATGCAACTGCCGACGATGCTTTATATCATAAGGTACACGAACGTGTGACTGAATTTATCGACAAGACGACAGGCATTCAGACTTTAGTCCAGATGCAAGGGTTGGTCGATATTGTCAGAGAATTCGGATTGGTGAAGAAGGAAGATATTCTTGATGAGTTCGGTTACAAACGGATTTATAACGACGAACTGCTGAAGATGGTTCGCGCTCGCGAACAGAAGCTGGAACGAGGCGAACTGACGGCCGACGATTATTCGATGAAGAATTCCGTCGCGCTGCTCACCCGACTGCGCGAAGCCGGTATCACGCTTTATCTGGCAAGCGGAACCGACGAGGATGATGTCAAGAACGAAGCTGCTATCATGGGTTATAAAGACCTTTTCAACGGCGGCATCTTCGGTTCGGTTGGCGATGTCACCAAAGAAGCCAAGAAAATGGTGCTCGACAGGATTCTGAACACTATCGGCGATTCGGCATCAGGCGAGCTGGTGACCTTCGGTGACGGACCGGTCGAGATTCGTGAAACTCATAAACGCAGCGGAATAACAGTCGGCGTAGCAAGCAACGAACAACGGCGTTTCGGACTGAATGAGAGCAAACGCACCCGACTTATCAAAGCCGGTGCAGATGTCATCGTTCCTGATTTCTCGCAAATGCCGATTTTACTTTCATTATTAAATATCAGATAGATTATGCCATATCAGAAATTCAATCGTGATAAACTGATTCTGAAGCCTCTTTCGGAGCGGAAGAACAAGGTCAATATTGAAGCCGACCATATCCCGACCGATATGCCGCCTAAGAATCTGAGTGAAAAAGGATTTGAACTTGTCCGTCAGACAGTGGACAAGATAAAGAAAGCCAAAGCACTGAATCGCTCGGTCATGCTGACTTTCGGCGCTCATACAATTAAGAACGGCATGGCACCAACACTCATCGCATTGATGAACGACGGTTGGCTGACGCATCTTGCGACGAACGGAGCCGGAATCATTCACGACTGGGAATTTTCGTTTCTCGGCAAGTCGAGCGAAGACGTGCGCGAGAATGTGAAACATGGCGAGTTCGGAACTTGGCAGGAAACAGGCTATTACATCAATCTTGCCATCGTTGTAGGCGCTTACGAAGGCTTGGGCTACGGAGAATCGGTCGGAAAAATGATCTCAAACGAAGGATTGCAGATTCCCGATGAACAGGAATTGCTTCACGCTGCGTCGAATGTCAACGGCTGCGACTTGTCGAAAGCTGCCGCTGCTCTCGATTTGTTGGGCACAATCCGCAAGTACGGCATTAAGTCCGGATTCATGTCCATTCCGCATCCATTCAAGAAATATTCCGTTCAGGCAAGAGCTTACGAACTTGGCATTCCGTTCACCGCTCATCCGATGATTGGTCACGATATCATCTATGTTCATCCGCTCAACAACTGCGCGGCTATCGGGCGCGCTGCGCAAAACGATTTCCTGTCGTTTGCCAACAGCGTTTCAAATCTCGAGAACGGCGTGTATATGTCAATCGGTTCGGCTGTGATGTCGCCGATGATTTTTGAGAAAAGCATGTCGATGACGCAGAATGTCGAAACCCAGCTCGGCCGCCATTTGGACAATCACTTCATGCTGGTTGTCGATTTGGCCGAGTCGGAATGGGATTGGAGCAAGAACGGCGAACCGCCGATGGATAATCCTGCTTATTATCTGCGTTATTGTAAAACGTTCAGCAGAATGGGCGGCGAGATGCATTATCTGACTGCCGACAACCGAGATTTCCTTCTCGCTCTATATCAGGAATTAAGCAAATAAGCATCAGGCTTGCAAAGCTGATGAAGATTGCCGATAAGAAAAGAATCGAACTTGGCGATAACCTGATGCGAATAAAAGGTTCCGAACGCCGCGAACCAGGTTATGCGAGAAAATAATACAATCATACACTTATATTAAAAATTTATGCAACGATTGTTTTTTTGTAAAATATTTATTACTTTTGCAGAGGTTTAATTTTCACAAAATAGTTATGATTACAAAATTTACTTTTAAAAGAAACATCCGCCACTTTGCGATTGCGTGGTTTGCAGTGCTTTTCGGAGTTATTATGCCTCAAGCCATATTGGCTTACGACTTCGAAGTTAATCATGTCCAGTACACCATTATGGATGCAGCGAATCATACGGTTGCAATCACAGGCAATTCGTTGAGTGTGCCGACCGCTCTTAATATTGCAACGGTCAATTACAATGGCGAGAGCTTTATCGTGGACAGTATCGGAATTTATGCGTTTAAAGGATGCAGTTTTCTGACGAGCGTTACTTTTCCGGAAGCTACCATTGTCGGGAAACAAGCTTTTTTTGATTGCGACAAGCTGACTAGTGCAACCTTTCCCAAGGCAACAGTGATTGGAAACGGCTCTTTTCAAAATTCAGGATTGGCTACAGCCTCTTTCCCTTTGGCTGTCACCATTGAGAACGGAGCTTTTATTAAAACGCCTTTGACGAGTGTGAGCTTCCCTAAGGCGCAAACCATCGGTTTTGAGTCCTTTTGCCTATGTACTTCCCTGATAAGTGCGGCTTTTCCGAATGTGAAATCTATCGAGTCTCAAGCATTTTATCAGACGTATTCACTGAACACTCTTTATCTCGGCTCTAGCGTACCTGCAGTAATAAATGATGACGCTTTTGATTTGTGCCCGAAAGGCAACCTTTACATCATTAATGAAGAAGGCAATGCAGCGTCAACAAGTGCATACAGCTCTCCATGGAAGAAAGGCTGGATTGTTCAGTCGTCTCTTCCAGCCACTTCAACCGTCGTCAGTATCACTGGTGTGCCGACAAACATTGAACGCACGACAAATGCTCCTAAAAATATCAATCTGGATGCTTCAGTGGCGGTTCTTCCTTCCAAATATACCAAAAACCAAATCAGCTGGTCTGTTGCCGATGCAGGTACGACAGGTGCGAGCATAGTTCCAACAGCTACAGCCGGTACGACGCTTACAGTCTCTGCTCCAGGCATTCTTGTGCTCAAGGCTACGATCATCGCCAGTGAGCCTGATTATGTGCAGATGTTCCCGATTTATGTGGGTCATGCTGTAGGTGACGAATTTACAGTTGACGGCGTCAACTACAAAGTTACTTCTATTGCTGACGAGAACAAGACGGTTTCTGCCATTGGTAATACAATAACAGAACCTAAAGCTTTGAATATCTCTACTGTGACAGATGGTGGAGAGATTTTCACAGTAACTGCTATCGGAAATGGTGCGTTTCAAATGAGTCCTATTACGAGTGCGAACTTCCCGAACGTTGAGACCATCGGAGACTACGCGTTTGTCGGTAGTAACATTACGAGTGCGAACTTTGTGAATGCCAAATCCATCGGTGAACGTGCATTTTTTGATTGTGAAAAAATGACCACAGCAATATTTCCAGAGGCTATCATTATCAAAGAATATGCTTTCGAATCTTGTATTCAATTGATTACTTTGACTTTTACATCGGCTACAACTGTTGAACAGGGGGCTTTTCATGATTGTAGAAATTTGAAAAACATATCATTTCCTAATGTGACATCCTTAGGTACTGCAGCATTTCATGGCTGCGAAAACTTGAAAAGTGCGGCTTTTCCGAATGTGAAATCTATCGAAGACCACTCTTTTGCATATTGTGATAGTTTGGGCTCTCTCTCCCTCGGTGCTTCTCTATCTTATGTGAGTGGATATGCTTTCACCGATGGTTTATCTCCCCGATATCTCACGATTACCGATAACGACGGAACAACCCTCACAGGTGCTGCATTGAATGAGGCCATAAAAAGATATAAGAACAACCTGAATGGTTTTAATTCCTCAACCGGTTTGTGGTTTGGCTGGACGTTACCTAAGTACGATGTTTCAGGCGCAAACGTTTACGGCGTGAATGATAGTTATGAAGTCGGTGACGAACCGATTCGTCCGAAAATTGCTCTTGTCATTGACGGCAGAACACTTGTAGAAGGCACGGATTACGATGTGACTTACGGTGCGAATAACAAAGTCGGAAAAGGAACTGTCTCCATTACCGGCAAAGGCAATTATGGAAGTTCTATGATTGTCACCTTTATCATTGAGACGAAGAAATATGCAGTCACGCTTCCGACAGTGAAAAATGCAGTGATAAATCCTGCTGCAGGTACAGTCCGTGTGGAAGAAGGCAAGGACTTTGTCTTCACTGTTACACCGGAAAAAGGTTACGTTGCGAAAGTGACAACCGACCAAGGCGAGACACTTTATCCTTTCGACAATAACCATTATATGATTGTCGGCTTGAAATGGGACACGAAGGTTAACATTGAAGTGCTGAAATCCACTGCAGCCGAAGACTTGAACAAGTCTGAGGTTTGGTCGAAAGACGGAAATATATTCGTTTTATCACCGACAACTGAGCATCTGACGATTGTCAATATCCTCGGTAAGATTGCCAAATCAATTCAGATTCCATCCGGAACTACGATGATTGGCGGATTAACGCAGGGTGTTTACATCGTTCGTGCAGGTACAACAACATGCAAGGTCGTTGTACAATAAAATATCTGAGGGCGAATAACAAATTATTTGGTTTTTCGCCCTTGTAATGTTGTCGGAGACAGGTTTGACGGATTGAAAATGGTTCCGTCGTGCGTCGGATGTTCGGGATGAATGATTATTTGTCCGGACAACGGCTGTCGGATGATATGTTTGACGAGTTGGAAATGCTTCCGCTGTTCGACGATGAGACGAATTGTGTTTTGAATCGGCGTTAGCGGACGAGCGATAATAGAAGAACTGACGATTTCATTCTCCGACACCTGCGATTTCGAACGGTGCGCGAACTGAAACACCCTTCTTCATCAGTTCGGTCAGATTCGGATAGATGCGAGCTTTGAACGACTTCCAGCTGCGATTTTTCATCTCCGTCCAGCCAGCTTCCGACAAGGCGAAAGCTCTTGGGAAAGTCATGTAGCAAGCGCGGTTGATATCGACAATCGCTTCGCCCCAGAGCGTTCCCATGACACCGACGATATGAGCTTGTTCAGTTTCCGGCAGTCCATAACCGGGGTCGAATTCATAGCTTTTGCGCAAAGTCGTGACAGGCATTCCCCAGTTGTTGAACTCTGGAAGATCGCCTTTCAGCTGCGGATAATCGAAGTAAGCATATTCGCCGGGAGCCAGCAGCACTTGATTGCCGTGCTTGCGCGTCAGACTGATGGTAGTTGGAGTAAGGCCATTGCGCCAACTGACGAGTTGCACATCTTTCGGATAAGGAAACAGATAGTCGTTCGCCGGCGGATAAATGTTGTCCAGTTCGCACCACAGAATGGCAGTCTTGCCAGCCTCGCGGACATATTTCAGCATTTTGTCGAAGAACAGAATCATGAGCTGTTCAGGCTTCGTAAATCCGTTCATCTTCATGGTCATCTTGCAGCGGTCGCACAAAGCCCAGTTCTTGCTGACAGCAGCTTCGTCGCCGCCCAGATGAATGTATGGCGACGGGAACAGAGCCGCAACCTGAGTGATGATGTCTTTATAGACAGTATAGACTTCGAGAACGCTTGCACAGACCATCATGTTGGTCGTCGTGCCGACAACCTTCGGAACGGTGTCGTTCGAGGTGCATCCCAGTTCGGGATAAGCATGCAGGAAAGCGACTGTGTGGCCAGGAATGTCAAGCTCTGGCACAATCTCGACTGCTCGCTCGGCGGCATAATCCACAAGCTCCTTCAGTTCAGCTTGTGTATAGAACGGACCGGTTTCGGTCAGTTTCTCGCGGCCTTTGATTTCGATGCGCCAGCCTTGGTCGTCGGTCAAATGAAGCTGCAGCACATTGAACTTGTATTTGACCATTTGGTCGATGTAGAACTTGACATCTTTGATTGGCAGAAAATGACGCGCGGGGTCGAGCATCAGCTCACGCCGAGCAAAACGCGGCGAGTCGTCGATGCTGACAGATGCAATCTGGCAATGCGACGAATGATAGTTGTCGCCCATCAGCAACTGGTCGAAGGTCATGACGCCGTAAAGGACAGCGGCAGCGGAACGGCCTGCAATCGTTATGCCTTCGGAACCGACTTTCAGCCGATAATGTTCCATGCCTTTGAGCGACGAATCGAGCATCAGGAGGATTGAACCTTTCCCAGTCGAGCGTCCAGTTACTGACACATTCAGATTCATCCGTTCGTGCAGGATGCGGTGCAGTTCGGAGGCTGCGAATGAGAGCGTTTTGTCGGCGCAGACGATGTTTGTCCGGTTGCTGAGCGTCAGATAAGTTCCTTTGCCGGAAACTATATTGTTGGGCATTGGCATCAATGCCGAGAGATTGTCTTGTGCTGACATTAAGGTCGCAAAGCACAGAGTAAAACCTAAAATGAATAGTCTTTTAATCATGATAATTTGTTCGTCAGTTTCTTATCTATATAAATAACAGATAAAATAGGCTTCTATTGTAGTCAGGTCAAAAAACTGTGAACGGAATGTCACTTGAATGTATCTTTTATGTTTTAGTATTGTAAACAACCGTTAAGGAATATCACCTGGTTGAACGATGAGTAATGTGATGACATTCGTTTGAAATCTTATGGAAAACTGTGTACATCTTATTTTATTTTGTATCTTTGCAATGTTGTCCGATTGGCACTGCTTAAGATTGGTCTCTTTCGGCAAGGTGCTTTACACGCCGCATCGATTTGCTTCGGGAAAGTACCTTTGGAAGATAGAGAATTAACTAATTTTAACCCCCATCGTTTGGCTCTGTCATGAAGATAGATTTACTTTGTAGCAACAAAATTGTATGCTTATGGGAAAAACATGATTTAAGAATTCTAACTAATTGTTATTATTATGATTACTATTTTTTAAACTATATAATTATATGAGAAAAAAATTATCTTTGAAAACTCGACTGTCGGGGTTGTTTATCCTGACGGCCTTGTTGTTGTTCTCATCGGGGTTACCGTTGAGGGCGCAAACTCCTGTGACGAGGGGCTCTGGCACTTACGCTACTGTTCAGGAAGCACTCACAAATGGAACTGGAACGACAATTACCTTGACTGGTGATGCGGGCTATGACGGTTCTATTGCGATTCCTGCGGGAGTCACATTGGATGTCCCTGCTAGTCTCACTTTAACAGTTCCAGCAACTTTTGAAAACAATGGTGAGATTCATGTTTGGGGAACTTATGTTAACTCGAACAATACATCTTGGACAGGTTCTGGTACAATTGTGTATGAAGGAACTGGTGCAATTGGAAAAGTTGGTACAACAACTTCTATCGGCACAGGCGGTACAATCACTCTTGGAACCGCTACTTCAAAGCTGACGTTGAAAACATCTGAATATATCGTAGATGGTCAAGTAACGTTGGCGGATGACTACACAGTATCGAACAAGCTTACTATTAATGTTAACAGCAAGCTTACTGTAGCTGCTACAAAGACTTTGACTCTTGATTTAGCTGCTAAGACAGACTTGAGTAATGCAGGCGAACTGCTGGTTAACGGCACTTTGATTGATAAAAATTCAAAAGGTTGGTCGGGTGCAGGTAAGATTAACTACGCAGCCGGTGCAACTGGTGTTAATGGTTCAACCACTTTAATTGGTGGCTCAACTGCTCCAATTTATCTGGAAACCGGAAATCTTGAATTGACGACAGGTTCTAGAGACGGTTATACGTTGAAAGGTAATGCTACTCTTACATCTGATTATGAGTTCACGAATGCAGACGTTACAGTGGCTTCCAACATATTGACCATAGCTAGTGGCAAGACATTGACACTGAATAACGGAACGAAATTTACAATTGCTTCAGGTGCAAGTTATGTGGATAACGGAGAAATTCATGTCATGAGCGGTGCAACGGTTGTAGATGTTGCTCCTGCTGGCATGGGTTCAAGTGCAGGTACAATTGTATATGAGGTTGGTTCTAAGGGCTACCTTACCAATTCAGACGAATATATCGGTGGAACCGACGCAAGAGTTAATCTGACAAGCGGAACGATTACACTGAAACAAAATGGCGTCTTCACTCTTGACGGAACTGCTCAAATTCCTGCTGGAAAGAAATTTACTGTTGCTGCAGGTCAGACTCCTACAATCAATGGTACTTTGACAGTTTATGGTACTTATGAAGATTTGCGTACAAATCCTGTTCTTCTTCCAGTAACTGGTAAGATTATTTATGAAGCAGGTTCGACAGGAATTCTTGCTAGTGGAACATATATTGGTGCAACAAATGCAGCCAAAATCAATCTGACATCCGGTACTATTACCTTGGAAGGCAGCAATACCATTGACAGTGGCAAGATGACTCTTGATACTGGTGCAACAGCTGAGGTTCCTGTAGGACAGACATTTGAACTTATAGGAACACAGACAGCAACCATCAATGGTACGTTGACAGTCAAAGGAACCTATATCGATTCTCGTACAAATAAAGCAATGGTAGGAACAGGTTCAATTGTTTATGTTCCCGATGCTAAAGGTTATCTTGGTACAGAAGAATATATCGGTTCAACAGGAAAAGTTAATCTGACAAGCGGAACGATTACCTTGAAGACTGGAACGTCAGATTATCCTGGCGGTCTGATGACCTTAGACGGAACAGCTACAGCCAATGACATTGCATTCAGCAAACAATTGGTAACTGTTGCAACAGGTTTGCTGACAGAAGCTGGTGGCAAGACAATGACAATTGCCGACGGTACTAAGCTCGTTATTGCAGACCAAGCTGCTTATGTTGATAACGGTACAATCGACGTATTGAAAGGTGGTACGGTTCAGGATGTTAAACCTGTAGGCATGGGCGCAAGCACTGGCAAACTCATCTATCATACAGGTTCGTTCGGATTGCTTGGCAACAAAACATATATCGGCAATGATGGAAGTGCTGTTGTTAATCTGACAGACGGAACGATTGTTCTGCAGAAAGAGTCTGGAACAGATCCATCTATGATATTGACAGCAACCAGCAAGGCTACAGTCAATACAGCTCTTACAATTGCTGACAAACAGTATGTTCAACTTGAGAATACTTCAGAGTTGACCACAACCGGTGACATCACCGTTGATAAAGGCGCAACGTTTGAAGATTTGAATGACCCTGCTCCGATGAGAGGAACGGGTAAAATCATCTACATAGCTGGTTCAACAGGTAAGCTTGCAAGCGGTACTTATATTGGTGATGCAAATGCACTCATCAATCTTAAAACCGGTTCAATCACGTTGGAAAAAGGTGGTGGCACAGCTGAGAGCGGCAAGATGACACTTGATACTAATTCTACAGCCGAGATTCCTGCAGGCAAGACATTACCTCTTCAAGGAACACAAGCTGCAATCATCGAAGGTACATTGACAGTCAATGGTACATTCACACAGGGTTCAACAACTAAGCCAGTTATCGACGGTTCAGTACTTGTTTCCGGAATATACAATGATGTAAACAATGCAGGTTGGGCAGGAACTGGAACGATTGTCTATGACAAGAACGGTATCGGTAAGGTTGCAGGCGTTGAGACCTTAGGTCCTAACGGTAACATCGACGTTACAGACGGAACTCTTACATTGACAACTGCTCCTGACACATATACATTGGCAGGTGATGCATCTGTTCTGAAAGACTTTACTTTGAACGCTGCAAAATTGACAGTCAATAGCGGTAAACTCACAGTTGATGCAAGCAAGACTTTGTCATTCGGCGACAAAACCAACTTCGTCATCAATGACGGAACATTGGCTCTTAATGGCAATATCGATGTACAAGGTGGAGCATCTTATACAGATAATAGAGGTGCAAAGGCTGTCATTGATGAAGGTACAGGCAGCATCATCTATCATAATGGTGCAATGGGCAACCTTGGCACAACCAAATACATCGGTGGATCGGATGCTATCGTAAACTTGACAGCTGGAACACTCTCTCTTAAGAAAGAGACTGGAACAGCTCCTTCCATGATATTGAATAATGGCGGTGCAGCTGAAGTAACAACACCACTTACAATTCTGAAAGACCAGTATGTAAGACTTGAAAAGACTTCAGTTCTTACGACTACTGGTAATATTACTGTTAAGGATGGTGCAACATTCGAAGACTTGAACGAACCGTCAGTTATGACAGGCACCGGCAAGATTATCTACGAAGCAGGAGCAACCGGCAAACTCGCAAGTGGAACTTATATTGGTTCTGCAACAGATGCAACAGCTAAGGTTCAGCTTGTAAAAGGAACAATCGAACTCCAGAAAGCAGATCCTATGATGAATCTGACAGCCGGAAGTGAAGCTACTGTCCCTGTAGGTCAGACATTCGAAATTGCAGCTGCTCAAACACCTGCAATCAACGGTACGTTGACTGTATTAGGAACTTATAAGGATTGGCGTACAGACACATCGTTCCCTGGCGATGGTAAGATTATTTATGCTGTAGGTGGCAAAGGTTATCTTGGTGATACCGAATATATCGGTGGAACAGATGCAATTGTTAATTTGACAGCTGGAACAATCGAACTGCAGAAAAAAGCTCCTATGATGCTTTTGACAGCAGGAAGTGCAGCAACTATTCCAACAGGAAAAGAGTTGAAACTTTCAAGTGGTCAGACAGCTCAATTAGATGCTACAGCAGTATTGACAACCAACGGTATTCTGAGAGTTCCGAATGGTGCTATATTCAAGGATAAGAATGATCCTGCTCCTATGAGCGGCGCAGGTACGATTATCTATGAAGCTGGTGGCAAGGGCTACCTTGGTGAAACCGAATATATCGGTACTGAGGACGCTAAGATTAACCTTACAAAGGGTGAAATCGATTTGACAGTGGCTGCTCCACAGATGACATTGCCATCTGGAAGTGAAGCAACAGTTACAAATAAAAATCTGACAATCACAGGCAATCAGACAGCATTGCTGAAAGCCGGTTCTAAACTCACGACAACTGGAGTTCTGACCGTAACAAGCGGTTCTACACTTGTTGACGAGAACGCAGAGATGTACGGTGTCGGAACAATCGTGTTCAAAGCTGGGGCAAACGGTAACCTCGGAACTTATCCAGGTCAAAAGTATATCGGTGGAAGTGATGCAAACATCAACTTGACATCCGGTGAAATCGACCTGCAGGCAGGAACAACGGATTATCCGAGAGGTCTGATGACACTGACGAAAGACAGTGAAACTAGCGCAGCTGGAGCCGCAACAATTGAACAGCCGATGACATTCGAGAAACAACTCGTTACAATCGACGGCGCTTTGACAGTTGCAAAACCAACTACAGTTGATGATGGTTCTAATTTTGTTCTTAGTGGAGATGCAACAACGTTGGCACTCAACGATAACATCGAAATGAAGGCCAATGCAACTTATACTGATAATAGAGCTAATCCGATTATCAACTCGGGTACAGGCAAGATTATCTATAACAACGGTGCTACTGGCATCCTTAATGGTGAGACTTATATCGGAACTACGGATGCAGCCAAGGTAAAACTGACAGACGGTCAAATCTGGTTGCAGAAAGATGAACCGATGATGACACTGAAGAGCGGTGCTAAAGCCACTATTCCAGCAGGTCAGACGTTGACTCTCAATACTACTCTCAAACAGAGCGCTGTATTGGAGAATGGTTCTCAATTAACAACCGACGGTCAATTGATAGTACCGAAGGATACAAAATTATCAGACTTCAACGTTCCTTCTGCAATGGCAGGCACAGGTAAGATTATCTATGAAGCAGGCGGTCAAGGCTTCCTCGGCACACCAGCTTCTCCGATTGAATACATCGGAACTGACAATGCAATCGTTAACCTGTCTCTAGGTAAGATTGAACTGCAGGCTAAAGGCAATGACCCGATGATGAATCTGATTGCTGGTTCAGCAGCTTTGATTGCAGAAAACAAGGCTTTGGTACTCGAAAGCGGTCAGACAGCAGCCATCAATGGTTTATTGACAGTCAACGGAACTCTTCGGAAGAAGGGTGACATGAAGGAAGTTACAGTCGCTGAGAATGCTCTCGACGTTACTGGAACAAATGCCAAACTGATTGTTGACTATAATGGTCATACAGCTACATTCATGCCTGACGGCGTTACACCAAAGACAGGTATCATTTCATTCCCGTCAGCAGGTGCAACAGCGGACTCGATTGCAATGCCATCAACAGAACCTGCAATCGGAATGGAAGCAGGTAAGGGTATCGTTTGGGTTGACGGCGACGGCAACCAGTACGAACCGGCTTACGGCAGCTATGCAGCTGAACAGGCTCCTGTAGCAGCTGACGTAACATTTACATTGACGAATGTTACCTACTCGATGACAGTAGCTACGACAGACAAATTAGCTGATTTGAAGTATGCTTACTTGGCAGAAGAGAGAGGAACTCTGAATTTCACGATTACAAATACCGGTACAGGCAAGCTCCAGAATCTTGCAGCCGCTCTTACGCTGCTGCCTGATACATTCGAACTTTCAGCTTTGTCAACCAACAAACTGCTGCCGAAAGCTACAGCAACTGCAACGGTTAAGGTTAAGAAGTTCATGGGCGATGCTAACTTGGTAGCAGGTACATACACATCAGCTTTGTCAGTGAAGGCTAAAGAGCCGACTGAAAAAGATCCTACTGTATCTGATGAATTCTCACAGGTAATCATTCCGCGTCCATTGAGCGAAGTAACAGTTGACCCGATTGCTCCGATCGAATTCACATGGGATTCAATCATGCCGTTGGTTAACATTCATATCAATGACGTCAACCCGATTCCTGCAGAGGAATATGTTTTGACATACGACAACAACATCAACGCAGGTACGGCAACCGTACATATCACTGCAGTTGACGGAAGCAAGAAGGTATCAGCTGCAACAGAGACAACATTCACGATTACACCTGCACCGCTGTCGAAGGTAGAAGTATCGTACATCGACGAAGAGTATGACTATACTCGCACTCAGATCACCCCGATACCTGTACTGAAGTTCAACGGCCACAGATTGGTTGAGAACACTGACTTTACGAAGACTTACAGTGACAATATCAATGTTGGCACAGGTAAGATTAATCTGGTTGGTATCGGTAACTTCATGGATACCCGCGTAATTGACTTCTCAATTGAGAAATGGTGGCAGGTAGAGGTTCCGACAGTTGAATTTGCAACTTTGGATCCAGCTCCTGGCTTCTATCGTGTAAAGGGCAATTCTTCATTCGTTCTGACAGTAACTCCTGCAGAAGGATACTCAGTGAAGGAAGTACGTGCTATCACGGATCAAGGCGAAACAATCTATCCGTTCAAGACCAATAAGTTCACTATCCTCGACGTCAACTGCAATACGAGAATATTCGTAGTTGTTGAAAAGGGTGGCAATACGACAGCCGCTGAAAACATCAGTAAGGTTAACGTATGGTCGAAAGACGGTAATGTATTCGTTGAAAGTCCAGTATCTGCAAAGACTTATGTAGTCAATACGTTAGGTCAAGTTGTAAAGGCCATCACAATCCCGGCCGGAACGACAACGATCAGCAACCTCGCAACAGGCGTTTACTACATCAAGATCGGTACAGAAACAAAGAGCATTATGGTTAAATAAAACGATAAAGGGCAATCCTTGAGGTTGCCCAATCGTATAAACATAATAACATTAAAAAGGCGGTGCATCCAATGCGGATGCGCCGCTTTTTGTTTATAATAAATTTGGCGGATTCATTTATTCTTTGTATCTTCGTTACGTATGTGAATCGAGTCTTAACTGGTGGAAACGTTTTTCAATGTAAACAGAAATCCCCTAACAGATAGATTACAGAGCTGTGGTTTGCCACAGCAGAATGTGTCGCGTCAAGCTAATGCCATGACTCGACACGAAGTGCTCTTTGAAATGTTGATACAAAAAATTATTGTACAGAATCGCGTATCTGTGCGATGGTTGTTGAAACGGACTGCTTGGATAATGCAAACAATTTTTGGGTGCCAACCTGCGTGTCGGCCATTATCTGACAGAAATCATTGATTACCTGAAGGAGGCCAGGATGCCGGTTGTGTTCCCCACGTTTTGTCGGGCTTTGAGGACATCTCAAAGAGAATGTCGCCGCCTTGCATCAGGTCGTCGTAGTCGAACCATACTTTTGAGTAAGGTTTGCCATTTCGCTTGACTGCATGAATGTAGATGTTCTCGGAAGATAGACCATGCGTGCGAATGGTCAGTTTTTTGCCATTGGGCAAAGAAAGATTTGCTTCATCAAACGATGGCGAAGCAATGACAAATGTGCCGTCACCGTGACGCACCTGATAGAATCCCAGTGAGCTTAGGACAAACCATGCGGACATCTGTCCCGTATCTTCGTTGCCGCAGATGCCGGTCGGAGTATTGTCATAAAGCGTCGTGAGCACTTGATGGACATATCGCTGAGTTTTCCATGACTGTCCGAGATAACTATACATATATATAATATGATGACTGGGTTCGTTGCCGTGAGCATATTGTCCGATAAGACCGGAAATGTCTCCCGATGCTTGTGCGCCCTTGACAGACAAAGTGTTGCTGAAGAGGCTGTCGAGATGATTGCATAGCATTCTGTTTCCGCCCATCAGCTTCGCAAGACCGCGAACATCATGAGGAACAGAGAATGTCCATTGCCAGGAATTGCCTTCGCAGAAGTCATCGCGGCGATGATTGGATGCAAAAGGGTCGAATGGCTCGCGCCAATGTCCATTGCTGAAACGGCCTCGCATGAAACCGACTGAGGGGTCGAATACATTCCGATAGTTAAGTGCGCGATGGGAAAAGTACTGATAGTCGCTCCGACGCCCGAGCATCTTGGCCATTTGTGCGATGCACCAATCGTCGTAGGCATAGTCGAGAGTGCGTGCTGTAGCTTCCATTTCCAGGTCAGCTGGGACATATCCGAATCGCTTGTAGTTCTTTAGTCCTGTGAAATAACGCATCGAAAAGCCGGTGGTGTCGCGCATGGCACTGCTTTTCATGGCTTCGAAAAGCCGGTTGGCATCGTAGCCTCGGATTCCCTTGCGGTAAGCGTCGGCAATAATAGGCATTGAATGAAGTCCTGTCATCTGATAGGTTTCATTGCCTGCGACAATCAGCACAGGCAATTGTCCATGGTCGTCATAGATGGCTTGAAAGGTACGCAGCAAATCGTTGCTGATTGCAGGTTCGGTCAGCGTGAGCAGCGGACACAAGGCGCGGAACGTGTCCCAAAGTCCAAGATGACCGGCATAATAGTTGAATCCGTCGGTCTTGTGCACACGACTGTCTGTCCCGCGATACTGACCGTCGATGTCGGACCACAACATCGGATACATCCGCGTGAAATAGAATGAGGTATAGAAAAGCCGCTTCAAATGTTCGTCGGAAGTGGTGATATTTATCTTTGACAGTTCACGGTTCCAAGCTTGCTTGGCTTGCTGGCGGACTGCGTCGAAGTTCCAATCGGGAATCTCGTGCATCAGATTGAGGCGCGCTCCTTCTGTGCTGACAGTCGAAATTCCTACACGTACATAAAGGGGTTCGTTGTTTCCGGTTTCGAAGCGGAGCACAGCGTGAACATCCGTGCCGTTGACATCAATGCTGTCGCTAATCAGCTCTCTTTTCTTATAAAAAGCAGTTTTGAATGGTCGCGAAAAGATGGCATAGAAATAAGCTTGCTCGTCGCGTGCCTGACCGACAGAAAAACGGCAGCCTTCAATGGTGTAGGGATTGACTACATGCAGACGTGAAACGCGCACTGTGTCGTAGTTGTCCTCTTTAACGATGGTACAGCCGCCGGTCGCTCCATGCTTCAGGTCGATGGCCACATAATTACGCCCGCCTTCAGGAAACTGATAGCGATGGAATGCACATCGGGCTGTCGCAGTCAGCGTTGTGGTTATGCCTGAGCCTTCGGGCGTAACGGTGTAGCAGCCAGGATGAGCTTCTTCGCTCTTGTGTGTGAAAGGAACAGCAAAATCGTCAGTTTGATACTTTGCGGATTCATTCCACATCTTACCTGGAACAGGTTGGAACAGAATGTCGAGATAATCGCTGCATCCGCCTCCACTTTTGTGAAAATGGCTGAAACCAAGCAGATACTTATCGTCGTAATGATATCCTGAACCGCCGTTGCGTGTGTCAGGACCGACCTGCATCATTCCGAAAGGAACGGAGGCGATTGGCGTGACTTGACCATTGCCGCCAGTGCCCATCATCGGGTTGACGAACGTCGTGTAGTCAGGTCCTTCATAATTGTTTTGGTAGTAGTCATAAGTCGTCTGCTGCTGGCCGAAAGCGATTGCAAAAGGAATAAGCAGCAACTGGAATGAGAGAAGTTGCCTTTTCATGGAAGATGTAATAGGTGATGATTATTCTTGTACCTGTGAAGCCAATGCTTTCCAGAGATTGTCGTCGGGAACGTCGGCTACGATGCAGATATGCTTCTTCGAGATGGGATGAATGAATTCTGCACTGCGTGCATGAAGACTGATGCTTCCATCGGGATTGGAGCGCTGTGCGCCATATTTCAGGTCTCCCTTGATGGGACAGCCGATGGCTGCAAGCTGGCAACGAATCTGATGATGTCGTCCTGTTTTCAAATTGACCTCTAAAAGAGTGTAATTGTCAGAATGTGCAATGGTCTTGTAATGGAGTTCGGCACGTTTAGAGTCGGGACGTTCTTCACTGTAGGCATAACTTTTGTTCTGCTTCTCATTGCGCACGAGCCAGTGAACCAAATCAGCTTCAGGTTCTGCCGGCGGAGTCTTGACAACAGCCCAATAGGTCTTGCGGATGTCTCCATTGCGGAACATCTCGTTGAAACGTGTTAAAGCCTTGCTTGTCTTGGCAAAGATTACAATGCCGCTGACAGGCCTATCGAGGCGGTGAGTGACGCCGACGAACACATTCCCTGGTTTACAGTATTTTTCTTTGAGCCAGGCTTTGAGCAGTTCGGAGAGCGGCTTGTCACCGCTCTTGTCTCCCTGTACAATCTCGTGGCAGGTCTTGTTGACCGCCACGATGTGATTATCTTCGTAAATAACTTCCATGATTCTACATGTTCATGCCGCCATCGACCTGAATGACCTGGCCACTGACATAAGATGACATGTCGGATGCGAGGAATGTGGCCACGTTAGCAATGTCGTCAACCGTGCCGCCACGACGCAGTGGAATGCGCTGTATCCATGCCTTGCGGATGTCTTCGGGCAAAGCAGCTGTCATTGCCGTTTCAATGAATCCAGGAGCAATAGCGTTGGCGCGGATACCGCGTGAACCGATTTCCTGAGCGATACTCTTAGCAAGAGCTATCAGCCCGGCCTTGGATGCGGCATAGTTGCATTGGCTTGCATTGCCATGAACGCCGACAACCGATGACATATTGATGATGCTGCCTGATTTCTGACGCAAGAAGATTGGAGTACAAGCATGGATGAAGTTGAATGCTGACTTCAAATTGACAGCGATGACTGCATCCCACTGCTGCTCACTCATGCGCATCATAAGTCCATCTTTGGTGATTCCTGCGTTGTTGACGAGAATATCGATGTGGCCGAAGTCTTCGTTGATTTGTTTGACAACAGCGTCAGTTCCGGCAAAATCCGATGCATTGGATGCATAACCTTTGGCCCGAACGCCAAGTGCTTCAATTTCCTTTTGTGTGGCTTGACCAAGCTCGTCGATGACGAGATCTGTGAATGCGATATCTGCTCCTTCAGAAGCGAATTTTAATGCGATGGCTTTACCGATGCCGCGTGCGGCACCTGTAATCAGGGCAACTTTTCCTTCAAGTAATTTCATTTCTTATTATTTTAATTATATGGTTGAATATATCATTCGTTATTAATTCTTAGCCCGTTGAATAAGAGATGCACAACATTCTCCCTCCGTTTGAGCCGTCGTGATGGTGCTTCCGTCATGAACGAACGGATATAAGGTACTTCAACTCCTTTCAATGCGTGATGAAGAAGGAGAGCAGTCATGTCAATATCTGGCATGTAAAAGATGCCTTCGCGAATGCCGTCTTGCAAAATCTTGCGAATGATTTCAGTTTCGCGAATGTTGAAGTCTTTGCGGATTTTTTCTACACGCCAGACGTCCTGAAACATGTCGGCCTGCAATGAACCGTTACGTTCGACTAATGTCTGAAGCGCATCAAGACGAGCGTACACAAAGGCAATTAGCTTCTCGTCGGCAGGCATATCTTTATCAGCTACTTCCTGTAGCTTTTTGTAAAGATTGTTGAGTTCGGAGGTGACGACCGCATGATAAATGTCCGCTTTGCTCCTGAAATAGGTATAAAGTGTACGCCGACCTCGTTCCGAAGCCTTCGCAATATCATTCATCGTTGTGTTGTTGATTCCTTTTGTAGCAAATATCTTGCGCGCTACATCAATCAACATGTCTCTTGTCCGTGAAGAAGCTGACATAAACTGTTGCACATTCCATTGGTAATTGTGCGCAAAAGTAGCAAAAAAAATGCGACTATCGTAAGTATATTCAAAAAAAGAACTAAAGACTTGTGGAATCCGATAGTAAGTGCTATCTTTGTAGCCGCAATGGAAAAGATTCCGTTGATAATTTCTTATCGCGGAGTGGAGCAGTGGTAGCTCGTTAGGCTCATAACCTAAAGGTCACAGGTCCGAATCCTGTCTCCGCAACAGTCTGAAAGATGTTCCTCGAATAGGAGGAATGTCTTTTTTTGTTGCTTATTAAAGGAAAAAGTCCTTACTTTGCGACTGGCAAAATATGAAAAATAATAGATAGATTAAGAAAAGATGTTTTGGAACGAAACAATGGAGTGCATGGATCGCGAAGAAATGCGTAAACTGCAGACAATACGTCTGAAACGCATAGTAGACCATGTTTATCATAATACTCCTTTTTACCGCAAGAAAATGCAGGAAATGGGTCTTGAACCTGGAGATATCCAGTCGATAGACGATATTGTAAAGTTGCCTTTCACAACGAAACAGGATATGCGTGACAATTATCCGTACGGATTGCTGGCTGTGCCGCGCTCCGAGATAGTCCGCCTGCATGCTTCATCAGGCACGACAGGTAAACCTGTTGTGGCATGCTACACACGCAAGGACCTTTCAATCTGGTCGGAAGTAGTTTCGCGTTGCCTGACTGCTTATGGAGTAACGAAGAATGACAGCGTTCAGGTTTCATACGGTTACGGCTTGTTTACTGGCGGCTTGGGCGCTCATGGCGGTGTGGAGAATATTGGTGGAATGGTGATTCCGATGAGTAGCGGTAACACTCAGAAACAGATTCAATTGATGCATGATTTTGGTGCGTCTGTACTTTGCTGTACTCCTTCATATGCATTACATATTGCTGAAACAATCCATGCTTCGGATATTCCTATTGAAGAATTCAAACTGCGTGTCGGCGCTTTTGGTGCTGAACCTTGGACAGAAAACATGAGGAAGGAATTGCAGGAACAATTGAAAATAAAAGCTTTTGATATCTATGGTTTGACGGAAGTCTGTGGTCCAGGTGTCGGCGGCGAATGCGAATATCAAAACGGAACACATCTTTGGGAAGATCATTTCTTTCCGGAAATTGTTGATCCGAACACACTGCAACCTGTTGAACCAGGGAAGATGGGCGAGTTGGTCTTCACTACACTGACAAAAGAAGGAATGCCACTGCTGCGTTATCGAACGCGTGACTTGACTCATCTTAATTATAGCAAATGTGAGTGCGGACGAACGGCCGTGCGCATGGGACGAATCCTCGGACGAAGCGATGACATGCTGATTATCCGTGGGGTGAATGTCTTCCCGTCGACTATCGAAAGCATCATCCTTGAAATGCCAGAGTTTGAACCTCAGTATCTGATTGTTGTCGACCGTGTGGATAACACCGACACCTTTCAGATTCAGGTCGAAGTCCGTCCAGAATATTATTCTGATGAGATGAGTAAGATGCTTGAATTGAAAAAGAAAATGGCTCAACGGATGCAAAGTATTATAGGTTTGAAACCTGACATCCGCATTGTCGAACCACGCTATATCGAACGTAGCACGGGCAAGGCAAAACATGTTATCGATCACCGTAAATTTGAATAACCATTATAATTTTCACTATGTTAATCAAACAATTATCAATCTTTCTAGAGAACAAGAAAGGCCGTTTTACGGAAGTGGCGAAAATTCTAGGTGATGCAGGCGTCAATATGTCTGCTTTCACTGTTTCAGAGAACTCTGATTTCGGAATACTGCGATTGATTGTATCTGATACTGACAAGGCAATCGCAGTTCTGCGTGAGAAACGTTATGCTGTCAGCGAGGCAGATGTGGTTTGTCTTCATTGCCCGAATCAACCGGGAGCACTTGCTAAAGCAATGGAAATAATTACTGCTGCAGGCATCTTTATCGAATATATGTATGCTTTCTCACAAGGTGATGCAGCCAATGTGATCATTCGTCCAGATGATATTCAAAAGTGCTCTGAAGTATTAAAAGACAACAAGTTGGAACTAATAGCAGCAAACGACCTGTATAAACTGTAATCTTAATTAACGTTTCTCTTGTTGTTTATTCGCGAGGAAGCTGTAACTTTGCAGGCTAAAAGTTGTTGCATGAAAAAGGTCGTTTCAATTCTGATGATTTTGACGATTCTGTTGTCCTCGTGCGGAGAGTATAACAGAGTCTTGAAACTCTCTGACTATGAGGTGAAATATTCCTATGCAAAGAAATATTACAACCACAGGCAGTATAATAAAGCTGCAAGTCTTTTGGAAGAACTTGTCCCTATATTCAAAGGAGGAACAAATGCTGAAGAGGCTCTTTACCTCCTTGCTTTAAGTTATTACGGAGAAAAAGATTATCAAACGGCTTCACAATATTTTACAACTTATTATACAACCTATCCGAAAGGTGAGTTCACTGAGGAAGCTCGCTACTATGCTGGTTATGGTTATTATCTTGACTCACCTGATCCTAGATTGGATCAGAAGCAGACTTATGATGCCATCAGCCAATTGCAGCTTTATCTGGAATATTATCCTCAGAGTGAGCGAGCAAAGACTGCCCAGGACATTCTATTCGAACTTCAGGAAAAGTTGGCTTATAAGGAGTTGCTGGCAACAAGACTTTATTATAACTTGGGAACATACATGGGCAATAATTATCAGTCGTGCGTAATCACTGCTGAAAACGCTCTTAAGAATTATCCTTATTCGAAATACCGCGAAGAATTTATGTATAACATTCTTCGTTCAAAATATCAGCTTGCGCTCTTCAGCGTTGAAGAAAAACTGCAAGGACGTTATCGTGACATCGTAGATGAGTATTATGCTTATTTGAATGAATATCCAAACGGCAAGTATCTTAAGGAAGCGAAGAAATATTTCGATTATGCGAATAAGCGCATTAAAAGCAGTTATTGATAAGTAGAATAATTATATAAAACAAAATGGATTATAAAAAATCAAATGCACCAACGTCAGTTGTCACGCGTGACATCATGAACCTTTGTAAGGATACTGATAATATCTATGAAACTGTAGCAATCATATACAAACGTTCGAATCAGATCAGCCAGGAGATGAAATCAGACCTTGATAAGAAACTCAAGGAATTCGCATCGGTAGGAGACAATTTGGAAGAGGTTTTTGAAAATCGCGAACAGATTGAGATTTCTCGTTATTATGAGAAGCTTCCAAAACCGACGTTGATCGCTACTCAGGAGTATATTGAGGGAAAGGTTTATTATAGAAATCCAGCTAAGGAAAAATATAATTTGTAAAAGATGATTCAGAGGATTCAAACATTATATCTCTTGATCATCAGTGTGCTTTCGGTTGTGATGTTATTTCTGCCGTTAGCAGTCTTCCAACGTGGAAATGAGTTGTTCTCTTTCGATGCAAGCGGACTTTCATCCATGATAGGGAAGCCGGAGCTGATCTATCCTGCATGGGCAATGTTCATTTTGGTGGCTGTGATTGCTCTTTTAGCGCTTATCACAATCTTTCTTTATCGGAAAAGAATGCTGCAGATTCGCCTTTGCATCTTCAATGCTTTTCTGATGATTGGGTTCTATTGTTTGTTTGCTTTCTATGTTCATGTCATCAAACAGCAGATTGGAAGTGAGATATCAATGAGTATTAAATTCGCACTTTCTTTCCCGCTTATTAATATCGTTCTTGATTATTTAGCAATCAGAAATATTGGAGCTGACGAAGCTTTGATTCGTTCTCTAAATCGACTGAGACATTAGACAGATTCCTTTATAATGAAATAAAAGATTGCCGACATTCCTTAGGATTTTGCCGGCAATCTTATTTTTATAAGTCAAGAACTTATTTGCAATTCTGTGAAATTAGTTTCTCTGCAACTGGATCTCCAAGTTCCTGAGCTTTGTGTAAGGCTGTGCACGCATCAGCATTCTTCTTCTGACGTAGATAAATGACTCCTTTCAAACGGTAACAAGCAGCAAACTTCGGATTAATCTTAAGAGCTTTGTCTAAACTGGCAAAAGCTTCGGTATACTTCTGCTGGCGGACATAAATAGAGGCTTCTTCTGCTAGATAATCTTCCGTATCAGGACTTTGCTTAATAGCTTCTTGTATGTCCTGCAATGCGCCCTCTAAATCTCCACCGTGGAATTTGGCTTGCTCACGAAGATAGAAAAAGTTCGGACTGACTTTCTTGGCTACAGCTTCGTAGTAGAGATTGTAATCGGCCACTGCTTCAGTGTATTGTTGCAAACGAAGTCTCCATTCAATGCGTTCTAAGATGAACGGTGCGGCGTCGGGTGTCACAGTTCCGGCTTTATCGACAGCTTTGTTGAGAAGGTCAAGGACGTCACCAAAATTAAACCCTGAAATGTTCTGTAACGCTTTGGCTGCCCAGTAATAACTTGTCGCTGTTGCTATATCGCTGTTGTTCACTATCGTGTAGTCGTTGTATGCCTCTTTGAATTTTCCTTCGTTATAATACATATCGCCTTCGAACTGATGATAAACGGGAAGGTCTTCCTCTTGGATAGCTTTTTGAATAGCTTCAAATGCACTTTGCTTCGTCCAAGCAGCGTTGTTGATTGTTGAATCGGTGATTGCTACATTATAAATAAGCTTTGCCTGATTGTACCAAATTTCACTTTTTTTTGTACTGAGTTTAGCTGCTGTTTGGAAATCATTCAGCGCAAGGTTGAGCAAATTCAACTGTTCATTGACATCACTGCTAAGAGCTTTTCTTTGGCTTGCATAATGATTTGCACGCGTTAGATAGCCGTCGGTGCTGTCGGGGAAAGTTTTGATGAAGTCGTTGATGGTGGCGAGATAAGCTTTCGGATCCTGCATCGAACCAATGATATAAAGCACAGCTGTTGCTTGATTTCCATCCTTCGGCCAGCACTTCTTGATGCCGATATCGTTGCTGTTTGAAGAAATGAAGTTGGCTGAAGTGTATGCGAGCTGATTGACATAACTTGCAGATAAGGCATAAGAGATATTCTTATTGCCGCTGGCGTCAGTTTGTGCTAGTCCGAATGCTTCGCCGTTTACGGTGAGAATTGGTGAGTTAGCTTGCCCGTCTGCTAAAGGAATGTTCAGTTTATAATATTTGTAATTGTCTTTGAGTTTGCTGACTTCTGTGATAGCTCCGGCAGCGAACTTGATGTCTTTCTTATTTGTTGAAAAAGCAAGAAGATATGAGGGCGTCCCATTTGGAATAGGGTCGTTGATAATTGGCAGGAATGTGATTTTCTTTGTTGGAGTAATTCGAATTTTGATAGCATCATATAAAGCATCGCTGCCTACAATGCTTTCAACATCTGTGGTCGTGCCATCAGCATCTGTAACTGTTGCTTTTGCTGCACCTTTGAAAAGTGAATAAGATGACAGAATATCACCTGTTTCATTGACAAAGAAACCGACACCTGTTGCAAGTTGGTTATTGTCCTTGCCATAAGTCGTGATTGAGACGACAGCTTTATATGACTTCTCCATCCATTTGGGAGCTTTATTTTGGGCCGAAACTGCTGCACAGAAGCACAGGCAACATGTCATAAATAGGAAAACTTTCTTCATTGAATTAGAAATGCATTAATTTGGATGCAAACTTACACAAATTCCGCGGATTTTATTCCTATTCAGATAAAAAGCTATTCTTTGTTGCTGAGAACTATAATGTAGGTGATGGTCAAATGTACGAACTATTCGTTTCCTGCTTGCAGGATAATAGTCGTGGCACCAATGGTGATGACAGCTCCATCGGCGATAACAACGCGTTCTTTATCCCCAAGAATGACATTTCCAAGGAAAGTTCCTGTGATACTGGGGAAATCGCGAAGTGTATAAATAAGATGTTGTTCCTTATCGAGACTTACATTGATGACACAATGATTGCGGCTCATACTTGGGTCAGATGTTTTAATTGCGATGTTAACTCCTTCCGTGTCTTTGTTCTTACGACCTATTACATTGTCTCCCATGACAAGGGGAAAGACTTGTTTAAAACCGAAAATATTCTCGATAACAATAATTCCACCAAGCGAAAGATCAGGCTCTTCTGTTTTGACAGGCTCCTTCTTGGCTAACCGAACACGAAACTGATGATTGCATTTGTTGCAGTTGAATGTTAATACTTGACCAGGAGTGAACGACTTTTCATCGAAGGTCATGACATAACCGCATTGAGGACATTTAATCTTTTTCATTGTTCTTCTTTCCAGTTGTTAATGCAAAAATGATAGCTGCCGGAACCAAGTTTGACAAGTAATCGACCATTTTCTTGCCCGATGATTGAAATGCCATTAACATCGGAAAGATTTACGCCGCTTTCAGTCACAGACGAAGCATCAATTGTAGGCAGATAGAAGTATGCCGAGCTATTACATGGCACTTCGATATTTTCAATCCAGTTGCTATCAGAAATTTTCCATTCGGAACGAATCTTTCCGTAAGGTGAAACATATGATGCTGCAGCTTCACGAATGTCTCTTATTATTTCTGGTTTGATAAGGAATTCCTTGAATCCGACTGCATCTTCTTTCAAACGAATTCCACCGATATTGCTGAAGAGCCATTCAGTTAGATGTCCAAAGCAGAAATGATTTTGTGAGAGATTTGGATTTGAATCCCAAGCCTCTGTTAGAGAGGTCGCTCCATGATTTAGCATCCAACCGTAGCCTGGAACATCATATTTGTTGTTCATATCATATATGATGTCGGAAGCACCATTCTCTGCCAATGTCCTCAATACATAAACATAACTAACTTCGCCTGCAGTGATTGCATTATTGCGTTGACGAATGTCGGCTATTAAGTCAGATAACACTTTTGCTCGATTTTTTTCCAGACATAGTCCTGTGTAAAGAATGATGCTATTGGTAGCTTGGCTTCCCTTGTCATAAATTTTTGTTTGTGGATTCCAGAACTTGTCGTTGAAAGATTTTTTGATTGTTTCAGCAAGTTGGTCATAACGAGTTGCATCAGCATCTTTCTTAAGCAATCGAGCCATTTTGCCAAGTGTAACAACATCAAGATAATAGACTGAAGTCGACATTACACCTACAGAAGTCGGTTTGTCTTTGGAGATATCGAGCCAGTCGCCAAGTCCATAAGAAATAATGTGGTTTTCGGATTTGGAAGTTAGATAATCGACATAACGTTGCATGTCAGGATAATACTTCTCTATTGGTCGCATATCGCCATACCATTGCCAGATATACCATGGACTGAGAATGAATGTACTTCCCCAATTTGGTGTATCGCGGAAGCCATCTTCAAACTCTACATATTCCGGAGCAATGTCTGGAATCATTCCTTCTTCGGTTTGGGATGTCTGCATGTCCTGTGTTATCTTGCCATAAAGCCTTGACAAGTTATAAAGATATTGAAGAGATGATTGCATTAAGTGTGTTTGCTCAAGCCAGCCTAGTTTCTCTCTATGTGGACAATCAGTAAGTACACTTGCCATATTGCTCCTCGCTGCCCAATCAGTCAACTTGATGACTTGATTGAATAGCTGATTAGAACAAGAGAATGTCCCTGACTCTGGAGCATTTAATGTCGTGTGTAATCCGACAAGATTTGTGATAACAGGAAGATTGTCAGGGTTGGGTTTGCCTGCAGGAACTGCTCCTTCGATCTCGACATAGCGAAATCCATAGTAAGTAAACTGTGGTTGCCAATTTTCATTCTCGTCCGTTTTTGGTGTGAATCCAAACCAGCATTCTTCTCCGGAAGCACGTTGATTTATAGTGCTATCTGATTTGAGCAGCTCGGCTGGAAACATTTTGATATATTTCGATTTCCCAGATTTGATTGTCACATTGATAATTCCGGAACAGTTTTGACCGAGATCATATACATATCTGCCTTTTTGGTTCTTGAAAATGTTTATAGGTGCAATGCGATCTCGAATAGTAAGCGGTTCTGAGTTTTGGGCTACAAGTCTCACATCTCTTTTAGATGTGATAACTTTACTCCATTTTTTATCATTGAACCCAGGCAACATCCATCCTGGTTGTTCTTTGGTTGCATCATAATCTTCGCTGCCATAGATGCTACTGAAAGTTATAGGACTTGCTGAGGCTTTCCAATCTTTGCTTGAAACAATGTTTTCAGTTGTTCCGTCTTCATATTCGATTGTAATCTTGGCAATCATCCTTGGTGCACCATAAGATGTGATGAGCTTATAATATCGTTCGGTTGGAATGTTGAAGAAGCCGTTGCCTAGCATGACGCCAATAGTGTTTGCACCTTGTCGCAGTTGTTTAGCTATGTCGAATGTCACATAAAGTGCGCACTTGTCATATTTTGTCCAACCGGGATCTAGAAAATGATTCGAGACTTTCTTTCCGTTGAGAAAAAACTCAAACTGTCCCATACCGGAAACATAAGCTGTTGCACGGTGAATCTTTTTATTAACTGAAAAATCTTTACGAAACTGCGGCATGACATACTCGCAAAGCGACTTATTGCCAAGTCTGTCTGTGATAGCTTTTTCAGGCCAGCGATGCATCCCTGGAACAATGATGTATTTTTTATCATCCTGTTGAAGAGAAATCCATTGTGCTCCATCCCAGTCTTTCTCATTTAACAATCCCATCGCGAAAGTTGATGCTTTGCTCCATGTGGATGAAGTCCCATCTTTATCCCAAATCCGCACTTTCCAGAAGTATTGAACTCCACTTTCTAGAGGTTTCCCGTCATAGGCAACTAGTATTGAGGTGTCAGATACTTTTTTCCCGCTATCCCAGCAGTTGCCGATATTATTCTCGAGCTCTCTTTTGCTATCGCTGACCAAAACTTGAAATGCTTCTTGAACAAAGCCTCTTCTGTCAGAATTAATCTGCCAACTAAAATGAGGGTGCTCTGTCTCAACAGACAATGGATTTACGTCTTGTTCGCATGTGAGATTGTAAACGGATATCTGAGATTGCATGCTCATGGATAAGAGAAAAAAGAGCATTGACAGAGAAATGATTGAGAAGTAATTTTGTTTACTCATGAGAAAGATTTTTTAAGCTTAAGAAGGAAGTTATAGGTCGTTTGTCGGTGCTTTATCAGCACCTTCACGCACAGTCACATGGAAACATCCTTGATGCCTTTCATGTTTAACAAAGCAGCGACCGGAATTACGCATTTCACGAAGCACACAAGCCAACACCATTTTTAAATGATCTTTATCAATTTCAAGCGAATCTTTTGAGTCGAGTTTATCAAATCGAACCCATGAAACATCAAAGGTTGTTCCAAACATGTGTGTCGAATTTTCTGATGCATTTCGATTGTGCTTAGTGAGCATTTTTACGTCGTCTAGAGTTCTTGTCACACTCGTGATTTTTATCCGGTAAACTGGTGCATTTAAGCTGACTAAAGAGTCGCTGAAGCTTCGCCCAATATCTTCTAGGAGTTTGGCTGCAGAAGGAATGAGATAAGGAATCGAGTGCCGAAGGTCTTCAATTTCATAATATCGGTTGGTCTTGACTTCTTTTAGCTTTTTGGATGCATTGACAACATCTGCCCGTGACTCTAAAGGCAGGATACCTATGCGTTGTGCATCCGCCAATTGAATGTCGTTTAAATCAGCAAAATCGCGATTGTAACTTCCATTATACCAGATTTTTTTCAATTCACCGCGCTTGCCGTGACAAGAAGTGAAAGATGTTAATGCAATTATTGCCGTCAGAATAATTGTGCCGGAAATCGTAATATTGAATATAGTTTTCATTTGAATCTTCATTTATGAGACAAAAGTAGAGAAAAAAGAGTAATTTTGTCTGTCTATAACAAAACAAATATTGGATGATAGAGCGTATTTATATTCTTGAGAGTGTTGACCCCGTGATATTTTATGGCGTCAATAATTCGAATATGCAGTTAATCAAGACGCTGTTCCCAAAGCTTCGCATCGTTGCTCGTGGAAATATTATGAAAGTGATAGGTGACGAGGATGAATCTGAAATATTTCTCAAGAAGATTCGGGAGATTGAGAAGTACTGCGAAGAGTTTAATACGCTTAATGAAGATGTCATTCTGGATATTATTAAGGGTAATTCCCCAGTCGTACCTCGTCAGGAAAATTTGATTATTCATGGAATGAATGGTCGACCGATTGTCGCCCGCACAGAAAATCAACAGCGTCTTGTCAAGTCCTTTGAAGACAATGATCTTGTGTTCGCTACAGGTCCCGCTGGTACTGGCAAGACTTTTGTCGCTATCGCTTTGGCTGTCCGTGCATTGAAGAATAAAGATATTCGTAAGATTATACTTAGTCGTCCAGCTGTTGAAGCTGGTGAAAAACTTGGTTTCCTTCCGGGAGAAATGAAGGATAAACTGGATCCTTATCTTCAGCCGCTTTATGATGCTTTGCAGGATATGATTCCAGGAGCAAAATTGAAAGAATATATGGACAATAATGTCATTCAGATTGCTCCTTTGGCATTTATGCGTGGACGTACACTTAACGATGCTGTCATCATTCTTGACGAAGCTCAGAACACGACGACTCATCAAATCAAGATGTTTCTTACTCGCATGGGAATGAATGCCAAAATGATTGTTACAGGAGACATTACACAGATAGACCTTCCTGCAACAGCGACATCTGGTTTGGTTCAAGCAATGCAGATCTTGAAAGGTGTTCCAGGTATCGGTAGGATAGAATTCACTCGAAAGGACATTGTGCGTCATAAGCTTGTACAGCATATTGTCGATGCTTATGAAAAGTATGATCAACGTAAGAAACTTGAAAATAATGGGGCGAATGACAATGACGAAATAAACAATATAAATAATACAAAAGATTCACATGAAGAAAGCATTAGTTAAGACGGATTTTCACTTTCCTGGACAAAAAGATGTTTATCATGGAAAGGTTCGCGATGTTTATAACATTGATGACAACGTGTTGGTGATGGTAGCAACTGATCGTATTTCGGCTTTTGACGTCATTCTGCCTGAAGGTATTCCTTACAAAGGACAGATTCTGAATCAAATTGCATCGAAGTTTTTGGATTCTACTAAAGACATTTGTCCAAATTGGAAACTTGCATCTCCTGATCCGATGGTAACAATCGGTGTTCGGTGCAAAGGCTTTCCTGTAGAAATGATTGTTCGCGGTTATCTCTGTGGAAGCGCATGGCGTGCTTACAAAAGTGGCGTTCGTGAGATTTGCGGCATTAAGTTGCCGGAAGGAATGCGTGAAAACCAGAAATTTCCAGAACCAATCATTACTCCTACAACTAAGGCAGAGATTGGTGAACACGATGAAGATATTTCTAAATCAGAGATTATCTCGCGTGGACTTGTTTCTAAAGAGGATTATGAAACAATAGAGAAATATACTCTTGGTCTTTTCAAACGTGGAACAGAAATTGCCGAATCTCGTGGTTTGATTCTTGTAGATACAAAGTATGAGTTTGGATATCATGATGGAATTATATATCTGATGGATGAAATTCATACTCCTGATTCTTCACGTTATTTCTACAAAGAAGGCTATGAAGACCGCTTTGCAAAAGGTGAACCGCAGCGTCAGCTTTCGAAGGAATTCGTTCGCGAGTGGCTAATGTCCAATGGCTTCCAAGGAAAATCAGGTCAGAAAGTTCCTGAAATGACTCCTGCAATTGTCGGTGGAATCACGGATCGCTATGTTGAGTTATATGAGCACATCACGGGTGAGAAGTTTGAGGAAAGTGACACGGATAATCTTCTTTCTCGCATCGATAAAAATGTGATGGATTATCTCAAGAAGTAGTTGTTGTCAAATAAATAGATATTTATAGAGAATTATGTTCGGTTCAGAAAAGGTGCTTCCATATAATGATGATGAAAGCAAGTCGTCGCAAGTTAAACGCATGTTCGACAGCATTGCACGTGTATATGACCGACAGAACCATTTACTTTCGTTCTTCATTGATAAATATTGGAGGAAGAAATGTGTCAATTCGCTCCTCCCTTTTCATCCTGAACAGATTCTTGATATTGCTTCAGGAACAGGAGATTTAGCTATTCAGATGTGTCGGGTTCTTAATCCTCGACACATTGTTGGAGCTGATATTTCAGAAGAAATGATGAGAGTTGGGCGGAAGAAGGTTGAAGATGCTGACATGTCCAATGTCATCACTTTCGAGCAGCAGGATTGCTTGTCGCTGAATTATCGGGATTTTTCTTTTGATGCTGTGACAGCAGCATTTGGTGTCAGAAACTTTGAGGATATTGAGAAAGGTATTCGTGAAATGTTTCGTGTGCTTCGTCAGGGCGGACATTTGGCAATTCTTGAATTGTCAACTCCACAGCAATTTCCTATGAAACAGCTTTATCAGCTTTATTCCTTGTTTGTGATTCCGTCGGCAGGCCGGTTGCTTGGGAAAAAGTCTGCTTATGAATATTTGCCAGCTTCCATTCGAGCTGTTCCTCAAGGTGAAGAAATGCTCGAAATATTGAGGCGACAAGGTTTCAAGGAAACAAAAGTGGAGCGGTTTACCTTTGGAATCTGCTCATTGTACACGGCTTATCGGCCGAAAAACTTATAATAAAAACTAATACTTTCTTTACTATGCAGAAATATGGATTAATAGGGTATCCTCTAGGACATTCTTTTTCAAGAACATACTTCAATCAGAAGTTCGAATCAGAGAAGATTGACGCAGAGTATATCAATTTTGAGATTTCCGATATTGTTTATTTAAAAGATGTTTTGAAAGAGAATCCAGAACTTTGCGGATTGAATGTCACCATCCCATATAAAGAGCAGGTATTTTCTTATCTCGATGATATTGATGAAGACGCTAAGCAAATTGGGGCTGTCAATGTGATTAAATTTATTCGTGGCAAATTCGGCAAGCATAAACTGAAAGGTTTTAATTCCGATGTCATAGGATTCAAGCGTTCCATCGAGCCATTGCTGGATGAATCGCATCGTCATGCACTTGTACTTGGAACCGGTGGAGCTGCTAAGGCTGTCTGTCAGGGACTCAAGCAGTTGGGCGTTGAACCGACTCTCGTTTCGCGTCATTTAAAAGACGATTGCATTACTTATGCCGATATCACACCGATTATCATAGAGCAAAATACCATTATTGTCAATACTACACCTCTTGGAATGTTTCCGAATTTTAATGCTTGTCCTGACATTCCTTATGACTTGTTGACGTCCAAACATTTGCTTTATGATTTGTTGTACAACCCTGATGAGACCCTTTTCATGAAGAAAGGAAAAGAGCAGGGTGCTACAGTGAAGAATGGATTGGAAATGCTTTTGTTGCAAGCATTTGTTTCTTGGGAAATTTGGAATCGTTGATTCCTTATTTTAGTTTCAAACTTTTATCTGAACTGTAAACAATCACATATTCTTGCTCGACTAGATAGTTGAGAGAATAGACTGTGTTCTTTATGTTGTTGCAGATTTCAATCGAACCATTCTCTTTATAGCTGAAGGGCCGAATAGAGAAGTCTTCAAGCAAATCGGTTTCAGCTTCTCCAACCATTTTATATAGGGTTTCTTTTGAACACCAGCAGATGAGAAGCATTTCTATTTCATGTTGGAATTCAATAAAGGATTCTTCTTGCTCGGAGAGAAATCGTTGACGAATCTTTCTGATGCGAGAAGAATGATATTCAATATCAATTCCGGCGTTGGGATTATTTTGGACTAGGACAGCTGCATAACCTTTGGTGTGGGAGAAACTGATTGATAATTGTTCGTTTACTAAATATGGCGCTCCATTAGGATGATATTCGATGACATTCTCTTTGCCAAGCAAATGCTTCAATAAGATTCTGCAGGCTAACCATTCCTTTTTTCGTCCATCGTTGCGGTATTTATCGATGGCTTTCACATATTCGGATTTGTTTTCGAACATGGCCAGCAGTTCTTCAGTCGATTCTTCAATCTTCCAGATTCCGAAAAGCGGTTCTTGATGTGTCAGCAGGAGAGCCATCTCATTTCCATTTGAAAGATTCAATCATTGCTCGAATATTATCGCGAAGATAATTTGTGACGGGAGCTAAAGAGTCGCTGTTTAGCGGACATTCATAATAGAGTGCGCCTCTGAAAAGTCTTTGACTGCTGTCGGTAAGCATGAACTGAATTGGAGAAGCACTCTCATTATCGAGCAAGAAAATCGTGCCGTAGACTTGGGCGCTGTCATTGACATAAGATTGTTCAGCAACCTCGTCGATTTTTTTTGCTTCTTTAGAAACAAGTGCCCGACATTCGTCCGTAGCCTTAGTAAAAGCTACTCCTTTGACATTCAGATAACTGCAATAAACTTTCGCATGGAGAGTCGGATAAACGATGTTAAGCCAATTCGCTGAGCTGTCGACAGGCGGCAGTTCGATGGTCGCCAATTGCGAAACTTTGAATGAGTAAGGCAAATCAGATAGTGAAATCATCGTGTAATGAGGTTTGGCAAAATCGATGCGAAAATATCCGCGTGGCTTTGGAGTGTAGTGATTGCAGGCGGATAAGATGAGGAGAAGAACTACTGCGATAGTTAGAGTCCGTTTCATGCCTTTTCAGTTTCTTTATCCTCAGAAGAGTCCGTTTTTTGAGTCTTTTCTTCTTCCGGAATTCGGTTGAATTTCACTTTCAGAATTCTTCGGTTGTCAATCTCCAAAATTTGGAACTGATAGTTCTTATAAGTGATGATTTCGCGACGATGAGGAAAATCTCCTTTTATTTCAAGTAGCAGTCCGGCTAAGGTTTCCACTTCTTCAATCAGTTTTCCGAATTCAGATGGATCTGCATCGATAACGCGGAAGAAATCAGTCAAAAGAATCTTCGCTTCAAAGATAAGGCTTCCGTCTGTCAGTTTGACGTATTGCTTTTCATCGTCATCGTACTCATCGGATATTTCACCTACGATTTCCTCAAGGATATCATCCATTGTGACCGTTCCCGAAGTTCCTCCAAATTCATCGACAACAATAGCCATGTGGATTTTGTTTGTACGGAAATCTTCCAGCAGGTCATCAATCTTCTTTGTTTCCGGTACAAAGTAAGCCGGGCGAATCAAACTTTGCCAGCGAAATGTATCTGGCTTGTCAATGTATGGAAGCAAGTCTTTGATATAGAGAATTCCTTTGATGTTATCTTCTGTGTCGGCATAGACTGGAATGCGTGAGAATCCAGTAGAAATGATGAATTGCATCACTTCGCGGAAAGGTGTTTTTATCTCAAGATCCTCCATGTCGAGTCGGGGAGTCATGATTTCGTCCACTGTTTTGTTGTAGAACTTGATGATTTCCGAGAGCATCTCCTTTTCCTCTGGAATTTCTTTCGAAGTCAATTCGAGCGCTTTGGACAGTTCGTCGACTGATAAATCATATTTCTTCTTTACCAGCGCTTTGCTTATGATGGATGTGGAATTGACTAGAATCTTTGAAAATGGATGGCAGGTGTTGACCATCAGATTAATCATCTTTGCAGAGCGGCGGACAAAGGCGAGCGGATTTGTCCGGGCATAAATTTTCGGCATGATTTCACCGAATAGCAATAGGATAAATGTGAGGACGATGGTTTCAAGGATGAAACCAAGCGCAACTGCATGGGAAAAATCGAATATTATGTTGATGCCGTAGGTACATAGTGTGACTACAGCAACGTTTACAAAATTGTTCGTGATGAGAATGGCAGCAAGCAGATATTCGGATTTATTGAGGATTGAACTGATGAGCTTGTCTGTCGCGTGGTCACTTTCTTCTATTTTTCGGATGTCGTCGGGTTTGAGTGAGAAGCATGCAATTTCAGAGGCTGAAACAAATCCTGAAACCAACAGCAGAAGTGCTGCGATGCAAAAAGCAATCAGAGCACTCCAGCTGAATGGATTAATGTTAACCTGATTGAAAAGGTCCGATAGAAAATAGTCTGAGTCCAAGGTGATTAGTGTTAATTAAAAAAATCAGAACGGCAAATCATCCGATTTGTCAATCGGCGGTTCTTGCACAGTAGGCTGTTTTACTGTCGGTTGTTGATAAGTTGGTTGTACTGTTGGTTGTGGCTGCTGTGCTGCCTCAGGGCCATTGCTAGCATTGTCAGATTGACGATTGCCTGTCCCTGAATTGTAGAATTCTATGCGGTCGGCATAAATTTCTGTAACGTAATGTTTCACACCGGCTTGGTCATCATAGTTTCTGGTGCGGATCATTCCTTCTACATAGAGAAGAGATCCTTTCTTTACGAATTTTTCGACAAACTGAGCTCTATCACGGCGAGCTACAATAGTGTGCCATTCAGTACGTTCTGGGACAACTGTACCATTAGACATAGTGTAACCGCGCTCAGAAGTTGCGAGCGGAAAATTGGCGATAGCTGCGCCGTTGTCGAAATAGCGGACATCGGGGTCTTTGCCGACATTTCCAATGAGAATGACTTTGTTTAAGGACATAGTTATATAGTTTTAAATTCATACAAAGAAACACATTTATTTTCAATCCTGCAAATAAATGCAATCTTATCAGTAAATATTTTATTTGCTGTTATTTAGACGGTTTCTGAATTTTAGATTATTTTTCTATGGCTTTATATATGGCATCCTGAATACGTGAACGAATGCTAAGGTCGCTGAGTTTGTTGTTCTCACGAGTTGGATTGACACGGTTCGAAAGGAAAATATAAATCAGCTGTTTGTCAGGGTCGACCCAGAAGCAAGTGCCGGTGTAGCCGGTGTGCCCATAGACAGATTCTGAGGCTAGTTTGCCGCATGGTGAAGCTTTTGGATTTCCGACGACGGGTTTGTCGAAACCTAGGCCGCGTCGACTAACCGGACTCTTTGTCTGTGTGAAGAGCATGCCTGTTTCCTGACTGTAAAATCTTTCACCTCCGTATGTGCCAAGGTTAAGATAAAGTTGTAATATTCTTGCCAATCCATCAGCATCGGAGAACAATCCTGCATTTCCGGAAACTCCGCCTTGGAATGCGGCAGCTTCGTCGTGAACGTATCCTCTGAGTAGCTGGTTACGAACCAAATGGTCGTCTTCAGTCGGAACAATCAGTGCCGTATCCATTACTAATCTTGGATTGTATGTTGTGTGTCGAGCGCCCAATTTCTTAAAAAAGTCCTTAGCAAGCATCTTGTCCATTGGTTGCCCAGTTTTGGATTCAACGATCATCTTTAATAGGATGAAGTTTAAGTCGCTGTAAACGTATGTCCCGCGATTTGCCAGCTTTGACTTGCGTATATCGTTGACAATGAAACTTTGGAATCGGTCGCTTATGTACATGTCTCGCGCAACTTGATTTGTAAAGCCAACTTTCTTTTTTGTCGAGATGAGAGACGGTTTAAAGATGAGAGATCCGTCTTTGTTCTTTTGTGTTTCATCTACAGCGTCCATATAGAAAGGAATAGAGGGAACAAGTCCCGATTGGTGAAACAGCAGTTCTCGAACGGTTATGTTGGCTTTGTTGGAATTGGCCAGTGAAGGGAGTAACTTTCCCAGCTGGCTGTTCAGTGTGAACATCTTTTTGTCGTACGCATCCATCACAGCAAGCAGTGTTCCTGTGGCTTTTGAGCATGAAGCAAGGTCATAAACAGAACGGTTCGTGACGGGTTGGGTCTTGCCGTAATCGTAATAGCCGAACGATTTATTGTAAACGACCATGCCATTTCTGGCTACAAGCACTTCACAGCCCGGATAAGCGCCTTCACGCAATCCTTCAACGGCAATCGAGTCTATCTGGTCAAGCCGGTGGCTTATCATTTTTTCTTCTTCTGGCATCTCATAGCCTAAACGCGTTTTGACTGTTTTGATTCCAGTTCCGTCTGCATAAAGGTTCGGAACTGTAACGGGAAGTTGACCATTGATTGCTATGCCGCCAAAGATACCTTGAGCAGCGGCCTCTTCTGCATTGTGAGTCGCTTCGTAAGCCATCACTACAGCTTTAGCGTTGCTGATGCATTTTGTATAGCATTTGCAATAGTAAGGAAGAGTAAAGAAGCTTAGAATAACATTTTTCCGTGCGACGAGTTGTGTGAGTAGCGTGCTTTCGGGAATGCGCGTCGAATGAATGCCACAGATAATCAAATCATAGTCCGTTAATTTTTTAAAGATGGCTTTCAAAGTTGCGGGTTTCTCATTGATACTGATGGAGAAGCATGCGACAGTATCAAATTTGTTGAGCATTGTTTGAAAAGCATTTCCACTGCTTTCTCCAATCGAAAGGACTGCTATTTTTTGTCTGTCTATTCCTTTGAGAGGAATGATGTTGCTGTTGTTCTTAAGAAGAGTCAATGCTTCTTGATTGAGATGTGCCGAAAGCCATTGTGCATGTGGCGAAGTAAGCCTTTCCATCAGTCCCTTTTCTTTGATAGGACGATAATTGTTGAGTCCGACGATATATTTATATTTTAGTATCTTCAGACATTTTGCTTCAATCTCCTCCATATCGAGAGTTCCGTCTTCTATGGCTGCTTTTACTGCTTCGAAATCATGCAATGGATTGGCTGGAGCAAGCAAGATATCATTTCCTGCAAGCAATGCAGCAACGCATGGATTGATTTTAGCATTTTCTGTCGCGCCTTTCATGGCCAAGGCATCGGTAAAACGCAAACCTTTGAATCCCATTTGTTTTTCTAAAAGATCTGTAACCACAGCGTGTGAAAGAGAAACTGGACGTTCAGGTGTGCTGTCGAGTGCAGGAACATAGAGATGAGCCGTCATTATTCCAGAGAAACCTCCGCGGATATATTGTTTAAATGGAATGAATTCGAATTTTTCCATTTGAGCCAGACTTTGATTGACTGTCGGTAGAGTGCGATGCGAATCTTCAGATGTATCACCGTGTCCGGGGAAATGTTTGGCAACCGAGAGCACACCTTCTGACTCTAACCCTCGTGCGTATGCCGTTCCTTTGTCTGCAACGTCTTTCGGATCTTCTCCGAAAGAACGGTTGCCAATAACAGGATTGTCGGCATTGACATTTACGTCCATCACAGGGGCAAAGTTGATGTGAATGCCCATTTCTTTGCATTGACGCGCCACTTCGATACCATATTCGATGATTGCATTGTTGTCGCGAATGGCACCGAGAACCATATTCTTTGGAAAACGCGTCGTTCCAGCAAGACGCATCGATAAACCCCATTCGCCGTCCAGTGCAATCATCAACGGAACATGCGAATTCTCCTGTATAGCATTTGTCACTGAAGCTTGTGTTTCAGGATCGCCTTTTTGAAAAAGGAAACCACCGACATGCATCTCATTGACATATTTCATCAGTTTCTGCATGTTCCGATTCGAAAGATTCGGTTCGGCAACAAGCATGAACAATTGGCTGATACGTTCATCGTAGCTCATCGCATCGAACACAGAATCAGCCCAATGATTCATCTTCTGACGATCAACGTTTTGGTATAATGTAGGCACTGTAGCTGTCTGTCCAATGATAAACAACAAACAGCATATAGCTATTAAATATATTTTTTTCATTATTAATTATCAAACAGATTTCAAAAGTACGTATTTTGGAGGGATATTCCTATCTTTGGGGCTGAAAGATGTGGTTTTTTAATTTCTTTTAAAATACAAACATCGTTGTTTTTAATGAAAATATGTCTGAAAAACGCTCGGAAAAGATTGTAAAACATTAATAAAGGATATGACCATGAGAAAGATTAGTCGTTTATTTCAAGCACTTCTTTGTGCTTTCATTTTCTGCTCACCGCTTTTTGCTCAAGAAGCGAACGAAGCGAACTATGATGAAAATAAGGTCCCGCAATATACGCTCCCACCATTGCTAACAAGCATTGAAGGACAGTCGATTTCGACGGCTAAGCAATGGGAACAGATTCGTCGTCCGGAATTGATGAAACTTTTCTGCGACCAGATGTTCGGATATTTTCCGGAAGGCAAGATTAAGGTTGTGTATAAAAAACTCGATGACACGCATAATGCACTGCAAGGTCAGGCAACACGTAAGCAGATTGAAATCACATTTACTCGTGACACTGTCGTTCGCAGGATTCGTGTACTTATGTATCTGCCTAATCAGGTTAAAACCAAAGTGCCAGTTTTCCTTTGTCCCAATTTTAAAGGAAATCAAACTGTCAACAACGACGCGGCTATCATACCGACGAGTGCAGAAGAACGAGGAGTTGCTTCGTCTCGCTGGGCAATCGAAAAGATTCTTGAAGCAGGTTTTGGAATTGTCACATTCCATTATTTCGATATTTATCCCGACAATGCCAAGATGACAGGTCAAAGTGTTTTGGCACTTTTTGGAGTCCGTTCGATGGACGATTTGAAAGGTAACAGCGGCGATGCCATCAGTGCTTGGGCTTGGGGAGAAAGTCGGATTCTAGATTATTTGGAAACTGATTCTCAAGTTGATGCATCAAAAGTAATCATTATGGGCCATTCACGTCTTGGTAAGACAGCTTTATGGGCAGGCGCTACTGACAAACGTTTCGCAATGGTTATTTCCAATGAGTCTGGTTGCGGAGGTGCGGCCTTGTCTCGTCGTGCTTACGGTGAAACAGTCAACCGTATCACTCATGTCTTTCCGCATTGGTTCTGCAAAAACTTCACTCAATATAGTAAGAATGAAAATGCTCTTCCTACCGACCAGCATGAGTTGATTGCTCTCATCGCTCCACGTCCTATTTATGTCGCAAGTGCTGAAGGCGACCGTTGGTCAGATCCAAAGGGTGAATTTCTCTCGGCTTCAATTGCTGGCGAAGTTTATCATTTATATGGATATAAGGGCCTTGAGACGGACGTTATGCCTGGAGTGAATTCGCCGATTGTCAATCGCGTTGCATATCATATTCGTCCTGGAAAACACGATGTGACAGATTATGATTGGGAACAATATATTGCTTTTGCGCAGAAATGGTTGAAATAAGCATAGATTATGATTCGGCAAGTTGAAACTGCAGATGTTGAAGCCATCACATCTATTTATAATGAATATATAGGTAATAGTACAATAACCTTTGAAACGGAGCCTTTGACATCTGAAATGATGCAATCGCGCATCGTTGAAATCTCCGCTTCATTCCCATATTTCGTGTTTGAGAATGCCGACGGGACGATTGAGGGCTATTGTTATGCACATCATTGGAAAAGCAGAGCCGCATACGATGAGACTTTGGAAACAACCGTTTATCTGGCTCCCGACTTTATCGGGAAAGGAATCGGCAAGGCATTGATGCAGCGGTTGATAGACGAATGTCGTTTTAAAGGTTATCATGCGTTGATAGCCTGTATCACTGCCGAGAACCAATCCAGTCGCAGCTTCCACGAAAAGCTCGGTTTCAAGCAGGTTTCACATTTTGTCGAAGTCGGTCAGAAGTTCGGCCGCCAGCTCGATGTCTTCGATTATGAGTTGCTGCTCTAGATATTAATAAAAAACTAAGTTCGTTTTTTTATTTTATGTAGAATTCGTTTACTAGATGAAGTTTGTCTTTTGCTCGAGTCATAGCTGTATAAATCCATTGATAAGTCTCTTTGGTGGGGTTTAGAGTGATGTTTCTTGGCATATCAATAAAGACCTCATTCCATTCGCCTCCTTGAGCCTTATTACAAGTAACAGCATATCCAAAAACACAACGTAACGCATTCAAATAAGGATCAGATAACATGGCTATATTAAATGCTCTTTTGTCTTTTTGACTGATTCCTTTTGATTTCATCCTTAAGATAAAATCTTTAAATAAGGCAGTTTGTTGTGCTGAATCCAGATTTAGTATGTTGAGATGAACTGTATCTTCTAATAGAAGTTGTTTGTATTTTATCTTGGAAAATAGTTCAGTCACCGTTACTTCTCTAAAAGTAAAACCAGCATGAAGCCTTCCCTCGGCAGATATTTCATCAACTACTACCATATCACCATTCATGAGGCCCGAAAGCATATTATTTTGGATAACAAGCAGCAGGTCTCCTTTTTGGACAATATCGGAAGTGATATTTAGTTGTTCTCGAATTTTTAAAGCAATCTTTTTACAGTTGAAATTTGATCGGCATATAAAAGTGGCATGTTGATATCCTTGATTCTTCAAGATGTCGATATATCTTGACATCATAGAGTCCAAATTGTTGTAAAGGATAATATCTTTATGATTGCCGAAAGGCAACTTTCCCCATACTTGTTTTATTCCGTAAATATATTTGTTATCGGGAGCATTTTTCCATAACGAGCGTATTTCTTTAGAAGCAGAAATAATAGTACTATCTTCATTTTGTCTAATGATTTCTGTCAATTGTTTTTCTTCAACTTTAATTCCTAATTTTTCCTCAAGATAGTTAGAAGAAAGGGCAGGAGAAAAGGTTTCCGTAATGGGTGGTAGTTGGCATGGATCACCAACAAAAATGAACTTGCTTCCTAATCTTGTGTCATAATCCAAGAGGTCTTTTAACAATCGTCCGGATCCGAATTTTGCTTGCTTTATTATTTTTTCTTCAACATCGGCAACCATCGACGCTTCGTCAATAATGTAGATAGTTTCAGGATCAGAATATTCTTGAACTGAAGTCTGCTCAAATATGAGAAAAAGTTGGCCATCAGAGTCTATGTTTTTATCCGATAAATCTTCATTTAAGTCTTTATACTTATAGATTAAAGAATGAATGGTTTTAGCTTCAGCGTGGGTAATATTTGATAGGATTTTTGCTGCTCTTCCCGTTGATGCTAAAAGTTTAAAACTTCTATTATTTTCATTCAGAAAATCGATAAGAAAATGCATTAAAGTCGTTTTGCCGGTTCCTGCATATCCTTTAAGAATAAATATTCTTGTATCTTTATTGTCGATAAACTTCGTAATAGAATCGAATACAATCTTCTGGCTAGGCTTTAGCTCGATGTTATTCATATTTTCTGAATTTTGTAAAACGGAATATCACATCTTTATGACCTGGAACAGATTCGTCCACAATCCTTTCCGAGGTTGATGCCACACAGATGATTCCGTGAGCCTGCAATCGTTTGACCAAAGCGAAGGTGAATGTCATTTCTCCCATCAGATGAACAGTCAATTCTTTTCCTTCACCCATCTTTTTAATCTTTTGCAGATATTCATCAGCAAGGTTGTTGATATAGTTCTCATCACCGTTTGTGTCAATAGCAGGGAAAGGCAAATCCACTGTTTCACCGAATTTTTCTGCCGCCGCTTTCTGTTTTTCATCCCATTTCGAATAGGGATGATTGGATAGATTAATTAACATGGATTTAAGTGTAAAAGGGTTTCGACTTGTTGCATGCATTCTTCAATAACTGACTTCAACTTGTTCGCACACATCGGATTGTTTCTCATACCCGAATGGTTGAAATCATTTCGAATATTATTTATTTTTGAGTAAATATCACACAATAGATTGAAATGCCTGTTGTTAAATACTCTCTTTATCTTATCAATCTTTTCATTTTTCTCTTTGTCTGTTGCGTTTGATTTGAGATTAAGATTCCACAAATTTACATTATTACGATCTACTTTAAATGCTATACTTACGATAGAACGTTCGTCTTCGTTTGTCCAAATCAGATTTTCTTCCTTGCATAAAAGGGTAACAATATTCTCATGAAAGATTGTAATGGCTTGTTGATACAATCCGTTTTGTAAACACCATTTGGCAGCCTTAAATCCGTTCTGAACATTCTCGTTTTCATCAAAATCGTCTATAGATTCTTTTATTTTATTGAAGACAGGATTCAATGCTTCGATGAACGATTTCTCGATCTTACTTGAGTCTTCTTTCAGCATCCTTAAGCTGTCTGACTTAACAATGCTGATACCTCTGCAAAGAGTCCTCTCGTCAATGACAGCTGACAAATCAGAAATAAACTTTTTTAGGTTATTAGCATCAATATTGGTGCCCTTAGCCTCTTTTAGAATAGGCTTAAGTGTCATATTACTAAGAGAAGTAAGTTTCTTTACATTTCCGCTGTCTAAGAATTGTCCTGCTGCAAATGTCCAGTCTTGAAGAGCCGAAAGAGGCAATAGGTTAACCATGGGAGCTTTGTTCGTTTCCTTATTGCGTGCTTCATAATTACCGTATGAAATATGTTTCACTGTCGCATTTTTCAGGAACTTGGCATAGTTTCCAAGAACGAGTACCAACATTGGTAGATAGCGAAAACTGTGCGTTAGGTCGAAATACAATTCATCACCTTCTTGTAATACATCAAAAAGCCTGGTGAAAATCTGCCACATCTCTTTTTCATCTTTTCCATCAGGAATAGAAATATCAACAGGAGAGAAAGGAAGGTTCATCTCTTTTAATATGCTCTGTAATCCCTTATATGGAATCTTCTCTTTATTACTTTTTATTCTTTCAGTAATGGATTCGTTCCAATTGTCGGTTCGGGCACTATCAGTAAGAAGAAAATATGCCATATCGTTGTTTGTCCAATTTTTGGCATCAAGATATTCCATTGTTGCCTGTTGAATGAATCTGGTTTCAGAAGATAGAAAACCAGTTGACAAATCTTCATATTGGCAACTTCCATAAATCCCTGTTCCAAGAACAGATATGAGAACTTTACGTGCCATAATCATTTTGTATTAATACTATACAGTTCATTGTTTAACAAAAAGAACAGAGCTTTTTCTGTAGTCATTCCGAGATGAGAATCTTTCAAAGAGAATGTAAGAATTCCATGTTCTTCGCATTTTTCTTTTGCCATTTCCGTCATAAGTGCATCTGTTACAAATAAAGCTTTACTGCCCATTCCTCCATATCCTTTAACGACACTGCGGAATTTATCAATATCGGTAGTATTGTTGATTTGTGTCTTACATTCCACAAATAAAATCTTACTGCCAGTATCAACGATGATATCAGCCTCATTTTTAGCGATTCCTTGTTTGTATGGAAATTTGCAATTTAAGCATATTTCTTTTGATTTATCCCATCTTGAAAGAAGATTTGCTACTTTTAATTCAAACCAACCGGAATTAAATGCTATGTCAACAGCATGAGGTGATTCGATTAAAACCTCATGTCTTTCTCCTCTTTTGACCAAGTTTATTCTAACAAATCCATTCTTTTCTGATGATGATTTCTCCCATTCAACATAAGAGCCGGAAGGCAAATCAAATCTCCCAGAGTTTTGTTGTTCTAATTTGTGTTGTGAATTCTTATCAAGAACTGACAAAAGTGAATTAAATTCTATATAATTGTATGTCCTGATGTTTTCTACTTTTACCAATGCCTCATGATCTGCATTATTGTAAGAAGAATATGACTTGTAATGGTTCTCAATAGGATTGCCATAAAGACGAAATTGCATGTGCATATCAAATGCAAATTCAGTTGTATGCGTCATATTTTTGTAGTTCCACAAAACATTATTTTGGTCCATATATACTATAGCAGCATTTGTCATTTTATCAAATACAATACTGAAGAAAAATGTCCAAGATTTCAATCCGCTAGATATGTTGACTGTGATTTCATCATTCTTGTATTTCTCAGCTAAATATAAGACAAGTTTTTTAATTTTATGTGGGTCTATTGGATCAATGGGAGGAATATCGTCAAAATCCACTTTAACAACTGATTTTAAGATTTCAACTATTGGACGGCTTTCATCAGAATATATATAAACGACCTTATCAGGTTGAGTAGCCAAAATTCCATTATAAACAGGTGCTGGCTGGCCTCCAACTAATGTAATATGGACTTTTCCCATAGCAATATATCATTATTTATACGAGTTTCAAACTATGTATTTAATGTAGATTTATGAAACTGATAATTTGACGAATCCAAGTAGTTCGCATGACGAACTAACACGTCGTGATTTAGGAAAGTCATATTCCGTATATTTTTGATTATTTGGTCTTGATGCAGGAACAATCACAGAATCGAAATCATTAAAATCTTCAGTCCATGCGCCTGTTATGAATCTCCATCCTGAACCATGACCTAAACGTAATATACAAGATTTTCCCGGAATGCATTTTTCAGCCTCTGATTTTATAATCTCCATTTCTTCAATGTATGAATCCACAGAGCCCTCTGGATCTTCAACAGCACGTTCTTTCCAATAATCAATCTCTTTTTTGATTTGAGACAAAGTGTATTTATTAATAGTCTCAAAAAGAGCCTCATTATCTTTCATACATTCAGGCAATGTATGAATAGCGTTATTTCCTTTTGCTAATTTGTATGAATCCAAATCCATTTTCATCTGGAATTCAGATGTGTCATCTGGTCCAATAACTTCAATAAGTTGTTGTTTACTTATATCCCAAAAACTTTGCGTTTTCCGTTCGTTTATATTTACCATTCGAACCGCAAGTTCATAATTCTGACCAAGAAGGGCATCGCTTACATGAAGTATCCGAAAGATATCATAATTAATATTTCGAGAATCTTTACCTAAATATTTTTTTTCATATTCGTCAGCTTTTACAATAGGATTTCCTTTTTTATCCTTTTTTATTGAACCATCCTTATTCAGTGTATATAATTTAGTTTCATCAACATTAATTTCATTCCCAATTATTGATGATAATACTGCAGTTCGAATAGCACCTTTTATCGAACTTCCTGGAATATAGGGCCTACCCATTCCGTCATGAATGTATTCTTTTAAAGTATCAGTGCTTTTTGCTATTGAACATTCAATGATAATTCGTTTGGAATAATCTTCAAAGGTTGCTTTTGGTGCATATTTTTTGACAATATTAGCTGTAGATTCTTTTTTCTCAATTGCAAAGACCCAATTGCCGATATTTTCTTCTCCTATGAGTTTCATAACTTTCGCTGGATCTACAATGCCTATAAAATATTCGCCGTTTTTAGAAGTCCCTCTTACGAAATCATTCCCATATTGCAAAGTTTCTCCAGAACCGATATGTATGGATGTCAGTGTTTTTATTTTAATATTAATCATAATTCATTGCTTTTTATTGGTAAATAAAAAGGACGACCACTACGATATACAGAATGCATCTTTTCATCGTTCCATTGTGGTTTTAAATCCACAGTTTTTCCTATTAAAGGTTTAATTGTCTTGAAAACAGAACCTTTATCAAACATATATATGGATTTTTTGCGTAGATGTCTTAGTTCAACCTCTTGACTTCCGGAGATGAATCCACCGCGTAAAAGAATATTATATTTCGATTCTTTTAGATTAAGGCTGCTAATTTCTTCCTCATTGGGAATGTACAGCGATAAAAGAATGATAGCATCAGAATCTTTGGGGGATGTTATAGAAATTGAATTAGTTTCAACTTGAAATTTACCGCCTCCTATACTTCTATCTGTTCCTAAGCCGGAATTTCCGAGTATAGTGAATAGCGAAGTGATTTCCTTTAGTAATTCACCTGATGCATCAGTTATGCAATAGAGCCCCGCATCATCGTTAAAAAATTTCCAATCGAAATAAAAAGGTTCAGCATCTTGATTATCCATACGAGGGACAGAAACTCGTTGATTAACTTGAGATTTATAGACGGATTTACAAGTTTCATTCTTCCCCCAAATGAACTCATCGTTAAGTTGTTCCTTATCTATTTGAACTTGCTCACCATTAATTAGTTTTTGCCAAACAGAAGAATCAATATACTTGATTTTCTTGAGTTTTTTCCTATATTCTTGCTCTTGTTGGTTTCTCACTATGACATTGATTTTCCCTTGAATCTTAGGTAAAAAGAAAATATCCTTCTTAAATGGAAAAGCTGAGCTAAGGACAAACGAGTCAAGGAACTCTTTAATATCGCCATCCTTTCCCATCTGTGCCCGTATTGCAGCCAATGCAGCAGTTAAGGTATCTGACTGTAAATCAGATGCGGAAAAATCATAATTTTCCTTTCCTGTTCCAATATGCAATGGAGTAAGATGTGTTAATTTGATAATGGTGTAAGTAGCCATAATCAATATGTTTTAGATTCTTCTTTTAAGTCTTCAAATTTCACCTGACCATAACCGCGTGAACCATTTCCTCCGAGATAATCATCTTCAAGCAGTTTTATTGCTTGTTTCAAGGTCGATTTCAATCGTTCCTCATCTTCTCCTTCAAAGATATTCAGAAGTATATTTAATTTAAATTTTGCACCTGCAGGTACACGTTCAAAAGTTCGAGGATTTGCTTTAGCTGTAACTCTATCGATAGAGACCTCTGTTTTACTTTCCGTATAAGGTAAATCTGTATTGCTGAAAATATTTTCTTCTTCTTTTAAACCATAAGCTTTTCCATCTGTGAGGAGTTCTGAATCACGGACAATTAACCTCGAAGGTCTACTGCTTTCACTATCTCCAGATACACCAAATAATGAACCAGCTCTGGAAGCCGCATTGTTTGTTGGTTTACCATTATTTGTTTCGCCATTAGCTATTTCAACTAGCGAACGCATTTTCCCTTTTAATGAACTTCCTGGTATGTAAGGAATATTGTTTAATGGGTTACGAACTACAAACTTATCCGGTCCGCCTATATTTAATGCGGAGTTTGTACCACCAATATGTAAGCCGGTTTTTAATGTAATTGTTCCGGTATAAATTATTTTCTTTATTAATCGTATGTTAGTCATGATCCTATTAATTTTAATTGTTTTATAAATTGTTTTATTTAATCCTTGCCTCCATTAGCACGATGATATGCTAAAATGGCTTCCAGCAAATTGCAGAAATTTTGATATGTTTTTTGATTGGAAACATCTTTAGAGCAAGCATCAAAAATGATTTTGAATAATTGTAATCCTTTATTTTTATCATCTCTACCTAAAGCATAAGCGACTTTTGGTCGTAACAAATAGAAAGAAGCTTTTTCTTTTTCATATTCTCCCATTTGAATACGTTTTATTTCACCATATATATTACGGATTTTAGAATTAGTCAATCCATATTTAGCCATATAGACACCCATCTTTTCAGCAAAATCGACTAATTTTGTGTCTGCCTCATTGGTAATCCAAGTAGATTGATAATTCCCCTTTTCAAAAATCTGTTCTGGTGTTTCTACATCAGAAGATTGGTAAATGTTTCTGTTTTGATTTCCTCCGTTTTGTCTAAAACCGTTGTTAAGTTGATTAGAACCCGGATGAGAGCTCCGGCTGAGATTTGAATCATACATAAGCCTTATAGTTTTAATAGTTGTTATTTTCGTTGTAAGTTCTTAATTCCAATTCTGCCCATCTGCATGTCATCGCCCATAACTCAAGTGGGTGGTATTCTGTTGTGATAGGTTTAGCATTAAAAATATCTTTTGTTCCACATATTTCTGCTTTGCAGTTGTCAATAATTTTCTTAGCTTCATCATCTTTTATTCTTTCTTCCATACGACTCAAATCATAAGCCATCATCCAGAATGTTTTAACTTCTTTGACCTTGTGATTTTCTATTTTAGCATTTGCTGTATGAGCTAAAATTTTAGAGATAAATGATTTTGGAAGCAATTTGCAATTAGTCAGTGCAACAATTTTGTCCTTTAATGCTTCAACTACCATATATTCTTTATCCCAATTTAAAGCCATGTCCATAAAAGATATGGAATTCTTATCAAAATCTTTGCATTTATGTTCTTTGGCATTTTTTTCTTCGCCATCACTTTCTTCTGCAGCCTTAATAATTGGGAACTTCGCAGGTACGATTGCAATGCCGCCAGAAATTGAAAAAGTTCCGTTATTGCAGGTGAAGTCTTTAAAATCATCATGAATTCTTTTAGCAATTTTTATTGTAACGTCCCAACTGCCAACAATAAATATATCATCCCCACCACTATATATAATGAATGATCTATTTGGTTCAACTTCTTTCCATATTGTATTTAAATAACCGGAAAAGAAAAAGTCAAAAGAACGGCTTAATTCTGAATAGCGAGATAATGTAGCTCTTTGAGAATTTATACCGGACTGAAAAATAGAACCAAGATTATCTACGTCCATACGCAGCACTCCAAGACGGGAAAAGTTAGGATTTTCACACATTTCTTCAAACGTATTTCCATTAAACTCATTACCACCATAAAAATCTAATCCGTAGATATTATTGATTCCTTCATTTTTACTCATAAAATCACAGTTCCCATTTTCACCGTTCAATGTGATGACTGAAACTTTGTCAGCTAATGAGCGGAGTCGGTCTTTCATTTTTTGAAGATCTTCTTGTTTTAAAAAGTAATAATGGAAACCAAATTCTGCTGGTTCCACGTTAATTTTATTCTCCCAATTTGAGATCTTTCCATCAGAAACAACCATTATTTTGGAGTTTCGTAATGTTGCCCCAAGTTTAATCTGATCTTCTGTTGTGCTCTTTAATAATAAATCACCGTCTAATATCTGTTTTTCGCCAAATAAAAATTCTTCACCTGTAATCGTATCCCTTTTAGCATTTCCACCTTGCATAATCGGGGAAAAGAAAGATGAATAATTGTTCTCTATCTGTGATACAAATTTGCTATTCTTCTTTTTATCTCGTTTAACAAATAAATCATACCATAAGGTTCCGATATCTTCGCCGCCTTTGTGCATCAAAGAATTTTTAGATACTTCAATACTATCTATTGCAACAAATAAGGATGTCCCAAATGTATTAAATAAATGTTCTTCGATTTCTTTTATTGTTGAATCCAATGCTCTTTTTATGCTCTTTGTATTCGGAGCAAGTAAATAAAAACCACCTCCGGAGTTGTATATGATATTTGCTTGAAATAGATTTAATTTTTTAAGCACATATCTCACAACTGCATCAGACAATAGCTTCAGATAAAAAGATCGTCCTTTTAAATTTTTACTAGCATACTGTGATACAATTTGGTATATATAAGGTTGAATGCCACTAAAATCAGCCCCTATTAATAAAAAAGGCTTCTCTGGATTTTCATCTGACTGTTGGACGTCATATAAGCATGTGGCTAATGCTGCTGTAGTCTTTAAGTGGTCGTATAAAGAAACATCAGGGAAGTTGATTGTACTTGACGGAACACAAGAAGTGTATTTTAAGAGTAAATTTAAGAGTGTTTCTGTAAATGCATGATATGTGTTTGCTTGAATAAATTTAAATTCACTAATGAAAGATTCCCATAATTGATTGTAGTCCGGGTCGCTATCAAAACTGGATTTGGGAAAGACAGACTTAGATAAGCACATCGCTTTAACAGGTAAGTGTTGCCATTGATTCACTTCTTGTTTTATTGTTTGCAATATGGGAGTCATCCTTATCTTCTTAAATGCATCCCCATTATTTTCATTTTGATCATCTTTGAGTGCTTCAGAAGAATCTCTGTCCATTCCTGATGATAAACAGTCTGCCTCTTTGATAATATTACCAAGATCGGTCAATTGATTTTTCGGAAGATGATGACAGGCTGCAAGGTTTATTAAGTTGTTTTTATAGGACAAATTGCTTAAACTAGAGTCTACTAAGTTTTGAAACACTGAGCTGTTTTCATCAATGAACTGTGCAGTCCATAAAACATGTTTATGTGAATACTGTCCGTTGAGTAAAGGGCAAAAAGAGCTTTCCTCTTTGCAATGCTCTTTTAAGTAAACACTATTCTTCACGTTACCTGTATCTGCTCTTTGGTAGAATTTCCCGATGTCGTGTAACAATGCTGCTAGATAGATGTGTTCTCTAATGTTGTCCATTATTATTGAATATTATTGTTATACAAGTTGTTATATGTATTATGTGACTGTGAGTTCTATTTTATCTCCGCTTCGTGTTTTAAATCGTTTTTATATTAGATATATATCACTTTGTGATTACCTATGCTACAAAGGTATAAATTAATTTTCAAAAAACAACATTTCAAAAAAATAATTTTGATTATACAAAAACACTTTGCAGACTTGAAATTGTTTTTTCTATTATATTTGCTTGTTCTTTTGAGAAAAATAATATTATGAACATTCTTATTTCTACACTAGGAATTTCTTGGAGCATTATTCCTGAAACTATTGGGTTTGTAAACCATAGAAAAAATAAACTTCTATGAAAATCATCCAAATCTTTCTGCTATTAATGAGGGAATCAGCAATTTCAGATGGGTTGACTGTCGAGAAATAAACGATGATGAATTCGAGATTTGGTCATCTTTGTCAATTAAGTTGCTGGAGGCAGATAATTGTCATGATTAGTTATTTTATCTTCTAATTATTGAGATACTATTTATATATTTGTACAATAAAAAAATATCCGAATGCAAAAGTTGAGGACCTTGGTCGTTTTGTTTTCCAATGAATTGGAATTTAAAGAAATACATCTGTTCAGAGGAGCAGTTCTGAGTACACTGCAAGAGGCAAATGTGTTGTTCCACAATCATGTGGGCGACAATTTCAGATATTCTTATCCTTTGATACAGTATAAACGGATTCATAAAAAGGCTACTATTGTTTGTTTAGCTGAAGGAACTGATGCCATCGGTGAATTTTTCTCTTCCCAATCATTTGACCTTCGAATTGGAGAGCGTTACGAACGTATGATTGTGGAATCAGTAAGAGCCAATCAGATAGTTGTTCAAGTATGGGATTCCATGTTCCGATATCATTTGAGAAGGTGGTTGGCTTTGAATGAGGAGAATTATGCTCAATATTGTCAATTGGAGAGTATTGTAGAAAAGATGTCATTCTTAGAAAAGATGTTGACAGGAAATATTCTTTCTTTTGCGAAGGGTATTCATCTTTTTTTTGATAAACAAGTTATTTGTAAGATAATTTCATGCGAAGAACCTTACATGCTGAAATATAAGAATGTAGAAATGAAGGCTTTCGACTTGGAATTCAAAACCAATGTATCGCTACCTGATTTCGTAGGACTGGGGAAAGGCGTAAGTATTGGATACGGAGTTGTTTCCAAGATTTCTGATGAATGAGTTCGGTTTTTTCATGCTTGAACTATAAGATTTTTATTCATTATTGTAGCAGATTTCTTCTAATCAAGAATTATTGCGATATTTGTGAAAAATAAAAAAGTTCTTTGACATATTGAAAAAAATTGTACCTTTGCAGCCTCTAAAAAAGTACATGTTTTTGGAAATTTTTGAGGAAATAAACGTGAAAAAAATGACGTAAGATATTGATAATGGTCTAAATAAAAATTTTGCTCTCATAGATCATCTTCCATTAAAACAAGGATTAAGACTGTTTTACTTTCTTCCGGAACGCCATCGGAAAACGTAACTTTTGGCCTCATAGATCATCTTCCATTAAAACAAGGATTAAGACGAGTAGTGACGATTTCGTGCGCCCAAAAGACGCGACGCTCATAGATCATCTTCCATTAAAACAAGGATTAAGACTCTGAATCTTCCGCCGCTGTTGCTATTGAAATAGCAACCTCATAGATCATCTTCCATTAAAACAAGGATTAAGACGCAGCTATTTCAACTGTTTTTCCGTCGATTGCGGCGCTCTCATAGATCATCTTCCATTAAAACAAGGATTAAGACTCTTTTTCAGTTCTTAAAATTTGCTTCGCGTCCATAACTCATAGATCATCTTCCATTAAAACAAGGATTAAGACAATTTAAATTAATCGTTAAACGTATGTCGTATAAAACCTCATAGATCATCTTCCATTAAAACAAGGATTAAGACCAGTTCTAGCTTTACGCCTTTGATCTCAACGTTCAAGACTCATAGATCATCTTCCATTAAAACAAGGATTAAGACACCTTTTGTTAACATTGTATTTTTGCAGAGTTTATCGTCCTGCTCATAGATCATCTTCCATTAAAACAAGGATTAAGACACTAATTTGTCATCGACAAATTCCTGATGATGAACTCATAGATCATCTTCCATTAAAACAAGGATTAAGACAAAGTAATGGTGTCATCTTTTCCGAAACCGTCTAACTCATAGATCATCTTCCATTAAAACAAGGATTAAGACCTGCATTAGCCGCAACGTATTTCTTTTTAATTTCTCCTCATAGATCATCTTCCATTAAAACAAGGATTAAGACTATCAACATTGTGTCGGACTCTGCTAATTCAATTTCCTCTCATAGATCATCTTCCATTAAAACAAGGATTAAGACCTTCCCTTTTTTGCTGAGTAAGCATTAGCTGCAACCTCATAGATCATCTTCCATTAAAACAAGGATTAAGACTTCAACGTCGGCATACATGCTTAAAAGTACTGCCCTCATAGATCATCTTCCATTAAAACAAGGATTAAGACCCAAATTCTAAAGACCCCTTTTTATTGCTTCTAGCAGCGATAGCAACTCATAGATCATCTTCCATTAAAACAAGGATTAAGACTTCTACTACCTCACCCGTTTCCAATGTTTCAAGGACCTCATAGATCATCTTCCATTAAAACAAGGATTAAGACCGGCGAACTCTTGGTGAAATACCTTTCGGGGGGAAGCCTCATAGATCATCTTCCATTAAAACAAGGATTAAGACTCCGATTCTCTGAACACGTTGATAACGTCTATTTTTCTCATAGATCATCTTCCATTAAAACAAGGATTAAGACTCTGCAACTACCTGAGAAGCTGCTTCAGATGAATAACTCATAGATCATCTTCCATTAAAACAAGGATTAAGACTCTAGCGGAAAGTCTTGCAACCATATTGTGCAGATAAACTCATAGATTATCTTGACTAGGTCGAGGTTTCCTATGCTCGGCAAAGCAAGCAAACTTACTCTGCTCTTGCATGGCGGAAACTTTCCTTTAGAACCGGGCTGGGAAGATAATGAGTGTTTTAGTTGATTAATATATGAATGGTAATGACTCGTCATTTGGCATTTTTCGTATAGTATAAAGACATGAATAAAGAACGATATCAAAATTCATGCTATAAATGTTTGTATATATATATTAATAATGTAATTTTGCAAATGTGACCCTAAAAATCTAAGTGCATTGAAACTTTTCTGTAAAAAATATAAATGATGGATCTTATACTAAACACATTCGGAGTATCTCTGAATCGCGACAACGGAGGTTTTGTTATTACAAGTAAGGATGGGCAGCAGCGCATTCCTTCTGATGGAATATCTTCCATTCAGATAAGTCGAGGCGCACAGATTACAAGTGACGCTGTTTTGCTTGCCATAGAACGAGAGATTGAAGTTCTATTTATGGACAAAAGTGGAAATCCCATCGGCCGGATTTGGAGTTCAAAATATGGTTCTGTATCTAGTATTCGTAAAGGTCAGTTGAGTTTTACTTTTTCGAAAGATGCAGTCACATGGATTAAAGATGTGATTAAGCGAAAAGTTGAGAATCAACAGGCCTTGCTTTTGTTGATGGTTGCTCATGAAAATGATATTTCACAAAGTGTTCAAAAATCTGTCAACCGTTTAGAGGATTATCGTACTAAGATTAAGATGATTGAAGGTGAAATTGTTTCCGATGTTGCATCAACTTTGCGTGGTTGGGAAGGCGTTGCATCGAAAATATATTTTAGTACAATGAACCTGTTTATACCTGAGAAATATCGCTTCGACCAGCGAAGCCAACATCCGGCAACCGACGTGGCTAATGCAATGTTAAATTATGGATACGGATTGTTGTATGGCAAAATTGAAGGAGCGCTGATTAAAGCTGGAATTGACCCTTATGTTGGTGTTCTGCATCGAGATGATTATAATAGGCCAGTTTTAGTTTATGATGTGATTGAATTATATCGTGTTTGGGTAGATTATATTGTCTATACTTTGTTGATTCAAAATGCCATCTCTGACGAATATTATTCCGTGAAAGAAGATGGTTCATATTGGCTGGAACCTCTCGGACGCCGTGTATTGATTCAATCGTTAAATGATTATCTTGATGAAGTCATTACGGTCAAAGGGGTCGCAAGAAGTCGACAGACCCAATTGTTTCTATATGTACAAAATTTGGCGCAGAATTTTAAAAAATATATTTGAAAATGATTTCAGCAGGAACAAATATTGCCAGCAGTTCTGATGAACTGAAAAAAGTAAACTTGAAATATGTTTATGATTCGTTGAAGAATCCGCATGCTGACATAATGTCAAAAGTAAGACAATTACGTTTAGTAAGAGAACTTGACCCCAAACAATATTCAGTATTAAAGAAACAATTGCCTTATTTAGTCTGTGGAATCTTTAATCCTCCTTTTCGAAGAACGGAAAATTTTGCTTATACTGAATATTTTGTTGTTGATATTGATCATATCTCAGAAAAGAATCTAAACATAATGGATATTAGACAATCTGTTGAAAACGATGAGCGTGTATGTCTAAGTTTTGTTTCTCCTGGAGAGGATGGTTTAAAAGTCTTTTTCAAACTGAAAGAGCGCTGCTATGATTCGGGTTTGTATTCATTGTTCTATAAATTGTTCTTGCAGTCTTTCAGTATGCAATACAATCTGCAACAAGTTGTTGATATAAGAACGAGTGATGTGACAAGAGCTTGTTTTATTAGTGTTGATCCGGCAACATATTTTAATCCCAATCCCGTAACGGTGGATTTGGGTTCATTTATTCAACTTGAAAATGCTCAATCGGTGTTTGATATGAAACATCAGGTGGAACAAAAAGAAAACGTATGTGATAAAGAGAATGAAGAAATAAAACAGATTGATCCTGATCAGGAAACTATTAATAGAATCAAGCAGATTCTTAATCCTAAATTAAACAAAGCAGAAGAAAAGCATCCGGTTTATGTCCCTGAAGTTTTGTCCAGTATTATAGATGATTTGAAAAAATATGTTGAAAATACTGGCGTGATAGTGACTGAAATCATTAATATTCAATATGGGAAAAAGATGCGTTTCAAAATGGGACTAAAATTGGCCGAAGTCAATTTGTTTTATGGTAAACGGGGCTTTTCTGTTGTTCAATCACCAAGAACTGGCACTAATATGGAATTAAATGAACTGATGACGGATTTGGTTAAGCAATATCTGCTTGAAAACTGATTGGTATATGAGAGGGAGAAAAAAGCCATTTTCGTTTGTTCAGCAAATGAGGAAATTTATTCATGCGGGCATTGATAAATCTCTTGCGCCGAATGAATCGAGAGGCCCTTCGTGGGACGAAATGCCTGAAATTGAGGAACGGATTAAAGCAATATTCAGAATTACAAACAATTTAAATCGCCCAGCTGCCAATATGTTGTTTTTTGTCATGTATGATATAGAAAGTAATAAAGTCAGAAGACTGATAGTAAAATATCTGATTCAGAAATGTTGTACGCGCGTGCAGCGTTCTATTTTTTTAGCGGACCTTGATACATCTGAATATGAAACTATTCGAAAAGATTTGGCTGAAGTTCAAGCAGCTTATGATAATCATGACAGCATATTGATTGTACCTATATCGACAGATTATCTTTATGCTATGAAAATTATCGGACAGAAAATAGACCTGGATTTAATTACCCACAATAAGAATACCATGTTCTTCTGACTATTATAAGTTTTGAAAAGTTGGATTTCCTACAAATAATTACGATATTTGTAAAAAATAAAAGAGTTCTTTGACATATTGAAAAAATTTGTACCTTTGCAGCCTCTAAAAAAGTACATGTTTTTGGAAATTTTTGAGGAAATAAACGTGAAAAAAATGACGTAAGATATTGATAATGGTCTAAATAAAAATTTTGCCCTCATAGATTATCTTCCATTAAAACAAGGATTAAGACTTCTCACCCGATACATTAATCCGCTTTCTGTGTTAACCTCTCATAGATTATCTTCCATTAAAACAAGGATTAAGACTGTCACCTCAGTCTTTTTATCGGTGAAAGTTTTTTTCTCATAGATTATCTTCCATTAAAACAAGGATTAAGACTTGACACTCTGGCAATCTGGCCAGAAGCTTCGAACACTCTCATAGATTATCTTCCATTAAAACAAGGATTAAGACCCCATCCCAAGTTCTCGAATGCTATCGGGAAATAGCTCTCATAGATTATCTTCCATTAAAACAAGGATTAAGACATTATATTCTTTTGTAATATCTGTGTAATTTAGCAGTCTCATAGATTATCTTCCATTAAAACAAGGATTAAGACTAAGTCATCTTTGCCAAATCCGTCTAATACTTTCTCATAGATTATCTTCCATTAAAACAAGGATTAAGACATTTCAGCCATTTTTTAATAGAGTTAAGTTAGACGCTCATAGATTATCTTCCATTAAAACAAGGATTAAGACTGTCGACGAAAATTTTCTTATGGATTAGCTCCTCAGCGGACTCATAGATTATCTTCCATTAAAACAAGGATTAAGACTTTTTTCACCAATAATTCGTCGGCATTGTTTAACTCGATCTCATAGATTATCTTCCATTAAAACAAGGATTAAGACTTATCTGTGAAACTTTTCTTGTGCAGAGGTTTTCCATCCTCATAGATTATCTTCCATTAAAACAAGGATTAAGACTCAACGAAATTTTTCTTGTGAATTAACACCTCAGCTCATAGATTATCTTCCATTAAAACAAGGATTAAGACATATTTACATTTCTTGTTTCTGTCTTTGATTCGACGCTCATAGATTATCTTCCATTAAAACAAGGATTAAGACACAGAGCTTTGCCAGCTTAGATGTCATCCATTTGTTAGCTCATAGATTATCTTCCATTAAAACAAGGATTAAGACTCACACATGTGGGAACCCCCAAATTCGAGGGCACCCTCTCATAGATTATCTTCCATTAAAACAAGGATTAAGACTTCGACGGTTTTTCCGTCAACTGCAGCGAAGCAGTCTCATAGATTATCTTCCATTAAAACAAGGATTAAGACACCACAAGCTGCCCCGCTGGCATAAGCCACGAGACACTCATAGATTATCTTCCATTAAAACAAGGATTAAGACCACTCTATCTTGGAACTTCTCAATAAATTCTTCCGATACTCAAAGACCATCTTGGCCGAGCCGAAGTTTCCTCCGCTCGGCAAAGCGAGCAAGCTCTCTCTGCTCTCGCTCGTCGGAAACTTTCCATTAAAACAAGGATTTGATGTGTGAGATGTTTTTCTTACTGCTGTTGCGTAAAAATTAATCCTTACTCTGTCTTAATCGTTGGCTTTGATATGGATTTTTTTGTATCTTTGCATAAAAGAGTGGTGAATATGAAGGCGGAGGAAAAGAATAGGAAAACGGCTGATTTTGAGAAAGCTATTGAGGCGGCGAAGAACGTGGCGGGCAATGAAGCAAAGGTTGCGCGTCTGATGTTCAAGTACGCGCTGTTTCTGGACCCGACGCCGATGCCTGCAGAGAAGAAGGTTTTCGAGAATTATGAAGGGGCATTAAACATATATAAAAGCCTTGCAGTAGATGAGCCTAAATATATTCCTTTCGTTGGAAGAATTTCCGAGACATTGGGCTTCTTTTATGAGAATTGCGATAGGGATGAGGAAGCCAAAGAAATGTATCAACTGTCTCTATATGCAAGAAGGTATCTGCATAGCAAAAATGAGTTGAAATATGTCCATGATTATGCTTATCTTCTTTACTCGGTTGCATTCTTCTTCGACAAATTATCCAAGCCTGATTTGACAAATTATTGCTTTCAACTTGGCATTAAGATTTTGACACATGCTCTCGACATAAAGGCCTGCGAAAGGAATAAAAATTTGCTTCTCACTTTGAATAATAGTCTAAGCCAATTTTATGTAATTAACGGACGTTTTTCTGATGCTATTGAACAGTATGAACTGTCTTTGAAAATAATTGATGAATTGATAACCGACTATGGAAATAAATATTTGGAAGAAAAGGCTAGGTGCTTAAAAGAGATTAGACGTCTCTGCCCGACAAAATGATTCCGTCGCATGCAGATTAGAGGTTTCATCTTGACGAAATGATTTCTTCACATGCAGATTAGAGGTTTCAACCTGACGAAATGTTTTCTTCACATGCAGATTAGAGGTTTCAACCTGACGAAATGATTTCTTCACATGCAGATTATAGATTTTCACCCGACAAAATGATTTCGTCGCATGCAGATTAGAGGTTTCAACTTGACGAAATGATTTCTTCACATGCAGATTAGAGATTTCCACCCGAAAAATGATTTCTTCACGTGCAGATTGGGCTTTTTCACCTGACGACCTCAAATCTGCAAGTTGCGAAAGTATTTCCGAAGGTTGGACCGTCTAAACTTCGCTTCTCGAAATCATTTCTGAATGTTTGGACCTGTCATTGACGTATGGCGAAATCATTTCAGACGAAATTAACCTGTTGTCGGAGTCCGAATGTCGTTTTAACGGATTTCCATATCTAAGTCTTGTGATTGTTGCAGATTTCTTATCTTTGCCAAAGAATTACAACAAATCAATGGAAACGATAAACAATTTTCTTTTTGAGAAAGACATCCCTTGGGAACCGACCGGCGAAGGCGTTACACGTCAGATTTTAGGTTTCAACGATTCAATCATGATGGTTAAGGTCAAGTTTGAAAAAGGCGCAGTCGGCAGTCTTCATCATCATCCTCATACGCAATGCACTTATGTGGCCAGCGGACGTTTTGAATTCACTATTGATGGAGTGAAGAAAACGGTTTCCGCAGGAGACGCCCTTTTCAAACAACCGGACATTGTGCATGGTTGTGTCTGTCTTGAGGCTGGCGTGCTCATCGATTGTTTCAGTCCGAAGAGGAATGATTTCCTAAATGGGCGAAAATAGTTGGTTGATACAAATATTATCCGTATCTTTATGCACTTAATTTAATACATAGAAAAATGCAGATAAACAGAAAACTCAGAATGGGCATGTTCGGCGGAGGAAACCGCGGATTCATCGGCAGTGTGCATCGTTGCGCAGCTCGGATGGACGGTCTCATCGAATTGGTATGCGGATGTTTCAGTTCCGATCCTGACAACTCTCGGCAGTCCGGTCACGAATATATGTTGCCCGACGACCGTATCTACACAAGTTATGAAGAGATGATTGAGCGCGAGAAGAAGCTCCCTGAAGACCAGCGTATGGATTTTGTTGCCATCGTCACGCCAAACCATCTTCATTATGGCCCAGCCATGATGGCGCTCGACAACGGCTTTCATGTCGTGATTGAAAAGCCCATGACTTTCTCGCTTGAAGAAGCGCGCAGTCTGTTGAAGAAGGTCGAAGAAACAGGCTTGGAATTGGCGTTGACACACACTTATTCCGGCTATCCGGCAGTCAAGGATGCCCGTGCCCGTGTGGCAAGAGGCGAATTAGGCCGTCTGCGTCGCATCTATGTGGAATATACTCAAGGCTGGCTTTCAGAGCGCATCGAAGTACTTGGAGGCAATAATGCTGGCTGGCGGACCGACCCTCATCGTTCGGGCGTGGCCGGCTGCGTCGGTGATATAGGCACACATGCCTGGCATTTAAGCGAATATATCTCTGGGCTGAACGTTACTGAACTCTGCTGCGACCTTCGCACGTGTGTGGATGGACGCCTGCTCGACGACGATTCTGCTGCATTGCTCCGTTACACGGGCGGTGTTTCAGGCGTCTTGACGGCAACCCAGATAGCGGTGGGAGAGGCCAATAAACTGCGCATCCGCCTTTATGGCGAGAAAGGCGGTTTGGAATGGCATCAGCAGGAACCCAATCTGCTGATTCTGCGTCATGCAGACAGGCCCAACGAACTGGTCTATACCGGTGGCAACGGCTTCATGGGGAAAGAGGCCAAGTGGAATATGCGTACACCTGCCGGACATCCGGAAGGTTACATTGAGGCCTTTGCCAATATTTATCGTAACTTTGCCCTTACGGTCATGGCAAGGATGAATGGTCATGAACCGGAGCCTGAAGCTCTTGATTTCCCAACGGTTTACGACGGCGTCAGAGGCATGGAATTTATCCAGACCATGGTCGCTGCCGGTAACGACAACGAACATAAATGGCAAAAATGGATTATATAATTTTTTAAATCAAAATAGTAGAAATATGAGACTGAATCTCTTTACATGCTGCTGTCTATCCTTGATTGCTACAGCAGTTTCCGCACAGAAAAACGAATGGCTCGACCCGAATGTTAATGAAATAAACCGGGCTCCGATGCACACAAGTTATTTTGCCTACGAAAACGAAGCGAAAGCTTTGATGGGTGCACCCGAAGCGTCGGACAATTTCCTGTCGCTCAACGGAACGTGGAAGTTCAACTGGGTGAAGGATGCAACTTCTCGCCCCACAGATTTTTATCGTACCGATTTTAATGATAAAGGTTGGGCAAACATGCCTGTTCCTGGAATTTGGGAAGTGAACGGCTATGGTGATCCTCTATATAAGAATGCCGGCTATGCTTGGGCTAACCAGTTCAAAAACGACCCTCCGAAAGTGCCGACTGAAAACAATCACGTCGGTTCGTACCGCCGCGAGATAACTGTTCCTGCATCGTGGAAAGGAAAACAGATTTTCGCTCATTTCGGCTCGGTCACTTCCAATATCTATTTGTGGGTGAATGGTCAGTTCGTCGGCTATAGTGAGGACAGTAAACTTGAAGCTGAATTCGACTTGACGAAATATCTCCGTCCCGGAAAAAATCTGATTGCCTTTCAGAGTTTCCGCTGGTGTGACGGAACCTATCTCGAAGACCAGGATTTTTGGCGCCTGTCGGGTGTAGGTCGCGATTGTTATCTTTACGCCCGCAATGCCGATTATATCCAGGATATCCGCGTCACTCCCGATTTGGATGCACAATATAAAGACGCTACATTGGCTGTCTCTCTCAATCTGAAAGGCGCCGGCAATGTCAGTCTGAAACTTCAGGATGCTGCCGGTAAGGAAATTGCAAAAACGGAAGTAAAAGGAAGCGGCCGTCAGACAACGACGATGTCGATTACCAATCCTGCAAAATGGTCTGCTGAAACGCCGACGCTCTACACTCTTGTCGCTACTTTAATGAAAGGCAATGCAGTTCAGGAAGTGATACCGTTGAAAGTCGGTTTCCGCAAGATAGAGTTGAAGAACGCTCAGCTTCTGGTGAATGGAAAAGCAGTACTCTTTAAAGGTGCCGACCGTCATGAGATGGATCCCGACGGCGGATATTATGTCTCACCAGAAAGGATGATTCAGGATATCAGAATAATGAAACAGTTCAACATCAATGCTGTGCGTACATGCCATTATCCTGATAATAGTCTGTGGTACGACCTTTGCGACAAGTACGGTATTTATATGGTGGCTGAAGCTAATCTCGAATCGCACGGCATGGGTTATGGCAAAGAAACTTTGGCAAAGAATCCGTTGTTTGCCAAGGCACACTTGGAACGCAATCAGCGCAATGTGGAGCGTAATTATAATCACCCTGCTATTATATTCTGGTCGCTAGGTAATGAAGCTGGCTTCGGTCCGAATTTCGAAGCATGCTATAAATGGGTGAAGAACGAAGACAAGACTCGCGCCGTTCAGTACGAACGTGCCGACACAAAGGAGTTTTCCGATATTTATTGCCCGATGTATCTTCCTTACGATCGCTGTGAGAAGTATTGTGAGAACAAGCCTGAACGTCCTCTTATCCAGTGTGAATATGCTCATGCAATGGGCAATTCGGAGGGCGGATTCAAGGAATATTGGGATTTGATTCGCAAATATCCGAATTATCAGGGCGGTTTCATTTGGGACTTTGTAGATCAGGCTCTTCGCTGGAAAACGAAAGATGGCCGTTCTTTCTATGCATACGGTGGTGATTTCAATGCATACGATGCAAGTGATAACAATTTCAATGACAACGGACTGATTGGTCCTGACCGTATTCCGAATCCTCATGCTTATGAAGTAAGACAGCAATATCAGTCGATTTGGGCAACTCCTGCAGACCTCACCAAAGGGACAATCAACGTTTACAATGAGAACTTCTTTATCGATTTGAGTAATTATTATATGGAGTGGCAATTGCTGGCTAACGGAGAAGTAGTCCAGAGCGGTACAGTGAACGATTTGAATGTCGCACCACAACAAACAGCAACGCTTCAGCTCAACTACTCGACCGACAAGCTTTGCAAAATGAAAGAGTTGCTCCTCAATGTATCATTCAAGTTGAAGACTGCCTCACAATTGTTGCCTGCAGGTTATGTCGTTGCTAAGAATCAACTCGTTATCCGTAGCGCTAAACCTAACGACATGAAACTCGTGAACCGTGTTCTTCCGAACGAAAGTGTTGAAACGCCGACTGTAGCCGACAATGACCACAATTATCTGATTATCAAAAACAGCAAGTTTAATATCGAATTCAACCGTCACACTGGTTTCTTGAGTCTTTATGAAGTTGGCGGTTTGACAATGTTGAACGAAGGCGGTTCGCTGACACCTAATTTCTGGCGCGCTCCTACGGACAATGATTTCGGCGCTGGATTACAGAGAAAATATGCTGCTTGGAAGAATCCTGAAATGAAATTGAAATCATTCAAGTATGAAGAGAAAGACAATATGGTCGAGGTGAAAGCCTCATACGAGATACCTGCTGTGTCAGCTAAGTTGGATATGACATATCTGGTCAGTGCCGATGGAGCAGTAAAGGTAACAGAGAAAATGGATGCTGACAAGTCAGCCAATGTCTCAGACTTCTTCCGCTTTGGCATGCAGATGCAGTTGCCAAAATCGATGTCGATGATTCATTATTATGGCCGTGGCCCGATGGAGAACTATGTCGACCGTAACACTGTCAGCGATATTGGTCTTTACAATCAGACAGTTGCTGAGCAGTTCTACTCCTACATCCGTCCTCAGGAAACAGGTACGAAGACGGATATCCGTTGGTGGAAGTTGACTGATAAAGGCGGACGCGGACTGATGTTCACTGCAGAACAACCATTCTCGGCTTCTGCTCTCAACTATTCTATCGCTTCGCTCGACGACGGAACGGAGAAACACCAACGCCATTCGGAATTGGTCGATAAGGTCGATTACACCAACTTCTGTATCGACAAGGTTCAGATGGGACTTGGCTGCATCAACAGTTGGGGTGCTCTTCCAATGGAAAAATACAGACTTCATAACGGCGATTATGAATTTACCTTCATTATGCAGCCGGTGAAGACATCCATTGAGAACTGAAAACCATTGAATGTTTGCTTAATTTAGTTAAAAGCAGTTATGAAAGTATTTTATTATTTCAGAATATTCTACTTTTATAGCCGCTTTTGAAAATATGTTTTCAACAAAAAAGAATGATAACTCTTAATTCAACTGATAGAAAAAAGAAAGATTCCAAGGCTAAACGCTTTTTCAAGGGAAAGGGTTTTGCTCTTCTCGTGGGACTCGTTGTCGGCGCCGGTGTTGTAATTGGTGCTTATCAGACTTCAGTGGCCCTTTCTTCCGATGAATCATGCATGAAATGCCACGTTCATCCGGCAGCTGAAAATAGTTGGAGAATGTCAGATCACGTTATAAATAAAAGCGGTGTGAAAACACACTGCGTCGCTTGCCATTTGCCTCCACAACAACATACTTGGAGTTACTATACTGCGAAAGCAAAGCTGGGATTCCGAGACCTGTGGTATTACATCGTCCGTGACAGTGCCGATTATGATTGGGACAGCAAACAGGTGCTGGAGAATGCCGTCAAATACATTCCTAACCAATCATGTAAGGAATGCCACCAGAATCTTTTCCCTGAAGGAATTTCAGACGACGGTGTGACAGCTCATCTTTATTATGAAGATAACGAAAAGAAACTCGATTTACAATGTATCAGTTGCCACTTGGATGCAGGTCATCAAATGCCAAACTATTCTCATAAGAAAATGACGGGCGTTCCTGGTGCCGGAACAACTCTTACAACTGACACAAGTAAATTTTTTAAAGCTGCGACGAAAGTCACATCATTTAAAAGCTTTACAGAGCAGGTTCCTGGAACTCCGATTACTATACGCATGATTGCCATTCCTGGCGGTACGTTCAAAATGGGAAGTACAAACAAAGAACCGTTCCATAAAGAAGACGAATCGCCAGTGCGTAATGTGACTGTCAGTCCGTTCTTTATGGCTGAAATAGAAACTACATGGGATGCTTTCTGGGCATTCTACAGCAATACGATGAGCGAAGGCCGTACGCCTCCTGAAAAGGTTTATGCAAATAACAGCAGACCAGACGTGGATGCGATTTCCGGACCGACGCCGCCATTCGGATTCCCTGACCAAGGTTGGGGCATGGGTGAACGTCCCGCAATCACGATGACTCATTATGCAGCTGAAACTTTCTGCCAATGGCTCTCTCTCAAGACAGGCAAGAAATATCGTTTGCCTACAGAGGCTGAATGGGAATATGCAGCGCGTGGCGGTAAAACAACGCCTTACTTCTTTGAAGGAAGTCCCAAGAGTTTCTCCGACAAAGGATTTTGGCGTAAACTTTTTGATGCAAAGACAGATGTCATCAAGGATTTTGTCATCTATAATAACGACAGTCATAACCGTACGGCTGAACCTTCAAGTGTCAAAGCCAATCCGTTCGGATTGAAGAATATGCTGGGCAACGTCTTGGAATATTGCGCCGACCATTATGATGCAAAGGCCTATAGCAAGACTAGTACAAGTGTGAAGAATCCGATTTGTACTATAGGAACTGAATGGGTTGTCCGAGGAGGAAACTTCTCATCGGATGCTTCTGATGTCCGTTCTGCTGCTCGTGGTGAAACCGACCATGTTGCGTGGCTTCGTACCGATCCTCAGCAGCCGAAGAGTATCTGGTGGTATTCAGACATTCGTGGCATCGGTTTCCGTGTGGTTTGTGAAACTTCGTGTATATCTAAAAATTAAAAACTAACGTGTTATAAAAATAATGTATCATGAAAAAAGAAAATTGTATCAGTAGAAGAACGTTCTTAAAGAGTACAGCAGTGGCTGGAGCTCTGGGTGCTATCGGTACCGGAACGGCTGCAGGCGTATTCACCTCTTGCTCAAGTGGTGATAAAAAGGCTGGTGGATCAGACAAGCCTTTAAGAGAACCTGGTTCTTATTATATTCCTGAGTTGCCGGATAAAGCTCCTGACGGCAAACCTCTGAAAGTTGGTATCATCGGTTGCGGTGGACGTGGCAGTGGTGCAACATTCAATTTCCTCGATGCAGCCAATGGCTTGACAGTCGCTGCTCTGGGTGATGTTTTCCAAGATCGTCTTGAAAACCTGGCTAACGACTTGAAGACAAAGAAGAACATCGATGTTCCGGCTGACAAACGATTCATCGGACTTGATGCTTACAAGAAGGTCATTGACAGTGGTGTTGACTGCGTTATCGTTGCAACTCCTCCTGTTTTCCGTCCTATTCATTTCCAATATGCAGTAGAAAAAGGCATACATGCTTTCTTGGAGAAACCGATTTGTGTTGATCCTGTCGGCTATCGTACAATCATGGCTGCCGCTAAACAGGCTGCTGCTAAGAATCTGGCTGTCGTAACAGGTACACAACGTCATCACAAACGTAACTACGTTGAATCATTCCAGAAAATCATGGACGGCGCTATCGGTGAAATAACCGGCGGACAAGTTTATTGGAATCAAAGTATGCTTTGGTACAAAGAACGTCAACCGCAATGGAGCGATTTCGAATGCATGGTTCGCGACTGGGTTAACTGGAAATGGCTTTCTGGTGATCATATCGTTGAGCAACATGTTCATAATATTGACGTATTCACATGGTTCTCTGGTCTGAAACCTGTAAGCGCTGTTTCATTTGGTTCACGCGAACGTCGTATCACCGGTGATCAGTTCGACTTTTTCAGCACAGACTTTACAATGGAGAACGGCATTCATTTGCACAGCATGTGCCGCCAGATTGACGGTTGCGCCAACAATGTCAGTGAATTCATTCAAGGAACGAAAGGCTCATGGTCAACAGCTGACGATGAAACAGTTATCAAAGACCTTGCAGGTAATGTCGTTTGGAAGTTTGATAAGGATGCTGAATCCAAGGCTCACAAACAAACCGATCCATACGTTCTCGAACATGTAGATTGGATCAGCCATATCCGTGCCGGTAAACCTATCGATTGCGCTTCTGAAACAGCTGTCGCAAATATGGGTGCAATCATGGCTCGCGAGTCAGCTTATTCAGGTGCTATCAAGACGTGGGACGAAATGACAGCAGCTGCACTTGACTATACTCCAAAAGATTTGAACATCGGCAAGATGGATATGAGTACATTCAAAGTACCTGTTCCTGGTTCAGTTCACGTTGAAGAAAAGAAAGACGAAAAGAAGAAATAGTCTATGACACTCAACAGAAGAAACTTTCTGAAAGCTTCCATTACGGGTGCCGCTGTTGCTACGATTGGTGCCGTTCCGTTGGTCGCATGTGCACAAAAGAACGGGACATCTGCTGAAGATGATGACAAGAAAAAGTGCGATAAGAAATGTGAAATGAAATCTAAGGCAAAACTGAACATTTCTTTGCAGGAAGGTGTCGCACCAGGCAGTAATCTGAAGGAAAAGCTCGACCTTATGGAAAAGCTTGGAGTTGTAGGTTTTGAACCAAGCGGTGGTAATCTGAAGAATCGTGTTAAGGAGATTCAGGATGCCCTGAAAGGACGTAACATTAAAGTCAGCGCTATCTGTGCCGGTTTCAAAGGATTTATTCTTTCCACAGATCCTGCAATCCGTCAACAGTGCCTCGACACGATGAAGGAGATTATCTCTGCTGCAGGCAAACTTGGCTCTGTCGGTGTTATTATCGTTCCTGCTTTTAACTCTCAGGTTCCTGTCATGCCTCACACTCAGCAGACTCGCGATTTTCTTTGCGAACAGTTCAACGACCTCGGCAATTTTGCAGCTCATAACGGAACGACGGTTATCTTCGAACCGCTTAACCGCAAAGAAGCTTTTTATATGCGCCAGGTGGCTGATGCTGCTTCTATCTGCCGCGATATCAATAATCCGGGCGTTCGTTGCATGGGCGATTTCTGGCACATGACTTGGGAAGAGACTTCAGATATGGGTGCATTCCTTTCGGCCGGAAAATATCTGCAGCACGTACATATTGCTAGCCGCAAGCGCCGCAGTATGCCGGGTGAAGATGGCGAGGCTGATAATTATGTGGACGGTTTCCGTGGCTTGAAAGCTATCGGTTACGATAAATATGTAAGCTTCGAATGTGGTTGCCAAGGTGACCGCAATGTGCTTGTTCCGGCAGCAGTCGAACTGCTCCGCAAGCAGTGGGAAGAGGCTTAACATTATTTCTAGGTTTAGAAAAGAGGGTATAGCATCGCTGTACCCTCTTTTTATGTGTTATAATTGACCAAATTACAGATGAAAAAAGAATATGTTTTTTTCTTTTAGATATCATTTAACTTTCCTATCTTTGTAAAGGAATATAAAAGATAATAATCTATTAATAGTACGTATTTGAAATGGAATTGAACAGAAGAGACTTTTTGAAGACAATGGGTGTCATCACCGCCTTCACAATCGTTCCTCGCCGTGTGCTTGGCAACGGCTTTGTCGCTCCAAGCGACGAGCTTACCAAAGGCATCATCGGAGTCGGTGGCATGGGCCGCGGGCATGTGAATTTGGGTGGAACACGCCTGGTGGCTGTCTGCGATGTGGACAAGAACCATCTGGAACTTGGAAAGAACCTGGTGAGTGAGAAGATTGCCGCTTACCATGATTTCCGTGAGCTGATAGCCGATCCGAATGTCGATATCGTGCATATCGCTACACCACCGCATTGGCACGGCATCATGTCGGTGGAAGCTGCAAAGGCTGGTAAAGACATCTGGTGCGAGAAACCGATGACAAGAACCATAGGAGAGGGCAAACGCGTGATGGAAGCAATGAAACAGTACGGACGGATTTTCCGACTGAACACATGGTTCCGCTTTAAGGACCCGTTTTATGGCTTAGGCACCACTGTTCATCCTTTGAAGAAACTTATCATGAGCGGTATGCTCGGATGGCCGTTGAAAGTTACCATCAGTAAATATACCGGCTTCGACTGGAAATTCTACTGGGTCGGCAAAGAGTATCTAGAGCCGCAACCCGTTCCTCCTGAATTGGACTACAATTTCTGGCTGGGACCGGCTCCATTCAAACCTTATAATATTCATAGAACACACCAGACGTTCCGCGGCTATTGGGATTATGATTCGGGCGGCCTGGGCGACATGGGACAACATTATATTGATCCTGTCCAGTATTTCCTCGGCAAGGATAACGAAAGTCCTATCAAAGTTGAAGTTGACGCTCCGCAGCAGAATAGTGACGCTGTCGGCACGTGGCGCTCCATTACTTATACTTATGCCGACGGTTGCCAGATAATACTCTGGGGCGGAGATTTCGGTGAACCGAACACTCCTTACATTCACGGTCCGAAAGGTAATGTTTACAAGAACTTTGTTTGTGACATTCCGGACTGGCAGAAGAAACTTGCTGAATATCCTGAACCGCAACCACAGAATACTGACTTCATCGAGTGCGTGAAGACTCGTAAGACCTTTGCACTTAATGAACGCAACGGATTCCGCTCGGCAACTATTGTCAACATGGGAGCATGCGCACTTCGTCTCAACCGTACACTGAACTTTGATCCTGCAAGACTGCAATTCATCGACGATGATGAGGCAAACCGTCTCATCGACCAACCGATGCGTGCACCTTGGAATATTTAATACTTAACATTATGACGATTATGAAAATGAGAAAATTGAACATATTCATTGCAGCACTGCTGTTGACGGTTGCAGGCTCTATGTCGGCCCAGACACCGGCCAACCGTACTGCAAACACTATTGTAGCCGATGTGTTGGCACAGATGCCTGCCAACAAGGTATCGACCTATAATGGCTTGATGAAAGACCTTGTCAGTACAGGAGAAGAGGGCGTACAGCTTCTCATCCAGCGTTTCAATGCGCCGGGTAAAGGCAGTAATGCCGCCGTGGATTATGCATTGAGCGGTCTGTCAAATTTCGTGATGCAGAAAGGTGAGGAAAGTGCTCGCGCTACTGTAGCAAAGGCTTATGTGAAAGCTTTGAGTACAGTGACCGAACGTGAGGCCAAAGCTTTTGTCATCCGTCAATTGCAGTTCATTGGTGATGATGATGCTGTCGATGCTTTGGCCGCTTGTCTTAAAGATGAGTCTGTAAGTGCTCCCGCTGCCGAAGCTCTTTCTGCTATCGGTACGAAAAAGGCTGGCAGTGCATTGCTGGCTGCACTGAACGGTGCAACTCCTGCTGTCCAGAAAAATCTCGTTCGCGCCATTTCAGAAATGAAAGTTGGCGACAGCGAGCTTGCAATTCAGAAACTCGCGGGTTCATCCGACAAGGATCTTCAGAAGGAAGTCCTTTATGCACTCAGTAAAGTAGGTACAAAATCATCACTCCCAATCTTGGCAGCTGCTGCATCTGCAGTTGGTTACACTTTTGATTATACAGGAGCTAACGAGGCTTATATAGCTTTGATAAAACGTCTGGCAGCTAATGGCGACACAGTTGAGGCCACTAAAGCCGCAACATCTCTTCTTGCTGTAGCAACGGCTGCCGGTAAGGGAAAGGTTGCAGCCAATGCTTCGATGGTCAGTCAGCTCAAAGGCTCGGTCGACGACAAGATGCAGACGCGCATCGCCGCAACTGGAATTCTGCTGTCGCTGAAATCTGCCGAAGCAAATAAAATGATTATGACAGCCCTGAAAGACCCAAGCAAGGAATATCGCGACGCTGTCCTTAACTTCGCTGCCGGTAAAGCCGACAAGGCTTTGTATATTGACCTTATCAAGAGCTTGCCGAAAATGAAGGCTCCTCAGAAAACAGACATACTCAACTGGATTGCCGCCGAGGCTCAGACAACTGACGGAAATGCGGTTCTGAAAAACCTTGAACTGCGTTTCGACCAACCTGCTCAGCAAGTGCTCATCGCACAAGTCAAGGATAAGGACCAGGCAGTGAAATCAGCTGCCGTTTGGGCTCTTACCAGAATCGGTAATGCCGAAGCTATTCCGACTATTGCCGGACTGCTGGCAAGCAACGATACGTTGAATGTCAATTTGGCTAAAGACGCCCTCGAGTCGTTCAACAGCGATATCGATGTCCCGGTTGCTAAGGTCGTCGGAACTGCTTCCGATGCTGGAAAAATCGCCGGCGTTGGACTTCTGGCCGGCCGTCACGCAACTGCAAACATCCAGACTGTACTTGACCAGACCAAGAGTTCGTCTCCTGCTGTCAGAGCAGCTGCTTATGATGCATTGAAAGGCGTTGTTGGCGAGCGCGACCTGACGAATATGTGCGGTATGCTCGAAACAGCCGATGCATCAGCTGTTGAGCCGATGCAGGCAGCAGTCATCTCTGCACTTAGTGAAGTGCAGGCTTCTGACCGCGCACAGACAATTACTCACCGCATGATTCAGGCTGGCGAAAGCAAGAAACATCTTTATTATCCTGTTTTGGCTTCGACTGGAGATAAGGAAGCTTTGGCTACAATCGTGAAGGATTTCAAGAATGGAACCGATGTGCAGAAAGATGCTGCTTTCAATGCGCTTCTCAAATGGGAAGGACAGAATGTCAAATATGATTTGTATGAAATAGCTAAAGATCCATCGGCTTCCGCATACGCTGAAAGAGCCGTTGATGCCTACATAGCTAAAGTTTCCGATCAGTCGCTGACAGGCGAAAACCGTCTGCTCGGCCTTCGCCAGGCAATGGAAATCGCTAAGACTGACGCTCAGCGGAATGCCATATTGAATGCCGTCGGCAAGACGAACACTTATCTCGGATTGCTTTTTGCCGGACAATATCTCGATAACAAACCTGTTCAGCAGTCTGCTGCCAATGCAGTGATGAATATTGCCATGAACAACAAGGAATGTTATGGCGCTGACGTTCGTGCTTTACTGAATAAGACAATGGAAGTATTGGATAATCCTGACGCAAGCTATCAGAAAGAAGGCATCAAAAAACTTCTTGCAGAAATGCCTGAGGGCGAAGGCTTCGTTCCGATGTTCAACGGCAAGGACTTGACCGGATGGAAAGGCCTGCTTCCTTCACCGAATGACAATCCTTACAAACGTGCCAAACTGAAACCAGCTGATTTAAAGAAGGCTGAAGCAAAGGCCGCTGAGAATATGGTTAACGATTGGAAGGCCGAAGACGGACAGATCGTTTACTTTGGCAAGGGATTCGATAATCTCTGCACAACGAAAGAATATGGTGACTTCGAAATGTACGTCGATTGGCGTCTTGACCCGGCCGGACCGGAAGCTGACGCTGGAGTTTATCTCCGCGGAACTCCTCAGGTTCAGATTTGGGATACAGCTCGCGTCAATGTCGGCGCTCAGGTCGGCTCAGGCGGACTTTATAATAATCAAGTCAATCCGAGTAAACCGACACAAGTTGCCGATAACAAACTAGGTGAATGGAATAATTTCTACATCAAAATGGTCGGCGACCGCGTGACGGTCATTCTTAACGGTGTGAAAGTGGTTGACGATGTCATTCTCGAAAACTATTGGGATCGCACGAAGGCAATCTTCCCAATAGGTGACATCGAACTGCAGGCTCATGCGAGCAAGGTTTATTTCCGCAACCTTTATATCAAAGAACTGAAACGGCCGGAACCGTTCCAGCTTTCAGCTCAAGAAAAGAAGGAAGGTTTCCGCGTGCTCTTCGACGGAACGAATATGCATGAATGGACTGGCAATACAGTTGATTATACGCTCGAAGACGGCTGCATTTCATTGAATCCAAGTAAAAGTTATGGCGGCAATCTTTATACTAAAGATGAGTTTGCAAACTTCGTTTATCGCTTCGACTTCTGCCTGACTCCTGGCGCTAACAATGGCGTTGGAATCCGTACGCCGATGGAAGGCGATGCTGCATACGTCGGTATGGAAATTCAGATTCTCGATTGCGAGCATCCGATTTATAGCACAATCACTCCGTTGCAACACCATGGCTCAGTTTATGGAATTATTCCGGCTAAGCCTGATCACCATGCAGCTTTCAAACCTGCGGGTGAATGGAATACGGAAGAGATTACAGCCAATGGCGATAATATCTGTGTGAAGGTGAACGGCATTGTCATTACCGAAGGTAATATTCGCGATGCTGTCAAGAACGGCACTCCTGACCATCACGAACATCCGGGACTCTTCAACAAGACCGGACACATAGGATTCCTCGGCCATGGTTCGCCAGTCAAATTCCGTAACATCAGAATTAAGGAATTGAAGTAAAATAATCTTACAATAAGTCGGAGGGCATGTCGGAAGACATGCCCTCTTTCGTTTCACCCAGCGCGACAGACTTTTTCATAGTTGTTTTTGGCATTGTTCCCGCTGTTTCAAACAAAAGCATAGTTGTTTTTGGCATTGTTCCGGCTGTTTCAAACAAAAGCATAGTTGTTTTTGGCATTGTTCCCGCTGTTTCAGACAAAAGCATAGTTGTTTTTGGCATTCGTCCCGCTGTTTCAGACAAAAGTATAGTTGGTTTTGGTATTCGTCCATCGTTTCAGAGAACCTTCCGTGTGAGACGTGTTAAATTCATTATTAATGACTATCTTTGCTTTGTAAAAACGAGAATAATATGAGAATCCTAGAGAATTATTCATTGGAGAAGCACAACACCTTTCATCTGAAGGTGCGTACGCGTTGGTTCATGGAGTACGAAAGCGAAGAAGAGCTTAGCCGCATTCTTCACGATGAATATTTCCAGGAGAACATCTCTTTGCATATCGGTGAAGGAAGCAATCTGCTTTTTATCAATGATTATAGCGGAATAATTCTGCATTCTAAAATTCATGGAATTGAAATTGTCGAAGAGACGGATGACGAAGTGCTGCTGCGTGTCGGAGCAGGAGAGAAGTGGGATGATGTGGTCGCATTCGCCACTTCACACGGCTGGAGCGGAATCGAAAACCTTTCGCTTATTCCCGGCGAAACGGGAGCAGCTGCAGTTCAGAACATCGGCGCTTATGGAGCCGAGATAAAAGATGTCGTCAAGTCGGTCGAAACTTATAATCAGTTGACCTTTGAGAAACGCGTCTTTACTAATGAAGAATGTGAGTATTCTTATCGCAACAGCTTTTTCAAAGATCCGAACCATGATCCATATATCATCACCTACGTTTGTTTGCGCTTAAGCAAGAAGCCACGCTATATCTTGAATTATGGCAATCTTGAAGAGGAAATGAAGAAATATCCGGAAGTTTCACCCACGACAATTCGCGAAGCTGTCTGCAATATCCGTCGTTCCAAACTTCCCGACCCGAATGAGCTTGGCAATGCCGGAAGTTTTTTTATGAATCCAATCATTTCCAAAGAGAAATTTGACGAACTGAAAATACGTTTCCCGAATATTCCTTCTTATCCAGTGGGCAACGACAAAGTGAAAGTTCCTGCCGGATGGATGATTGAGCAATGCGGTTTTCGTGGCAAATCGGTCGGTAATGTCGGAGTTTATGAAAAACAGGCACTCGTGCTGGTCAATCTTGGCGGAGCCGATGGTGATGAGATTGCTCTTGCGGCGGAAAGCATTCGCCAGACAGTTTTCGACCGCTTTGGAATAGAAATCTTCCCTGAAGTAAAATATATTAATTGAGATGAAGATAAAATTCCTCGGAACAGGTACTTCTTCGGGCGTTCCCCAAATCGGTTGCGGCTGCGCTGTATGCACAAGCAAAGATTCTCGAGACTGGCGCTTGCGTACTTCGCTTCTTGTCGAAACTGAGTTCAAACACTTGTTGCTCGATTGTGGTCCTGATTTCCGTTGGCAGATGATTCGAAGTCATACGACAAGTCTTGATGCTGTTTTGCTGACGCATGAGCATTATGACCATGTCGGAGGTTTGGACGACCTTCGGCCATTCTGTTTTCATAAATCGATGGATGTTTATGCCCAGCAATCGGTTGTCGATGCGGTGCAGACACGAATACCTTATGTCTTTCGTGAGCATAAATATCCGGGCGTACCGAATCTGTCGTTGCATTCGATTTCCTTGGAACCGTTTTTGGCTGCCGATATTAAAGTGATTCCGATTAGAGTGATGCATGGTCATTTGCCGATTCTTGGCTATCGGATTGGGAATATGGCTTTCATAACAGATATGAGTTGCCTTCCGGAAGAAGAATTTTCCAAGCTTGAAGGGTTGGAAGTTCTGGTTATTTCAGCTCTTCGGACTTGGCCTCATCCGGCACACGAATCTCTTCAAGAGGCTTTGGTGAATATAAACAAAATTAATCCGAAAGAAGCATATCTCATCCACATGTCGCATGGCATCGGCCTTCATGCGGAAGTCGAAAAAATTCTCCCTCCGCATGTACATCTTTCGTATGACAATCTTGAGATAGAAATTCTTTAATTAGCTTTATTCAAATTCTTCCATTTTTCAGGAATAATGAGAGTGATATTTTCACCGGCTTTTGATTTGTAGATTTCTCTGATCATTTTGCTCGTATCTGGAGTTTTAATAATCAAAGAATCGGAATAAATGTATGTAGGGAACTTGAAATTCAAATCATTGAGGTTCCCGATGTAAACATGGTCTTTGCTGCCGGTGTTGAAGTTTTCACAGCAAGATACTCTGAAAGAATCTGAATTATAGATGCTGATATCATAAGTGGTGGATTTCTGTCCGTTATTGAAAATGTAGAAGTAGGATATTCTGCCGCTTCTTTTTGTTGTGTTTACTGAAGTGGCATCATCTTCGTCTGCTTTTAAAGCATTCATGAATTCTTGGGCCAATTGCGGATCTTCTTTTTTTGAGAAGGAGACTGTTATCATAGTATTGCGCAACTTTTTTGTCTCTTTGTCTTTGGTCTTTAAGACCTCATAAGTCAATTTATCATTGTTCTCACATTTCTTCATGAATGTGTCGAGATTTGTTTGAGCCTGAAGTTCACCTGCAATGCTCCCGAAAAGGAATATTGCAATTCCGAAAAGTAAGTTTCTTGTTTTCATCTTTATTTCTTTTTTATGATTAATCGTTTTGTTTGTTGACTTTTATTTCTTGATTTATCTGATTTATCTGATTGAGCTTGTCTTTTATGTTTTTAATCTTTTCTTTGTGCTCTTGTAATGTTTTCATCGCATTATTATAATCGTTTATTTGTTGCTGCTCGATGGCAAGCATTCTTTTTGCTGCTTGCTGTGCTTCCTTTTCCGATAGTTCGTGCTTGACACCATTACGGACAATATAACTTCCTTCGTATGGGTTGAAATGATCCTCTCTCATGCTATTCCCAATCATGAACAAGAGTAGAAAAGATGCGGCTATGGCAGATATTCCCCAGATAAGACTTTTATGGTGAGTCTTTATCCAGCTTGTCTTTATAGTCAAAGTCTCGCTCTTCTCTTCTGACTCTTCCTTAATACCACTTTCAAAGAATCCAAACATTTGCCTATATTGTCTGAATTGTTCAGGCAGTTCTGATGAGGAAAAGAATTGATATAATTCCTTTTCTTCAGCATTTGTTGTTTCTCCTTCAAAAAATCGATTCAACAATTCTTGTATATGTTGATAATTGTTTGTTTCCATCATTTATAAAATTTCAAATACAATTCTCTAATCTTTTTTCTTGCTCTCGACAAATTAACTCTCACGGCTTCTACATTGCCACCTGTCAGTTCAGCTATCTCTTCAACTTCAAATCCTTCGACATGCTTCATTTTGAGAATTTTCTGTTGTAGTTCCGGGAGTCTGTCCATAAGATGAATCACCTGATTAGCTGCATCTTTGTGTTCAAGCTTCACGTATGGATCTTCTTTATCGTCAATCTTTTCAATCGAGTCTTCGACAGCTTCATCTCCGAAAAGATGTGGTGTTCGCAGGTGATTGATGCAAAGATTTTTGTTGATCTGCATAGCAAGTGCACCAACGTCGTTGTATTTATCCAATTGATTTCGGATAAACCACATCTTCAGAAACACTTCCTGCACGACATCTTCCACATCTTGCGGATTGTTCAAGAGATGTCTCGCATAGATTTCAAGTTTGTTCCGAAGAGGCACAACCTCTTTTTTAAACTGTTCTTGATCCATTCTATATTAATGACACGTGAAGGGCCAAAATATTACATTGAAAAGGAAAAATTAATTCGGCGAAATAGGTTTTGAAAACTATAAAAGAAAAGAGACAATTACTTGTTTGAGTAATTGTCTCTTTAAAGATTCTAAGTCGGCGTACCAAGATTCGAACTTGGGACCCCCTGCTCCCAAAGCAGGTGCGCTAACAGGACTGCGCTACACCCCGTTT
>Ga0183095_10548_pt1 | contig 101978 bp, 94 predicted proteins | sample BioMet4_FD_130346 | JGI IMG/M metagenome (GOLD analysis project Ga0183095, IMG submission 130346) | Microbial communities from bioreactor (seeded with sewage sludge) at LBNL, California, USA - Biofuel metagenome 4 (v2) (version 3) | ecosystem: Engineered > Bioreactor > Anaerobic > Unclassified ...
AATAATAGAGCCAGGACATTTGTCCCGGCTCTATTATTTTGCCTTATGCTTCTTTGCGGACACTCGACCACAGGAACTGTGGAATAAGTGAGATAGGAAATCGTTGATTTCCGTTATCGAACTTAGTGCCTTTTATTTAGTTCATAGCGATGTCTTCAAATAATATGCAGTATTAGAGGAAAACTCAAAGGCGCGTTGCTTGCATATTCTATTTGTTTGTTATAGAGTAAGAAAAGTATTGATTATAGTTTATTTTTTGGCAGGTGGCTTGATTGGATTTTCAGTATAAGGCAAAATCTAAAAATGGTGATACTTTACGTGGGCTTCGTTCTGCTGACAGCGAAGCTGACCTTTTGACGTGGATCAGAGGTAATGGATGGACCCCAATAGAAATTTACAAATCACGCCGTACGGTTTCAAAGGGTGGAGACTCCAACCCAAGCAAAGGAATTAATTTCAGAGATGCGTTGACTGCGAATAGAGTGAAACTACGTGATAAATTGGTTTTCTTTAGACAGCTTGCGACAATGATATCTGCAGGAGTTCCAATTGCGGGTTCTATTGAGATACTTGTAGAGCAGACAACAAACAGGACTCTGAAAAGAATTATTTCAGAGGTGTTTACTCGTGTCAGTGCCGGTGTTTCGCTTACTAATGCATTAGGAGAGCATCCGAAATATTTTGATACGCTGGCTTTGGCATTGATACGTTCCGGTGAAGAATCCGGCACACTTGATGTTAGTCTTCAGCGCCTTTGTACATTTCTGGAAGCTCAGGATAATTTGAGGAAAAAAATCATTTCCGCAATGACATATCCAGCTGCCGTAATCACGATCACCATAGCTGTTCTAGGCGTTATGGTAACGATAGTAGTTCCACAATTCCAAAAAGCTTTTGCTCATCTTAGTATTAATATGCCGGGGCTTACATTGGCTTTGTTTGCGTTCGGTGAATGGGCAAGAGCAAACTGGTATTTTATCCCGCTGACAATATTTATAATTTGGTTAGCTGTGCATTTTTTGAGAAAAGTCAAAGCACTTGATATATACGTAGACAGCGCAATGCTTAAAATTCCTGTTTTTGGCCCAATTATCTATAAATCTGCGCTTGCACGTTCTTTCAGAACAATGTCATCATTGCTGACTTCCGGTGTGCCTGTTCTTCAGGCACTTGCGCTTGCTGGCAATGTATCGTCAAATGAAAAGATCAAAAGAGCTTTTATTACGATACGTGATGCGGCGTCGATGGGAATACCGCTTAACGTAATAATTCAGGAGAAAAAGTTATTCCCTCCAATGGTCGCACATATGATTGCCGTTGGCGAGGAAACTGGTCGTACCGATGAAATGCTTGGTAAAATAGCAGACTGGTATGAGGCTGAACTCGAAGAAACTGTGAAACGTCTTAGTTCAATACTAGAGCCTACATTGGTCGTTATAATTGGCGGTGTCGTAGGCGTTATGGTGCTTGCAATATTCCTTCCGATAATCTCGGCGATAAAAGCATTTCTTTAAAAACACAGGCAGAATGTAAATAGGCAAATATACTATTTATGGAATAAGTAATTAATAATGCTTGCAAAAAAGGTGCACTTATAATAGAATGCCGTATAAGTTAGGCAGATATGCTTGATGCAGGTTTTTTATCTGTAAAAGCACAAATCGATATAAATAAATTTCCTGAGGAGGAAAAAGAATGAAAGACATTATGAAAAAGTATCGCAAGGCAAAGGGATTCACGCTTATTGAACTGCTCATCGTTATCATCATCATTGGTATTCTTGCTGGCATGATGATGCTCTCGATTGGATCAGCGACAGACAAGGCGCAGGCAGCGAAGATAGTATCAAATCTTCGTAACCTTAAGGCTGCAGTTGTTATGTATTACGCTGATTATGATGTTTGGCCGGCAGCAGCTACTTTCAATGCAGCAGGCACAGCAGATACAGGTGTAGCGGCATCATTGGATAAATATCTTGACCGTGGTCCTGGCTCTGGGTATTCAACGACGAGCAGCGATACTGAAGGTGTCAACGCTGTTTTTGATAGCGCAACAGTTACTGCAGGAATCAGAGATAAACTTAAGGCAACAGCGGCAAATTCTGGACTTTACAGCGTTGCTAGCGGTGATACGGTATACTCTGGATCTGGCAAAGCTTATATGCGTATAACAAAATAACTGTTAATTAGTATTAATTGTGTTTAAAAAGACCCGCGAATTTTGCGGGTCTTTTTTATGTATGTATGAAGTTATTTAGTCAGACAATTTAGATATCTATTTTTATGGTTTTTAACAGCATATTTATTGCTTTTTCCCTTGAATTTAAAATGATTCCAGCGTATAGTTACTTGTATATAAAAAGTAATTTTTCTGTTGGTAAGTCTATATTTTAAGTAAAAATTGTAAATGAGGGGGCGCGAACATGACCTATAAATCAAAAAAACAAAGAGGTGTTGCCATGCTCGTCGCAGTTCTTATAACCCTTGTACTGTTCAGCATTTTGATTATTTTTGTCATTGCTCTTACATGGCGCAACATCCGAATCCAGGCATGGGACGCGCAAAGAAGAAACCTTCAGATGCTCTCTATTTCTACAGCTGTATCTGTCCTGGAAGGCATCAGTAATGATGCAAACAGCATACGTACTTCTAAACTACAAACTGCAGCAGCCAGGAGTGCTTTAAGGGGCGATGGAATTTCCGCAAGCTTTGATGCTGGTGACAATACTGTCGTAAATATCAAAATAAGTGGTTCAGATGTAAATAATCCGCAGGTTACGTGTAATGCACAATATAAAGATAATTCGTCAGCTAAAGGTGAAGTTACAGGAATATTAAGCGGAGACAGCACGACTGGCAGGTTCATATCATGGCGTTAGTTAAAACTGGTGCTAAGCATTACGGCGCGACATTAGTTGGTGTGGTTATAGCAGTGGCTGTCTTTGTGATTGGGCTTCTTGCTGTTGCCGCATCGTTGCTTTTCGCGTATTCTATGCAGCTCAGGTCCGGCACCGCAACAAAGGGGCTGCTCGACGTCCAAAGCGGCGCTGAAAGGGAATACCTTCGCTGGGCGCTTGAGACGCACATGAGTCCTAAAGCGCTGGCTGATGGCGAGGCAAACGGGAAAAATTATGATTTTACTGCAGATGGGCAGTCACAGACTGTCAGTTTTAAAAACAAAAACTCCGAAACGCTGTTTGATATGGTAATGCAGAAATATAGATACCCCAAAGACATCTCTGTGCTGAATGGACGCAAGCATGAAATTTATGTTATAGGCCGTAAGTAAAATTAATATTCAAGCTAAATTTATAGGAAAGGAGCGTTGGGCTGGATAAGATGAAAAAGCTAAAAGCATTTACACTTATAGAAATGCTTATTGTGTGCATCATTATCTCAATAGTGTTTGTTGCGATTGTGGCTACATCCATATCCGGGACTAATGCTGCTTTTCGTGTTATAAATCATTCTAAAGCCCTTGCCGGCGTGCGTTTCAGCTTCGACTCTATGCCTGATGATTTGATAAGAAAAGCTGTTTCTGTGGATATCCTCGATACTAAGACTGACAGCACTGTCATTGCAACAATTAATGATAAGATCGGCGCAAAAACGATCCCTGTCGACGAAGCATATATTTATGTTTCTGGAGATACAGTGTGGCTTACTGACAGCGGCGAGAACAGGGCACTTTATGGTTCGGAATTCATCAAGTCTATGGATGTTTCTGTGTCAAAAACTGTTGATGCAGCAAGTTCTGATTGTTATGTAATTTATATGACACTGAAAGGGCATGCGGGTGAAGATGAGACATCTGGCGATTTTTCAGCGTCGCGTTCGTACGCTCTTATAAACGCAATGTCATCGGTTAGTGTGCCCAAAAAAATGGGACACGAGAACGGGGACCTGTATGCAGGAGATGTACTGCATATAAAAATTGCGCCTTTTGACTTTTGGAACCTCAGAGTGATTGAGGACGGCAGCGGCATGGTCCTGGGCGACAAAACAACTATCAATAAAGGCACTAAAGTAAATCTCGCATACAATATATCTCTGCCAAAGGGAGCAAAGGACGCTACAAAAATACAGTGGTGTTTAAGCGGTACGAACGCACCAGCGTCACTGACCTCTTCCAGTGATATGAGCATTTCTAAAAACGACCCAAATTATAATAACTCAACCAACAAAACTAAATATTCATGGCCACTGCTGATCAAAACAGATGACAACAAATACAGACTGGCTAATGAAAAGTATATAAGTGATGACAACAGTTCGCTGCACAGCATAAATTCTTCAGGAGATGCAGTTGGAACCCTGTATTATTATATCGGCGGCTCAAAAGACTTTGGTGGTGATTTTGACAGCAACGGGTATCTGACAGATGTCAATAAGGCAAAGAGCTGGGGAAAATATGGATATTTGCGTGCATGGGTGGAGCCGAGATATACAATAAACGGTGGCTCTGCTACAAAAGACGGCACAAATTACAATGATCAGTGGAGCGACACTGTCTGCATAGGCATTGAAAGGGCAGGAAACTCTTTCTTTACGGACTGGGTATCAGCTATTTCAAACGTAACTAACGACAGCGAACATTCTCAGGATGACGGTTCTTCTGTTAAGGATGAGTTTGATTTGTCAACGGCATCATATGAAACAAAGCTTTCTTTTACTAAAAATTCAAAACAGTTATCTAAAGTTGCTAAGGTTATCAGCCCTAAATATTTGATAGATGCAAGGTCTTATGACATCTATCTCGATAAGATCAACGGTGGCTCAGGAAGAAGTTACACGTCACTTACGAACTATTCCGTAATAGTTGATGCCACTATAAACGGCAACGCTAGTAATACCACAGGATTTGCAATTACACTCAATGGATACCAAAACGGTATAAAAGTAATAGCTGGAGCTGTAAATGGTTATGCGCTATTCTATGCTCCTGGTTCTATGGGATTTCCAATTAGGCTCTTGGGGCAGGATAAACCTATTAATCCTAATAGTAACCAGGAAAATCCAGTAAGTATGAATTATGCCTGTGGAGTAGACGAACTTTATTCTCCTTTATCTGCTGACATAAACTCAATAACTAATACACAAAATAATACTATGGATAAAGGTGCTGAGCCTAAAAAACAAAAGGCTTTTTTAGGGAAATTTTTTAACACGCAATATTATATTGGCGCAATTCAAAACGAAGTTTTAAGTAATGTTCCTGAAAGCACATCCGCAGAGTTCAAGAAAAACTATAACAACGGCAACGGCAACGGCAACAGCACCAAAGAAGCTGCTTATATGCGAAGCGGCGAGCATCGTTTTATAATTACCGTTCTTGAGTACTACGACAGTGATGTTAATAAGAACCGGCTTATAGTACGTGTACGTATGCTGAAAACTTTAAGTATGGTAATGTCAGAAACGGGGAAAAGTGAGTTGGAACTGCGTGCAGAAGACCCATTTCTCACAGGTCCGCAGTTTTATTATTCTGAGCCCATGTGGTTTGGAATGTTTGTAGGACAAAAACCTGTTAGATCTGGCGATAACTATACATTTAAAACGATGAGGCCCGGCGATAAGAGTGCATTGATACCAAGGACACAAAGAGACAGCCTGTATTCTGAGAGTAAAGCATTTTACGCGCTGCAGACACCTCTGCAGAGTGGTTATGTTAATAGATATGCGAAAGGATATATCAATTTGAATGGTTATGCTACAAATGGTGGCATTTATAAACAAAAAGCATTGAACCCATATGAGGATCTATTAGATAATCCATATCCTTCTTACCCATATTCTTATGATGGTTTGGCTGGATTAACTAATAATGGGGCAAACCGAAAAAGATGGATTGGGATATCTTCATGGGGGGACAGCCCTAGCCTGACGATTGGTGAATTTACGATAGCCCCAGGATTCAATGGTAATGAACTGAAAGCCATCATGCCAAACGGTGCTCAGATGTACAATATGTCTGATACGTGGACATCAGAAGATTTAACAGAGTACAATGCATGCTACAACGCCAATATAGATGGTCCTAGTTTGTGGAATTCGGTGCTTTTTGATCCAAATCTTGTAAGTAACGGCAATGGAAATAGCAATAATTCCTATGGAACGCGTTTCACAGACACTGGTGGTATGCCACAAATATGCGTCATGTCGCTTCAGCACTATGGGTTAGATACTGAAAGCAGTCCGCAGTGTCCGATTTGCGAAGCATATAAAATTTATAATTCCATTGCGGAAGAAATAAGGAAACGAATACACTGGGGGTGGTCGACAAATTGACTTTTGCAATGCTTACGAATGCTGGTAAAAGCATTGACATAAACATAACTTAATAATAGAGTTATAAATTACAGTTCATTACTGAGGAGACAAATTTTTTATGGCATTATTTAGCAGCAAAAAAAAAGAAAATGCCGGCCTTTTTATTGATAAAGGGATGTTCAGGTACATCTCTTTATCTGGTATTGAAGGAGACTATACTGTAACCCATGCAGTTGCTGGAACTTTGCGCGAGTTGCCTGGAAATGGCGTAAGTCCGTATGATGATTCTGGAACAGGGCTGGATGCCGCTTTTGCGCAGGTAGCCGATACATTGGGAGATTCGGCTGTACGTGTGAATACATATATCCCAACAACAGACGCATTACTGCGCATCGTTCCGATGCAGGACATGGAACTTTCAGACGCTAAACTGGCTTTCAGATATGATTTTGAGCGGTATTTCCCAATTTCTTTAGATGATTCTATTTTTGATATGGCTGAGATAGAATACCCATTGCATGATGGTAAAACGGAAAAACGTTTTTTGGTTGCAGCAACAAGGTCGGCCCTTATTGAAAAAATAACTGACGCAGCTAATGCGTATGGGATCAGGCTTGACGCGATAGAGCCAGCGCAGATAGCATTGGAAAGGGCCATTACACCGCCAATTCCACCCTGCGACGCAGCTGTTTATATCTACGCTGGACTCAGCCGCTCGGTCATCATATTGTCATGGAAGGGCAAAGGCATCTTTTACCGTGCCATTACTTTCGATTTTAAATCTAATCCGTCGGAGCATATCACTGACGCGAATGAAGATTCTCCTTCCTTTGTTTTCGTGCGTGAAATGAGATCGTCGATTCAATTTGCACTTTCTCAAATAAGAGGGTTTGTCCCGCAAGCCGCGTATGTTTTTGGCCCATGGGCTACGGAGTCGCTTGGTGATTTGATAAAAGAAGCTGTTAGTATCCCAACGGTAATGTTGGCAGATCCGCTGCGTGTACACGGCATAACAATGGATGAACAAAATATAGCAGAAGGCTGCTGGGATATACCTGTTGGCCTTGCGTTGAGGCAATAAAATGGTTGTAAAACTTGATCTAAGCATACCTGGAAAACAACAGCTTGACATCGAGGTGCAGAACAGCCTCAAACATTATCTTGTCTTCGCTGCAGCGGCGCTGTTTTCTATCACATTTATAGCGGTGCTGTTGTTGAGTGCATGGAAATTTTTCTCTCTATACAGTGAAAAAGATGTGGCACTTAAGAAATTAGATGCGAATAACCAAAACATATCTTTAATGTCAAAAGAATTCCAGAGAATAGAAGAGCAAACTTCCGGTATAAACAGCACAGCAAGCTTTATGCTTGCCGATGTGCCTTCAATAGAAGTACTTACTGTGTTGGATTCGCTGTTGCCTGATGATGTAGCATTGTCATCTGTGGCTATTTCGAACAACAGCGCAACATTTAAGGGCCTGGCACGCAGAGACGAAAGTGTAATGAGTTTCGTGAATAAATTGACAGTATCTTCTTTTGCGTCTGCAGTTGATGTGCCGGAGATTACAAAAGGTGATAACGGATTGAGGTCTTTTAGTGTATCGTGTGTTTTGAAGCCGTTACAAGAAGTAATTCAGTCTGGAATTGTTCCAAATTCCACAAATAGTGCTGATCTGCCTGTGAATGGAGGAGAAATGCAATGATAAACCTCCATAAAAACCTTACACGAAAAAATATCCTTATATTTACATCAGTTGTAATCGCAATGCTTTTAATAGAATTTATTTTAATGCATAGTGTTAGGGCATACAGTGCAAAAGTAAACGCAGCTAAGTCTAATGCAGACAATACGGAACGGATGCTTAAGAGCCAGACGGATACTGTTATGAAATACAAGTCATCTATGGGTTCCGATTACTCACTTTTGCCAAGTAAACTTCAGAATCCGACTAAATTCTATTCTCTCCTTATCAACATTTTGTCATCTGCCGGCATGGGCAATGCCAGTGTTTCGAGGACTGAAGACACTGATGGTATGGTTAGCTTTAATGTTAACGGAGAGGCGCCATATTTCAGTTTGCTCGATTTCCTGGCTGACTTGAGAAAGAGTTCCTATATGATAAGGCTGACTAAACTTGAGGTTAACGGGGAGAAAAATGGCAAAGTCGGATATTCTATGAACGTGCAGGGGCTTGTCGAAAACGCTGCGAGCGGTGACATTGCACAAGGAGGTGCAAAATAAGTGAACATTACCTCCGATGTAAGCAACTTTTTCAATGGCATAAAGAATGCATCTCCAGACGATAAGAAAGAATTCGCTGTCATTGCGTTTATGTTTTTGGTGCTGATGTCTGCTGCGGTTTTCTCACTTAAAAACTTTGCATGGCTCATAAATCCCGACACTGATACATTGATGAACGAGCCGGCAATTGCAGATTCTTCAGGAATTGCCGCAGAAAAAAAAGCTGATGACATATCTTCAAAATATGACACCTATGTTAAATCCAGGGCATACAGCAGCCAGATGGTAACACTTGCAAAAGCTGTCGGACGTTATCCTATTTGTGATGCTAAGTCAGAATTATCGTCTGAGCCATCAATAGCGCCTGTTTCTGGCAACGCAACGATTAAGGTCGCAGAGGTGATCCCAACGATGAAGATAAAAGCGCTGGTGGTCATGGGCAGTGGAGGGGCAGCTACAGTCGATATAGACGGCGAACGCCCAGGGCAGATAGTGCGGAGCGGTTCAGTTTTCGGTGGTGGCAAAGGTATAATAACGGCAATTGATGCCGGAGGAGTGAGTTGGACATGGTCACACAAAAAATTTCATACAAATCTTTAAGGAGTTCAGCCTTCTTCCTGCTGTCCGGTATTTTTGCCGCGATCCTTCTGCTGATGCAGGTGAATATGGCTTTTGCTACAACAGTTGAAGCTATGGCGATAACATCTAAAGACCTTACTGCAAGGATAGAAGCTTTACAGATCAAACAGATGGGTGATGGTCTTGTTACGCTCGAGCTGCGCGGCGTTAAAATAAGCCATCCTACAGCGTCGTCAGCACCTGGGACATCCATTGTCCTGAATTGGAGCGGCGTTCGTTTCCCGCGCGACACAGACAAACAGGACTGGTGGGATGAATATGGGTGGAGCGTGCTTAGGATCAGGAAGGACTTAAGCAACGCATGGCGTCAGAATTACGATTACCCTCTTGTTGAAAGAGTTGAAGTTAGGCCGAATAATACCAGCAATGGCATAACGATGAGCATTGTCGGCGAAAAAGAGTTGCAGATCAAGAGAATAATTGGTATAGCTGGTTCAGACAGAATAAGAATAGAGCTGAAAGCAAACACAAGCGACATAACTCCTTACAAGCCAGCCGTCACATCTACTTACAGAACCTCTAGTGATCCCCTGGGAATGGAGTCTTTGGTCACGCTGGAACTTCGTGATGTTTCTGTAAGAGATGCGTTCAGAATGCTTGCTGAATTCCGGCACTTGAATCTTGTTATTGACCCGTCTGTTCCTGATGATCCGGTTACATTCTCATTTAAAAAAGCTAAATTCAGCGAGGTATTCTCTTATTTGTTGCGTATGAGTGACCTTACTTACGCAATGATGGGAAAAACGCTGATTGTTGGCACTGCAGAAAGCATGGGCAAGACACTAGGAAGGAATCAGGAAAGAGAATATAAGATAGCTTACGGTGACATTGCAAAACTTCCTGCGACAATAATGTCTCTTGTAAATCTATCCAAACCTCCTGTTGTTGACGAGAGACGCCGTGTGCTGTATATAACTGCGACACCAAGTCAGCACAGAGAAATTGAAAATATAATCAACCGTCTTGACCATCCTGGTAAGCAGATCATGCTTGAAGCCCGTCTGTTGGAAGTTAATGACGACTCTAAACAGGAGCTCGAAACAGTCATAAATGCAGCTTATAATGGTTGGCTTGTTACTTACGGGAGTGCAAATGGGCTCGGTGTTGAATACACGAAGAATAATGGTAGTGGCGGTATTACAAATAATACAACGCTTTCAACAAACTCGACGACGCAGGGAAGATTCCCAATCCCTGGCAAGGTCATAAATAACTACTATAACCCTGTTAATACAGTCGACCACAGCCTGAAATTATTTGACTCTGGATTTACGGCGCTGGAGACTAACAATAAGGGCAAGGTGCTGGCCAAACCGTCACTTGTGACAATTGATGGTCAGAAATCTACAATAAAACTCACGCATAACTACCTCTACCAGTCTGGCGTCGACACAAATGGCAACCCACAGTTCTCCAAACAGGAGACAGGGCCTACGCTTGAATTGACGCCGATTATAGGACGTGACGGATTTATCACTCTCAAGTTGAAAATTACTACAGGTGAAATTGTTCAGTTTCGTCAGAGCGGTAACTCTGAAGCGCCGGAAACTACTAACCGTGAAGTGGATACTACGATACGAGTCAGGGACGGGGAGCTATTTGTAATTGGAGGGCTCAACCAAGAAATAAAGACCAGAGACCATAGGAGAGTTCCAGTCCTTGGATATATACCTATCTTGGGGGAGCTGTTTAAATACAAATCAGATTCTCATACAAAGTCTGAGATGGCCTTCGTTGTGGTGCCGCACATCCTCGACATTCCAACCGGCGCGGCAGAGGTCTACAAAATGCCTGAGCAGGCGCTGGGAAAATAGAATAAAAGTACGATTCTACAGTTGATTTTATAAGTCTGCATCATGGCAACATAAAAGTTATTGCCGTTGGTGCAGACTGTTGACTTTAATATGATTTGGGGGAGTTGTTGTGACTAGACAGATCAAGACGATGCAGCTGGGGGAGCTTTTGGTTTCAGCAGGTGCAATAACGCCTGCAAATCTGAAAGCGGCTCTCAGTGAACAAAAAGTTTCACAAATGCGCTTAGGCGAGATACTTATAAAAAACGGTTATCTTACAGAACTGCATCTGGCAGAGGCTTTAAGCCAGCAGCTTGGCTATCAGTTTATCTCTCTTGTGAATACACGTCCACAGCATGAAGCAATTGCGTCCGTTCCTGAAAATGTAGCTGAACGTCTCAATGTATTGCCTTTGTCAATAGCGCATGACGGAAAATTAGTTGTTGCGATGTCAGATCCAATGAACACTTATGCCATTGAAGAGCTCAGAATGCTCGGTCGTGAGATAAATATCAAGATTGCAACATCTTCTGATATTAAAAAAGGCATTGCAAGTTATTATAAAATGCAAACAAGCCTCAACGAGGCAATAATAGATATCAAGAAACAGAACGACAATCTTGGCACTGATGTAATAACTATTTCTCCGACTGTGGCACAGGAAGTTACGACAGTAACATCTGATGATGCACCTGTTGTCAGACTGGTTAATACAATTTTTGAACAAGCTGTTCGTGAAAAAGCTTCCGACATACACATAGAACCGTCGGAAAACGATACACACGTCAGAATGCGTATTGACGGTACCTTGTTCAATACGGTCGATATTCCTAAAAATCTTCATCCGCCATTTATTGCCAGGATAAAGATACTTTCAGGGATGGATATAGCAGAAAAAAGACGTCCGCAGGATGGACGTATCTTAATAATGGTTTCCGGCAGAAGGATAGACCTTCGCGTATCAACACTGCCATCAATCTATGGCGAAAAAGCAGTTCTGAGGCTCCTTGATCAGGACAACGAACATGTAGGGATCAGCAAATTGGGCTTTGATAAAAATCAAGTTGCACAGCTTACTGAAGCTATAAATGCGGCGCATGGCATGGTTCTTGCGACAGGACCTACAGGCAGCGGTAAATCCACGACACTGTATTCTCTTCTTGAAATAATCAATAAACCTGAAGTTAATATTGTGACCATTGAAGACCCTGTCGAATACACAATAAACGGCATTACCCAGGTACAGGTGAACGAAAAAGTCGGGTTGTCATTCAGCAATGCACTTCGCTCGATACTTCGCCAGGACCCTGACAAAATGATGGTCGGTGAAATCAGAGATTCGGAGACAGCTCACTTGGCAATCAGAGCTGCTCTTACTGGACACCTAATACTAAGCACACTACACACGAATGATGCTCCAAGCAGCATAAACAGGCTCCTGGACATGGGTGTGCCTACGTACCTGCTGTCGTCATCTTTACGCTGTGTTATAGCACAGCGGCTTGTCAGAAAACTCTGCAACAACTGCAAAAATGAAACAGAAGTTACAGAGAAAATGTCACAAAATCTTGGCATACCTGCAGGTGCTAAAATATACGAACCAGTCGGATGCCCCGAATGCCGTTTTACAGGTTACAACGGAAGAACGATAATTTCAGAAATAATGATGGTCGATGAACACATGCGTGATATGATTAACAACAACTCTCCGATGCAGGAACTAAGAGATTATGCTGTATCTCAGGGAATGACGACGCTGCGTGACTCCGCGTGCAAAAAAGTAGCAGACGGTATTACAAGTGCTGAAGAAATGCTTGTAACAACTGTTATGGATTAGAGATTTCGAACAGATGGGAGAAGAAAAAATGCAGCCATTTTCTCTTCAGGAAATACTTATTGACGGCATAAAAAACAACGCAAGTGATATCCATTTAGACATAGATCAAATCCCAGCTCTTAGGATAGACGGTGTCCTGCTTAGACGTGACTATATGGCTGCGCCTACAAGGGCTGATATGGATAACATTGTTACAACAATGCTTAACCAAGATCAGATAAACAGATTCAATAAAGAAAGAGAATCTGATTTCAGTTTTAGTATGCAATATGGCAGCGGTGAAACCCAGCGCTTTAGGGCAAACTTTTCTTTCGACAGAGGCAACCCTGTTCTTGCCTTAAGAATAATCCTGCCTAATATAAGGACTCTTGATCAGCTTTATCTGCCGCGTGAACTTAAAAATGTTGCGCAGAAAAATAATGGTTTGTTTCTTGTGACAGGACCCACAGGAAGTGGTAAATCAACAACACTTGCTGCGATGATAAACGAGATAAACATGACCAGACCCGTTCATATCATTACTATAGAGGATCCTATTGAATATGTATATACCTCAGAAAAGGCTCTCATCCATCAGCGTGAAGTAGGTGGTGACACTCACAGTTTTTCTGAAGCACTACGTCGCGCGATGCGTCAGGATCCAGATGTTATACTTATCGGAGAAATGCGAGATCTTGAAACTATTTCTGCCGCAGTTACTGCTGCCGAAACTGGACATCTTGTTCTTGCAACATTGCACACGCCGGATGCGCCGCAGAGTATAGACAGAATAATCGATGTTTTCCCGCCGTATCAGCAGCAGCAAATCAGGACACAGCTTTCAACGATTCTTATCGGCATAATGTGTCAGCAACTTGTGCCTGTTGCTAGCGGTTCTGGACGTGTCGTTGCAACTGAGTTTATGCTAGCGAATCCAGCTGTACGCAACTCAATCAGAGATGCAAAAACTGCCCAGATAGTTAATACAATACAAACAAATTCTACAATAGGCATGCACACTATGGATCAGGATTTGGCTCGCATGTGCACATCTGGAATTATCAGCAGAAAAGACGCAGCGGCATATGCATATGATGTAAGAGATTTTGAACGTTTTATGTTGTAAATATGAAACCGAAGCACCCAGCCGCGCTTCTTTTGGAAACAATAGCCATTTTGCCCGCATTTGTAGCGCTTTTAGCAGCTATAGCGGGCATTCTTTTATTGAGTGAGCACGTAGTTTCTAAACACAGTTGTGATTTGCACGTTGAAAATATAAGAAAAGAGATCCTTGCTGAACTTTATTCTGGTAAAAACCCGCACGACATAAGGATAATTTCTTCAAAATGCAGGATAAAGAATGTCGAAACAGCTGGACCTGTTGTAAGGATACTTATTTCCTATGAAGATTTTGGCACACAGAAAGAATCTTGTGTAGTATGGCCTAGCCATGAATAATGCTGCGCGTAGAGATGGTTTTACGCTTGTAGAACTGCTTGTTACTATTTTTATAGTGACGCTTGTTATCCCTTCGTTTTTGTATTTTTTCAAAACCTCGCTTGACAGAGCTTTGCATTATCTTGATTACAGATATGCTGTAACTCGCATTAGCATGGCAGAATCTTTGTTGCGCATGCCGGTGTATTATTGCGGTTATGGGATGCCTGTCTCCGCAGACCTTTTTCATAAATCATTCGGTAATATGGCAGTTGAGCCATATTCTTGGAATGGTCCTGTTAGTTCATCAGCATATAACGGCAGAGAAAATGCGCAATTGCGCATAGTTTACGGTACACCGGAAGACTCAGTGACTGCGAGTGCCTTTAATTATGAACAAACATATAGGACTATACATATGTCGGAAAACTTTTCTCCGTCTCATATTACTGCAGATTATTATGGATATTCACGAAACGTTAAAAGCTGGATATTGTTTGGCGGGACGATCCCGGAACCCACTCCATTGCAAATAAGAAATATAAGCGGCCGAAATCTGATTGTAAGAAGTTATTTAAACGATGGATTGTTGGTGCCTAAGGGCGATAAAATGTATTTACTAAGCGCAATGAAAGTATTTGTTAAAGGCGACATTTTATACTCCTATGATTTCAAAACTATCGGAGACCAGCCAAGAGTGCGGGGAATCGCAGACATGCGGTTTATTGTAGATGATGACAGGCACAAAATTACAGTGTATTTGCTGGTCAGGGGTTATGCAAAGCTGACTCCTGCTGCAAATATCATAAATGGTGCAGAAACTTGTCCGCCTGAACTTTTACATGAGTGGCAGGGCTTGAATACAGGGTATGAACTTTATGCGTCAAAAATAGTTTGGAGGCTTCCTAATTGCATCGGTGGAAATTTTCTTTCCGGAAAAAACGCTGCGGTGCAGTTTTAATAGCAGCATTTACACTGATGATGTCGGTTGCCGGTGGAAGCTCAGTGCTTGCACTTATTGCCGCCAACAAAACAGCCGATATAAAATTATTGCAAACCAACGCCATGAGGCGTGACAATGCAGCTGAGCAGGCTGATGCGGTTGCACAGAAATGGCTGAAAGAGGTTTTGATTAATGGCGGTGGTTCCTATTTACAAAGTTTTAATGTGAATGCGCCAGCTTTGACTGAGCCTGTGTTAATTATGCCTGATAACTTGACGGCAGCGTTGTCTGCAGCAAATGGACATGTTGATATAGCTGTATTTGCCGTTGATGAAAATTATGCTGATAATTACGATACAGCCGCTGAACGTCTGGGGATCCCATCTGCGGTTCCGGTTATTTTGCTTGTAAATAACAAGAATAAAAAAGAACAGTACTTGCTTAAAAAATACATGTTAATAACTGAAATTGCCACAGAAGATGGAGATTCCAACAGGAAATATATCTTTGCAAGAGAAGTTAGCGTTGTTAAATATAAAGATGTGCTCAGCGTGATAATAAGCTCTATCCAAAAAGGGTACTCTGACGACAAATAAGCTAATTTTATGCTATTATTAGAAGGTGCTATTCAAAACAGAACAATAGCAATAGGGCATTTTTGTCCTCATTTTTACAAGGAGGTTTATATATGGGACAGGTAATAGATACCAGCGATTTTCGCCCAGGGCTTAAGATAAAGTGGGAGGGCGGAATGTGGGTGATTCTTGAATGCTCACATCACAAGATGGGACGTGGGGGAGCAATTGTCCGAGGGAAACTGCGTAACCTTGAGACAGGATCCTCCGTTGACCAGTCTTTTAAATCCGGAGAACGTTTTGAAAAGATAGTTTTTGATGAAAAACCAGCCCAATATCAGTATAAAGACGGCGATAGCTTTGTCTTTATGGATATGGAGTCTTACGATCAGGTGAGCCTTACAGAAGATGTATTGGGAGACGCTGTTAAATATCTTGTTGATGACCTTGAGGTGAGCTTTGACATGTATGAAGGCCGCGTTATGGGTATTGAGCTCCCCAACTCAGTTACAATGAAGATAACAAACACGCCGCCCGGATTCAAAGGCGATACTGCTTCTGGCGGTGGCAAGCCTGCAACAACAGAAACAGGTCTTGATATAAACGTACCGTTTTTTGTAGAAGAGGGCGAAAGTGTACTAGTTGACACAAGGACAGGAGAATATCTGGAAAGAGCGAAGAAATAAGCAGCAGCTTAAATCTGCAATAACCATAAGGAGGTCATTGGAGTTATGAGCGCACGTGAAAAAGTAGCATATCTGAAGGGGCTTATTGATGGGCAGAATCTCGCTGATGCGCCTGATAAAGAAAAGTTTTATGCGGCGTTGGTCGACGCAATGGACTCCATCGCGCAAGCGTACGAAGAACACGAGCAGGTACATCAGGAACTTGATGAATATCTTGAGCAGCTCGAAGAAGACGTAAGTACTCTTGAGGATGATGTTGATTCATTGCTGGACGATGATGGAAATGAAGATTCATGCTGCCATCACCATAGCGATGATGAGATGGATGAATATGAAGATTTTGATGAAGAAGAATATTCGTCGGTGACATGTCCGCATTGCGGCAAGGATTTCTATTACGAACCATCGGCATACGACGATGATGAAGATCTCCTTTGCCCTCATTGCGGGAAGCCTTTCAAACAGCCTGATGGAGAGGAATAATAAGTAATTATCCCTGTTTTATACTTTGGCTCACAATCTAAAGGAGGAATAGTGTCATGGCAGAAAACAACAAAGAAGATCAGATAACTGGTAACGCTGAAGCTACACAAGACACTACGATAGACCAGTCAAATTTAGAGGGAAAAATACATATAGCAGAAGATGTCATTGCGCAACTTGCAATAAAGGCCCTCAACAGCATTGAAGGAGTCTCTCCGGCGAATCCTGGGCTTATGGCAAATCTGCGCATAGGCAGAAAAACGGTCAACGGTGTAAGGATATCCCTTTCTGAAGATTCTGATACACCGGAAATAATAGTTGACACATATATTTCTGTAAAATATGGACTCCGTTTGCCGGATGTCTGCTGGGATGTACAGGAGGCTGTAAAAGAGCAGATAGAAAAATTTACCGGTTATACCATAAAAGGTGTCAACGTTTATGTCCACAATATAACTTTTGCAGACAATAAACAGCCGGAAGAAAAAGCAGAACAGGAAGATCAGCCTTTCAGTTCTTTTGGAGAAGACGCCTGATTGTTAAATTTACTATGAGACCATACGAGTCTCATTGCTTGCTTGAGAGGTGTTTTTAAATGCTTTTCCATTGGATGACAACAAAATATGGAAATATCTGGCTTGACGGAGAAGGGTTTCGCCAAATAGTTGCCAAGAAACTCCCGAAGGAATATTACTGTCAGGAGGTTTCATTTGTTGGCGATAAAAGCATTATGAACATATTTATTACTATGCCGCAATTAGATGCTGAAGATGAAAAAGCAAAAATTAGCGAACAGCTTAACAGCGTATTCTCCAATTCAGGTATCACCCTTAACATAGATTGGATCTATGTTGCCCCGCAGGATAACCCCAAAGCTACGCCTGTTTGGAGTTTCCCGCTTTTTTGGGGCGGCGTTGCGGCCGCTGTTACGGCGCTTATCAACATGGGGATCAAGGGCATACTGTGGTCCTTGTTTATAGGTATTATCGGCTATGGAGTTTCCTGGATAGCAATCACTGAGGACGGACAAAAACAGTTTTCAGCTCTGATAGACAGGTTTAGGAAGTAATTATTTTGAGCAGTTATCCTTTTAAAGCACAGCAGCGCCATCGTTCGCGCGAGATTGCGCTCCAGCTTGTATATCAGCTTGACTTGATAGATGATCTCGACGCAGAAGAAGCGATATCTCTTTTCCCGTCAGAAGACGAAAACAAAGAAGTCTTTGATTACGCTTGTGAACTTGTGCGCGGCGTCTATGAAAACAGAAATACTATTTCAGATACACTGCGTGAAAATATTATTGGCTGGCGTCCCGAAAGAATCGTAGCTGTTGACAAGGCTTCTATTTCTATTGCCCTTTATGAGGGGCTTATGGCTAAGAAAGTGCCAGTTGCTGTTGCAATATCAGAGGCTGTCGAATTGGCTAAGACCTTCGGGACCAATGAATCCGGACGTTTTGTAAATGGAGTACTCGGCAAAATAGCCAGAGAACAGCCCAAAGAGTAAAACACTTGCAATGATACGCCGACCGCTCAATCCAGTGCTTACAGTTGATGAGGTGACAGACAAGATACGTGGAGCTGTATGTTCGCTTCCCGAGCTGCAGGACCTTTCCGTACGGGGTGAATTACTTGGATTTAAACACCACAGCAGCGGACATGTGTACTTTACTGTCCTTGGCAAAAAATCGCGTATTTCTTGTGTGTTGTTCAGGTCCAATGCTGCTTCTGTATTAGTATGGCCAAGAGACGGAGATGAAGTCCTGGTCCGCGGCAAGGTCGATGTTTATGGCGCATATGGTTCTTACCAGATATATGCTACTACGCTCCTGCCGATAGGTGAAGGAGCCAAGGCAAGAGCAAAAGAAATGCTGATTGCGAAACTGACTGCTGAGGGGATATTCGATCCACGCAATAAACGTCCACTTCCCCAATTTCCAAGCAAAGTTGCTGTTATTACCTCTTCGACAGGGGCAGCCCTTCAGGATGTGATCAGAATATCATCACAGCGTTATCCAGCAGCAGAAATTACTGTTGTCCCAAGCCTTATGCAGGGCGTTGACGCTCCTTCCGAGATAATTGCATCTTTTGCTGTGTGTGCATCAATGAAAGACATCTCTGCGGTGATGCTCGTTCGCGGTGGGGGCAGCAGGGATGACCTCGATACATTTGATAATGAAGATGTAGTGCGTGCTGTACGTTCATGTCCTGTACCTGTAATAACTGGCCTTGGACACCAGATAGACAGCACGCTTGCAGACATGGCCGCTGACGCAGAAGCTCCAACACCATCAGGAGCTGCGGAACGTCTTTTCCCTGACTGCAAAGAATTATCATCTGCTCTTGATGGCTGTCTGCATACAATGATTTCCAATGCACATAGAAAAATTGACGAGTTGTGTGTTACTGCTGATGATATTCAGAGAAGACTTTGTTTCAGCATACTAAAGAGTGTATGTGAGCCCCTTATAGACAAGCTGGACTCAAACAGTTCAGTACTAACATTGAATATTAAGCACCGCATTTCTGATGCTGAGGCGAAACTGTCAGCATATGCAAGTGTACTTCAAAGTGTTTCTCCTCTGACGATTATTTCCAAGGGATATGCAGTGTGTATTGATAAAAATGGCACCATGATACGAGACGTTTCGTCTGTAAAACTTAACGATAATATTGGGATACAGTTTCGGGATGGACGTGCGGAGGCTATGGTGCAGAAAATTACGAAGAAAAATCTACTGGAGGCAGAATAAACGTTATGCTCCCGGCGTCGATCGAATGGATACAAGAAAAACATATCCTAAGACTCTTAGACCAGCGTCTTATACCTCATGCAATTGCGTTTAGAGACTGCTGCACATATGAAGATGTTGCTCTTTCAATAGAGGATATGACGGTCAGAGGAGCTCCTGCTATTGGTTCGGCGGCTGCCTATGGCACAGTGCTTGCTGCGCTGGCGGGCGGAAAAGTATTGTTTGAAAAATCGCTGAAGCGGCTTGCCTCTACACGCCCAACGGCTGTAAATCTATTTTGGGCTCTTGACCGCATGAAAAATCTTGCTACCAGTTATAACGGTTCAGCGTGTCTTGCAGAAGCGCTTGAAAATGAGGCCGGGAATATTTACACAGAAGATATAGATATAAATAAAGCGCTTTCGTCATTTGGAGAGAAAATACTGCCCAAAGAATGTTCAGTTATCACACACTGTAATGCAGGGGCCTTGGCAACATGTGGTTATGGTACGGCACTTGGCATATTGCGTTCTGCGCGTGAAAGCGGCAAAAAACTTAAAATATATGCTGATGAGACAAGGCCACGTTGTCAAGGAGCACGGCTTACTGCTTTTGAGCTTATGCAAGACGGATTTGATGTTACTTTGATATGCGATTCAATGGCTGCATTTTTAATGTCACGCAAAAAAATAGACGCTGTGATAACTGGCGCTGATCGTGTGGCATTGAATGGTGATACAGCTAACAAAATCGGCACATACAGTCTGGCAATAGCTGCAAAAGAAAATAAAGTCCCTTTTTATATTGCTGCCCCAATCAGCACAGTCGATATAAACTGTAAAGGTGGAGATTCTATTCCCATAGAGGAACGTTCCGCAGAAGAGGTTCGCTGCATTGACGGCAGGCTTGTGGCGCCAAAAGATGTTCATGTTTGGAACCCGGCGTTTGATGTTACGCCTGCTGAGCTGATAAAGGGAATCATAACTGAAAAAGGAATTTTCTCTTACCCATATAATCTTGCTGATGTCAAATTAGGCGGAGTTAGAGGTTAAAAAATGGAAAAAGAAGCATTTAAAGTGGCTGACGTCAGTCTTGCACATGAGGGAGAAAGAAGGATAGCGTGGGCATGGGAATATATGCCAGTCCTTAAGCTGATTGCAGAAAAAGAAAGAGATAATAAGCCACTTTCTGGATTGACAATAGCAGCATGCCTCCATTTGGAGGCCAAAACAGCATGCCTGTTAAAAACTATGTATGAGCTTGGTGCTGTTGTTGTGGCAGCTGGCAGCAATCCACTTTCGACTCAGGATTCAGTTTGTGCGGCTCTTGCAGAATACGGTGTCCATGTGTTCAGCAGAAGAGGCATGTCAGCCGGTGAGTATGAAGAAAATATAATAAAGATCCTTGACTGGCACCCTCAGATAATAATAGACGACGGCGGAGATGTTGTTGCCTCTGTTGTTGAAAAGCGACCGGATCTAATCAACGGGATTCTTGGAGGCTGCGAGGAAACTACAACCGGCATAAAACGCCTTCAGGCTATGGTAAAAGAAAATGTTTTGCCATTCCCAATGATGGCTGTAAACGATGCGCAGAGCAAGCATCTTTTTGATAACCGTTATGGTACGGGGCAGTCGGTCTGGGACGCCATACTGCGCACAACAAATCTTATAGTGGCAGGCAAGAATGTGGTCGTTGCAGGTTATGGCTGGTGCGGAAAAGGAGTATCGCGCAGAGCTGCTGGGCTTGGCGCAAAAGTTATTGTTGTCGAGGCTGATCCGCACAGGGCGCTTGAGGCATACATGGATGGATTCAGCGTTATGGATATGTCTGATGCTTCGGTGGCTGGAGATGTTTTTATTACTGTTACTGGCGATACTAAAGTGATTAGGCGTGAACATTTTGAGAAAATGAAAGACGGTGTCATCCTTTGCAATGCCGGGCATTTTGATGTGGAGGTATATGTTCCTGACCTTAAAGCAATTGCCTCTGAGGTAACAGCTTCCAGAACTAACGTAGATACTTATGTTATGCCGGATGGCCGCAGACTTCATCTTCTTGGTGAAGGCAGGCTGGTAAATCTGGCAGCCGGAGATGGACACCCTGTGGAAATAATGGATCTGAGCTTTGCAATACAGCTTCTTTCTGCCATGTATATAAGCACGCATAAACTTACAGCGGGGCTTTACAACGTGCCTTATGAACTTGACAGGAGGGTTGCTGAATTTAAACTTGAATCGCTCGGTTTGAAGACGGAGCATCTTACTGACGAGCAGCAGGAATATCTAGCGGGCTGGAGGGAATAATATGCAGCGTGTATACAAAAATGTGGCGGTTTGGGATGCATCACGCTCTAAGGCGCAGATGTGCGATGTGCTTACGGAAGGGACCAAGATAAAATCAATTCTTCCTGCAGGTTCAATTACAGCCGGCTGTGCATATGAAGGCCGCGGTAATATGGCTCTTCTTCCTGGATTTGTAAATTCACATGGTCATGCTTCTATGACACTGCTGAGAGGACTGGGAGAAGACCTTCCGCTCATGAGTTGGCTCAAGGATAGAATTTGGCCGGCAGAGAGTAAACTAAACGCAGAGTTGACATATGCTGGTGCAAAACAGGCTATGATGGAAATGCTTTCAACCGGAACAACGTGTTTCGCTGATATGTATTTTTTTATGGATAACGTGGCAAAGGCTGCTCTCGAGACAGGTATGCGCTGTGGATTATCCAGAGGCATCGTAGATGACAAAGATGGAAGCAGGTTGGCTGAGAATATAAGGCTGGCTGAAGATTTTAATGGGGCAAAAGGCCTTATCAATGTGCAGCTTGGGCCGCACGCCCCATACACGCTGACTTTTGATGCCATGCAGAAGATAGCTTCAGCTGCCATTGATAAACAACTTGCAGTTCAGCTGCATTGGCTTGAAACGTCTTCCGAATGGATAATGAGCGGAATGGCAGGAAAGATGACCCCTGAGCAATATCTTGAGAAGACGGGGATGACTTCTGTACCTCATCTTCTGTTAGCGCATGGCGTCTGGGTTTCTGAGAATTCAATGGATTTTTATAATAAGGACAACATTACCGTTTCACATAACCCCAAGAGCAATCTTAAACTTGGCAGCGGCATTGCGCCTCTTGCTGAGTACCTGAAACATGGGGTCTCAGTTGCAATTGGTACAGATGGCGGTTCAAGCAACAACAGACTTGATATGTGGGAAGAGCTTCGTTTTGCCGCTCTGACGCAAAAAGGCATCAATCATGACCCTACGCTTATCAAAGCTGAAGAAGCATTAAAAATGGCGACTTTAAATGGCGCCCGCGCTTTGGGATTCAAAGAAACTGGATTGATAAAAGAAGGGTATAATGCTGACATGATGCTTATAGATCTTGATCAGCCTCAATATATTGGCTGGAATCTTGATAATTTGCCGGGGTATATTGTGTATGCTGGTTCATCGGCAGATGTCAGAACAACTGTCGTAAACGGTGAAATATTGTACGATGGCGGCGAATTCAAGACACTTGATAAAAAAACAGTCATGCATGATGCTGCTGAAGCAAGAAAAAAACTTATAGGAAAATAAATTTTACAGGGGGCAAAATAAATGCAGCGCAGAAGCGGGAAGGAACTTAGAGAACTTTTTCTCTCATATTTCGAAGGAAAGGGCTGTAAACGTCTTCATAGCTTTTCATTGGTACCTGATGATCCGACACTTTTATTTACAATTGCTGGAATGGTTCCTTTCAAACCTTACTTCCTTGGGCTTAAAACGCCAGAATTTACAAGAGCCACAACATCCCAGAAATGTATAAGAACTAATGACATAGAGAATGTCGGCCGAACAGCACGACATCATACTTTTTTTGAAATGCTCGGTAATTTTAGTTTTGGTGATTATTTCAAAAGTGATGTTATACCATGGGCTTGGACATTCCTTACCGAATATATAGGTCTTGAACCTGAAAGACTATACGTAACAGTACACATTACAGATGATGAAGCTCATGACATATGGCATAAAAAAGTAGGTGTACCTGAAAACCACATTGTACGTTTTGACGAAGACAACTTCTGGGCTGCTGGTCCTGTCGGTCCGTGCGGTCCGTGTTCTGAGATCTTATATGACCAGGGAGAAGCTTATTCGTGCGGGAAACCTACTTGCGGTGTTGGATGTGACTGCGATAGGTATCTTGAAATATGGAACCTTGTCTTTATGCAGTTCAGCCGTGACAAAGACGGAAAACTCACACCGTTGCCAAAGAAGAATATAGATACGGGCATGGGCCTAGAAAGGCTTGCTTCCATAGTGCAGAATGTCCGTACAGATTTTGAAACAGATCTTTTCAAACCGATAATTGATGAAACTTGCAAACTTGTGAATGTTGAATATGGCACGGATCCTAAGAAAGACATGGCTGTTCGTGTTATATCTGACCATATGAGAGCGGCGGCGTTTATGATAGCAGATGGGATACTCCCGTCTAACGATGGCAGAGGGTACGTGCTTAGACGTCTTATCCGCCGCAGCGTGCGTTTTGGAAGACTTATGGGAATAGATAAGCCTTTCCTCACAGGGCTCCTTCCGGCTGTTCGCGAGTCGATAGGTGATGAATATACAGAGCTTGCAGAGCAGTCATCTGCGATTCAGCAAGTGCTAAAAACAGAGGAAGAGCATTTCTCAAAGACGCTTTCTCAAGGAAGCGATCTTCTTGATACGGAAATTGCAAAACTCGCTGCCAGCGGGAATAAAACACTTTCAGGCGATACTGCTTTTGTGCTCTATGATACGTTCGGCTTCCCTTATGAACTTACCGAAGAGATATGCCAGGAGCGTTCCATTGCAGTTGATAAAGAAGGTTTTGAAAAAGCAATGGAAGAACAACGCGACAGGGCCAGAAATTCGAGCAAGCAGCTCAGTTCTGTCATTAAACATACTGTTTATACTGATATTGCCGATAAACACGCCCCATCACAATTTTGCGGTTACACGGATATGAAATCAAGCACAAAAGTGCTTGCCATTATTGTTGATGGTGAGGAAAGAAATTCAGCCGAAGAAAAAACTGCTGCTGATATAATTCTTGAAAACACGCCTTTTTATGCAGAAAAGGGCGGACAAGTCGGCGATACAGGAACAATAACTGCGGATGGCATGAAATTTGAAGTCAAAGATACCGTATATCCTACGCCTGAACTTATCATACACCGCGGAACAATCATCAATGGTACGATAAGGGAAGGCGATCATGTGCTAGCTGAAGTAGACGAGGAACGCAGAAAAAACATACAACGCCATCACACAGCTACGCACCTGCTTCAGGAAGCCCTTACAAGAGTTTTAGGCAAACATGTCCGTCAGGCTGGCTCACTCGTAACGCCTACTTTTCTGCGTTTCGATTTCAACCATTTTGCCCCAATGACTATTGATCAGATTCGCCAGGTTGAAAATATAGTATATGAGCAGGTATTAAAAAACTTATCTGTCATGACAACACTAATGTCGCTTGATGAGGCGAAAAAGAGCGGTGCCAGAGCCTTATTTGATGAAAAATATGGCAACATAGTAAGGGTACTGGATATTTCAGGTTTTTCAACGGAACTTTGTGGCGGTACGCACGTCAAACATACTGGAGATATCGGCTTGGTGAAGATCATCAATGAAGAAGGCATAGGTTCAGGCGTAAGACGTATTACTGCATTGGCAGGACAACCAGCACTTGATCTTTTCCAGGTATACAGTACAAGCTTAGGTTCGGTTGCAACTATGTTTGGGTTTGAGCCGGAACAAATTTCGTCAAAAGTTGCTGAACTTATGGATGAAAAGAAAGTACTGGAAAGAAAGAACCAGGAACTTCAGGTCAAGTCTGCAATGTCTGATATAGAAACATCCATAAAGCCAGCTGCAAGTGAAAATGGCGTACATTTGATAATCGAGAAATTTGATGACATTACGCCTGACCTCCTTCGACAGATAGGAGACAGAATAAGGCAGAAACACCCCGTTTCTCTTATTATGCTTGTCGGAATAGGGAAAGGCGGTCATGTAGCCATCACTGCAATGGCAAGTGACGATGCTGTGGCAAAGGGAATTCATGCAGGCAAATTACTGCAAAAATTTGCATCTGCAATGGACGGAAAAGGCGGCGGCAGACCAACACTTGCCCAAGGCGGTGCTGCGTCAGCAGAAAAACTGGATGTTGCTGTAGCCGCAGTTAAAGATATGTTTACAGAAATGATAAAAGGAAAATAGCATTACCATCTTCAGCAAATGCGCAGGATAATTGCACTTGATATAGGCAGTGTAAGAATAGGAGTGGCAGTCAGCGATCCTCTGGGTTTTTTTGCCCAGGGGATTGCTGTGCTTCATGCCGCAGATAATTGGCTGGAAGACCTTGCTAAAATAGTGTCAGGATACGATGCCCCATTGCTCCTGGTAGGACTGCCTCGCAGAACTGATGGCAGTGAAGGCCCAGAAACAGAGAAAATACGTGCTGTGGCAGAAAACATAAGGGGACGTTCCCCTCAGACTGAAATCAAATTCTGGGACGAACGTTTTACGACCGTTATTGCGCAGCAGGCCCTTATAGAAGCTGATGTTTCGCGCAGCGGCAGGAAAAATAAAGTTGACAAGATAGCGGCTGCAGTGCTTTTGCAGAGTTATCTAGATCAAAATAAGGCATAATATATGGAAATCCCGCATGGCACAAAAGTCACGCCTATGTTGAAACAGTATTTGTACTGGAAGGAAAAGTACCCGGATTGCCTCCTTTTCTTTCGCATGGGCGATTTTTATGAAATGTTTTTTGATGATGCTCAGACAGCATCGTCTGTTCTGGACATAGTCCTTACTTCGCGTTCTAAAGATAGCGATAATGCTATCCCAATGGCAGGAGTGCCTTTCCATGCTGTAGATTCCTATCTTGGCCGTTTGGTGGCTGCTGGATATAGAGTAGCTATATGCGAACAAATGACTGAACCTGACGGCAAGACGCTTGTTGAGCGTGAAGTCAACCGCATAGTTACACCTGGAACATGGCTTCCTGAAAACGCTGACAGCGAAGGCCGCCTTGCAGCATGTTATTTTGATGGAAAGAATTTATCAATTGCACTTTTAGTAACTGGAACTGGAACTCTGCATGCCGGGACTTTTTCTATAGAGCAAGCTTTAGCATGTCTGATATCTTTCAGACCCGATGAAGTAATTATCAGCAAGGGACAAGCTGAGCAATATGAAAAACATGTTGAATCTCTTATTCAGACGACTGCAGTAGAACGTGAAAAAGGCGAATTCAACGCATCAGCATCATCAAAATGGCTGTGCCGCAGATGGGGACTTTCAACGTTAAAATCTATGGGTATCGATGACAGAGACAATGCCTCAGGGGTAGCTGGTGCAGCATTGCGTTATCTTGAGGAAACGCAGTTTTCTAAGGCTGCACACGTGCAATGCGTTATCCCTATACTTCCCACACAAAATCTCATCCTAGATCAAAGCACACAAAGAAATCTTGAACTGATTGAGCCGCAAGGAGCTTCGCTTTATTCAGTACTTAACAGATGCAGAACGCCAATGGGGAAAAGACTGCTCAAGGAATGGATAACAGCTCCGCTTCAGGATATAGAAGAGATCAGGAAGAGGCAGCAGTCAATAGGGTTTCTTATAGAAGACAGATTGCTATCTGTAAAACTTGCATCTGAACTGGCAAAGTCGCATGACATAGCCAGGTCGATAAGCAGACTCACGCTGAAAATGGGTGCGCCTCTTGATATAGCAGCAATACGGGATACACTTGATGTCCTGCCTGCTATCATATCTCTCGTTGCTGGTAACCAGCTCTCAGATTGGGCTGCTATCCCAGATTTGAAAGAGCTTTCGCAATTCCTTGATTCCTCGTTGTCGGAGAGCCCGCCGCGTTTTTTGCGTGACGGCGATGTTATCAAGGATGGTTTTGATGCCGAACTCGACAAGTGGCGTGGAATGGCATCTGATTCTTCATCATGGCTCAAAAAGTTCGAAGAAGCTGAACGTGAAAGAACCGGTATCAAAACGCTGAAGAGCGGAGTAAATAAAGTATTTGGCTATTATATAGAGATACCCAATGGCAGTTTGGACAAGACACCACCAGAATATGTCAGAAAACAAACGCTGGTAAACGGCGAACGTTTTATTACTGATGAACTAAAAAAATTTGAGAATGATATGTACACGGCATCAGACAAAATTGCTGCTATAGAAGAAAAAATATATACTCAAATAGTTGATAGAGCCCTTGCACACAGCACAGAAATCCAGAAAGCCAATGAATTCCTTGCCATTTTAGACGTGTTGCTATCTTTAGCAGACGTTGCTGCCGAGAGGCGATATATTTGCCCTGTTATTGACATGAGCAACGATTTTATCGTAAAGGGCGGCAGGAATCCCGTGATTGAGGTGGCGCTCGGCAAGGATCCATTCACGCCAAATGATATAGACTTCAGCAGCGAAAAGGGACAGCGCATTGCGATAATAACAGGTCCCAATATGGCAGGTAAATCTACATATCTGCGTATGGCGGCATTGATTGCGATAATGGCACACATGGGTTCATACATCCCAGCTGATGAAGCTCGCATAGGCATAATTGACCGGGTGTTCACTCGCATCGGTGCCCACGATGAACTTGCAAGAGGTCAGAGTACTTTTATGGTTGAAATGGTCGAAACGGCAAACATACTACGTCATGCAACAGATAGAAGCCTAGTCATACTTGACGAGGTCGGGCGCGGGACCTCTACATATGACGGTCTCAGCATAGCCTGGTCTGTCATAGAATATCTGCACGGCCAGGAGACGCGGCGGGCGCGCGTACTGTTCGCAACACATTATCATGAGCTGACTAAACTTGCTGGGATCCTGTCTGGCGTTGTAAATTTGAGCATGAGCGTGGAAGAAAAACCAGATGGAGTAGTATTCCTGCACAAAATAGTATCTGCGCCTGCCGATCGTTCATACGGGATTGAAGTAGCGAAACTTGCTGGTGTTCCATCAACTGTGCTCAGGCGTTCAGAGGAACTGCTGGAACAATTTGAAGAAGAGGCAGCTAACAGAAGTGAGGTCAAAGAATCAAATGTCCAAAACCAGATGACGCTTTTTGACATGAAACAGGAAGCGGTGCTTGAAGAGATAGCCTCATCCAACCCTGACGGAATGACGCCTATGGAAGCGCTGCAGTTCCTGTACAAATTGAAAGCGGCAAGTAAAGAGGCATTGAAGTCATGACTATCAAAAAACTAGACAGAAACGTATCGCTGAGAATTGCCGCAGGAGAAGTGATAGAACGTCCAGCTTCCGTTGCAAAGGAACTTATAGAGAATTCAATAGATGCTGGTGCGAAAAACGTTTCACTTAACATCGAACAGGGTGGCAAAGTAAGTTTTGTAATTGAGGACGATGGATGCGGGATACCTTTTAATGAGTTGCCATTAGCAGTTGAAAGATACGCTACAAGCAAAATATCTGAACTAGATGACCTGGAACATATATTAACGCTTGGCTATCGCGGAGAAGCGCTTGCAAGCGTTGCTTCTGTCAGCCACATGGAAATTAGAAGCAAATGTCAGGGAGCTGAAAAAGGCGGCATCATCCGCTGCGACGGCGGGAAAATTACTTTGCATAGTGAAATATCATGCCAGCAGGGAACAAGAATACAGGTCGACGACTTGTTCTTTAATCTCCCTGCACGCAGAAAATTTCTAAAAACTGCATCTGCCGAACTTCGCAGAATACTTCAAATCGTGAACGATTATGCCATGGTACGCCACGATATAACTTTCCGTGTTGTTTCTGATGGCAAGAAAACACTTGAACAGCTTGCTGCACAATCTATAGATGAAACTTTAAAAAGACGCTGGGGGACTGAAACAAGGATACTTCGTTCGGAATCAAAGTCTGAAAACATGACCGCGAGAATATGGTGGAATCCGCTGCCTGACAGCAGACGCGTTTCAATAACAATTTTTGTGAACCAACGACGTATAAAGGATTCGACTATAAAAGCGGCAGTTTGTGCCAGCGATGCCGCAGCTTATGGTGAATGGCTGGTTGTCATCAATATGCCACCGGAACTAGTGGATGTTAACATCCATCCTGCAAAGGAAGAAGTCCGTTTTAGGCACTCACAGGATATTTTCAAGATAGTATACGATAATGCGCAGAATATCCTGACAGAAAAATATTCACCAAATTATTTTGTTCAGCAAACTGGGAACGACAATTTTGACAATAAAAATATTAACAGCACACCAATATATAGTTTGTTCAATAATACAAGTAATCAGGATGTTTTTAGCCAGGCACCTATGAGATCAGCTGTTCGCGGTGCCGTGTCCAGAGTCGCATCTGTAGATACGAATGAGACAATATTTACACCTGCAGAAATCGATAGAGCAAAGGTTGTTTTTGCTTCGCGGTATATTGGGCAAACCGCGCGCGGATTTTTGTTGTATGATTTTCCTGACGGGCTAGCAATCCTCGATCCGCATGCCGCACATGAGCGCATACTATATGAGCAGATAAAAAAGACATTTGCACAAGGGGTAATAATACAAAATCTGGCAATAGCAGTCGATGTGCCGACAGCACTTCTTGCTGAGGTCATTACGGAGCAGGATGCATTGAAATCGCTTGGGTTTATTATCGGCAACAATCAGTTGACAGGAGTCCCGCTACTGCAGGGACACGGAAAATTGTCCCCTATTGATATGCTGCGCTCAGCTATGCGGGGAATCGAAACTGAACATGATCCCGCTAAACGGGATAGGGAGGTCTGGTGGAGACTGGCACGTTTAGCCTGTAAAGAGGCCGTAAAACTTGGCGCGCATATAGAACCTGGAGAGGCAGAAGCATTGCTTTCAAAGCTTGAAATGTGTGAAATGCCATTTGTTTGCCCTCATGGAAGACCTACAGTTTTTATTGTTGACAACAGAAAACTTGAAGAGATGTTCGAAAGATGAACAAAAACAAGTTAAATATTATTGCTATTATAGGACCAACTGCGGTTGGTAAAACTGAATTCAGCCTTAAACTTGCTGAGAAACTTTCTGCCGAGATAATTTCAGTTGATTCGCGCCAGGTTTATCGCTATCTTGACGTAGGAACAGATAAAGTTTCTTATGAAATTCGCAGAAGGATACCGCATCATCTTATAGATGTTGTTGACCCTGACCAAATATATTCGGCTGCAGATTTTGAGGAACAGGCTTCGGATGCTGTTTCTAGGATAATTAAACGAAATAAAAATCCTTTGTTGATAGGTGGAACTCCATTTTATTACAAAGCATTATGCGGCACGCTCTCTGAAGAACTGCCCAAAGATGTCGAAGTGCGTGCTGATTTAGAGCAGGAAATCAAAGAACGTGGCGTAAATTCTTTGCATGAAGAATTATCTTCCATCGATCCTGTTTCTGCAGCAAAAATACACCCCAATGACCAAGTGAGGATAATGCGTGCACTCGAAATATATCGAATAACTGGCAAAAATGCTTCGTGGTGGTATGCAACACAGAAGCGCATTGAGCCGCCATACAATATTCTTTACATTGGGCTCAACAGAAACAGAACAGATCTATATAAGAATATTGATAAAAGAGTATGCCGACAGTTCTCAAATGGTTATCCTGAAGAAGTTAAATGGCTGCTGAAGCAGGGATATTCGCCGCAGCTTCCTGCATTACAAGGATTCGGCTATAGGGAGCTGGTGCAGTATGTTCTGGGAAAATGCAGCTATGATGAGGCTTTGGCTGGTGACGTGCGTTCAACGAAAGCTTTTGCCCGCAGACAAATGACGTGGTTTAAACATTTTGAGCCGGCTATATGGTATGATTTAAATTTGCAGACGCAAGAAGAAGCACTTGCTGATGTGTTGCCAAGATGTTTTGCGCATATTGCACAGGGAGAGAAACAATGAAAACTATAACAGCCAATCCGACAGGGCTATGTTTTGGAGTAAGAAGGGCAATTACAACCCTCGAAGAGGAGCTTGCAAAATCAAAAAAAGTTTATTCGTTAGGCAGCCCAATACATAATCCGCAGGAAATCGAGCGCCTTTTTGAGCTTGGTCTTGTCGTCGTTGATTCTCCTGATGACATCCCTAAGGGAGCTGTTTCATTTATACGTGCTCATGGCGTAACACCTCAAACATATGCTGTACTTAAAGAGAGAAGTTCGATGCTTGTAGATGGCACTTGTCCTTTTGTAAAAACTGCGCAGGAAAAGGCTGAAGAGTTGTCAAAGGACGGATATGTAGTCGTGATATCGGGTGATGTCAAGCATCCAGAAGTACAAGCTATCATGGGATATGTCAAAGGCCCAGTTGAAGTTATTGCATCAGAAAATGATATTCCACAGTCGCTTATCGGATGCAGATGCGGCATAATGAGCCAGACGACACAAAAGGTCGCTTCATTTGCCGCTTTAGTTGGTGCATTTGTTCCGATTTCGCCTGAGATCAAGGTGTATAATACGATTTGCAAAGCTACACTTGCACGTCAGAAATCTGTTAGCAAACTGACATCTGAAGTGGATGGAATAATTATATTGGGTGGGCGCAACAGTGCTAACACAAGAAACCTTGCCGAAATTGCGCGTGATGCAGGAATTCCTGCGCTTTTGATAGAGCATGCAGATGAACTAGACAGGGGGTGGCTGGAAAATAAGGAAAGAATAGGGATAGCCGCGGGATGCAGTACTCCCGACTGGCTTATAAAGCAACTTATCGAAAAATTACAGAAGATGTAGGCAGGAGGATGTAGGGAAATGGTTGACGAACTTCGTACAAACGAAGATGCTGTTTCTGCAGAACAGGAAAATACTGCGGAAGCACCTGTAACACAGGAAAAAGAAGAAACGATGGAAGAAATGATGCAGCAGATAGACGTCATGAGTGATTTCCATCGCGGCAAGGTCGTAGAAGGAACAATTGTCGACGCGCGTGAAGATGGATGGCTTGTCGATGTTGGGTACAAGTGCGAGGGATTCCTTCCCAGAAAAGAATGGACACATAGAGTACTGGTCGAAGAAAAGCCTGAGCCTGAAAACGGAGACAAAGTAAAAGTCCAGATAACAAGCATGGGACAGGGGGAAGAGGCACAGCTCGGTCTTAGTCGCTGGCGCAGTGAATTTGACGAGCGCTGGAACGCCCTCGAAGAAGAAGCTGAAAAGAACGAAACAGTTAACGTCAAGGGGCTTCACAAAGTTAAAGGTGGGCTTATCGTTGACTGCTGTGGCATCGAAGGCTTCATACCAATTTCACATCTGGCTGAAGAGGGCCACGGAGTAAATCCTGGGCGTCTCATCGGTCAGGAATTCCCTGTAAAACTTATCGAAAAAGACAGACGCAAGCGCCGTCTCGTATTCTCACGCCGCTCAATTGCTGAGGAAGAAACCGCAGAACTCAGACAGGCATTTTACGATCAGGTTAGCGAAGGGTGTATCCTTGAAGGTGACGTTACCAGCATTACGTCGTTTGGTGTTTTCGTCAATCTCGGTGCAATAGAAGGTCTCGTCCATATAAGCGAACTCTCGTGGCAGCGTAATGCTAAGGCTAAGGATCTTGTCGCTAAGGGTGACCATGTTAAAGTCAAGGTCATTGGCATCGATAAAGAAAACAACAGGATATCCCTCAGCATTAAGCAGACGCTTGCAGATCCATGGGAAACTGTTGCTGATCGCTGGAAGACCGGACAGACCACAGAGGGCACCGTTACAAACCTTACAGACTTCGGCGCATTCGTAGAAATAGAGCCTGGTATTGAAGGACTTATACATATTGGAGATTTGAGCTGGACGCGAATCAAGCATCCTAAGGAAGTTCTCAAAAAAGGCCAAAAGGTTGAAGTATCTGTCCTTGACGTGGATACAGCACGCAAGCGTATCAGCCTTGGGTACAAGCAGCTTAATGATCCCTGGAAGAATGTTGCTGAAAAATATCAGAGGGGACAGCAGATGCAAGTTAAGGTCGTTAGACTTGCTGATTTTGGCGCATTTGTTGAACTTGAAGAAGGAATAGAAGGGCTTATACACATATCACAGATAAGCCAGCAGAGGATAGAAAATCCCAAGGAAGTGCTGTCTGAAGGACAGGAAATTACAGCGCGTATACTCGACGTTAATCCAACAGAACGCCGTATCCGTCTCACTCTACGCCCTGAAAATGAAGAGCCTGTAAAACACGAGCCACATGACGGAGAGCATTCTGAAGAACAGAAAAGGGAAGAACGTCCGCGTCGCCGCAGGGAAAACGGTGAACGCAGGAAACCTGCATCTCAGGATGACCAGCTCCCGCAGGAAGAAGCCCATGTAACAATTGGCGATTTCCTTAAGCAGGACAAAGGGTAAGATAGCAGCTGATTTTGTATTTATAATAAATAAGCAGAAAACCCCGCTCCGTGTTAACGGACGCGGGGTTTTCTGCTACAATCTAAGCGACAAAAAGCGTGGAGGCGTGTTTTATATGGCCGTAGTTAAAATAATCGAATATCCTGACCCTTTGCTTCGCGGCACTGCTGATTCAGTAAAAGATTTTGGCGATGAACTGAAAAAAACAGTATCAAACCTTTGGGATACAATGTATGCAGCTGATGGTATAGGCCTTGCAGCACCGCAGATAGGCATAAAAAAACAGATAATAGTTATTGATTATCAGGGCGATAAATATGTTTTGATAAACCCTGAAATAACCAAGAGTGAGGGGTCTGTGGTCAGAGAAGAGGGCTGCTTAAGTTTCCCAGGTATATATGAAAAAGTTGCTTCACCTGAAAAATTGGAAGTTAAGTACTGTGATGAAAATGGACAGCAACATAAGAAAGATGCTGATAAATTTCTTGCATGTGTTTTTTCTCACGAAATAGACCATCTAAGCGGGAAGCTGCTGATTGACAGAGTTTCCCCCTTGAAGCGATCTTTTTTGAAAAAAAAGATAGAAAAACATAAGAAGGCTTAAAATGGCTAAAAAACTGAGAGTGGGGTTCTGCGGTTCCGGTCCTTTCGCATCTCTCTGTCTCGAGCTCATCTCAGAGCATATGAAACCCGAGTGGGTAGTGACTAATATGCCGCGTCATTCGGGGCGTGGTATGTCGCTGCACAGTACACCTGTTGGTGAAACATCACAGAGGCTGGGAATAACGTGTTTCACAACTGATAAGTTTTCTGTTGATGAAGAACGAATTGAATGGATTATGCATGATTCTCCGGATGTAATACTTGTCATCGATTTTGGCCATATCGTAAAAGAACCAATTCTCTCTCTTCCAAGGCTTGGCTGCTTAAATATCCATCCCTCAAAATTACCTAAGTATCGTGGTGCTGCTCCTGTTCAGAGGGCTATAATGGACGGTCTGGACACAACTGCTGTGACTATCTTCAAACTTGATCATGGCATGGACACAGGCCCTATACTTTCACAAACACCTGTTGTAATAGCAACTGCAGATGACAGCAACACTCTTTTAAGAAAATGTGCTGCTATAGGTGTCAAAGAGCTTATCAGGCATCTCTGTGAGATAGATGAAAATGAATGGATATTTACACCTCAGACAATAAGCGGGGGATCACTTGCGCCGAAAATAAATAAATCTGAAGGCAGAATCGACTGGCATAAAACAGCGAAAATAATTTCTAGCCTCGTACGAGCCATTGGTGAGACACCGGGAGCATATTGTATGGTCAATGATAAACGTTTCAGAATACATAAAGTAGAAATTTACGACTTGGCTGGTGAGCCTGGAACAATTTTGCAGCTAGACAACGGATATCCAATTATTGCTTGCGGCGACGGGGCATTAAAATTATTAAGTGTTCAGCAAGAGGGCAAAAAAGTGCAAAGTGGGAGCGATTGGTTTCGAGGCAGCCGGCTGACAGCAGGGGCAGAATTTAAATAGGAGTCTTATTATTATGGCAAATTGTGTTAAAAATAAACTGCGAAACATAGTCAATTCAAGTTATCCATACAGAGGAAAAATATTGGACCTGCGTGTGGACAATGTTCTCTTCCCATCGGGAAAAGAGATGGTTCGTGAAGTTGTTGAACATAAAAACGCAGTAGCTATTTTAGCTGTTGATAAAGACGGTAAAATTTGTCTTGTATCACAATACCGGCACGCTATTGATGCGGAAATACTTGAGATCCCAGCTGGTTTGATAGAAAAAGGCGAGGCCCCTGAAACAGCTGCGATAAGAGAACTGCAGGAAGAGATCGGCTGTAAGCCGGGTAAAATTGTAAAAATGTTTGATTTTTATACCTCGCCTGGCTATTCAACGGAACTAATCACGTTGTTTTATGCTCATGAACTCTCACATTCTAAATTACCAGAAGACGATGACGAATTTATAAAAGTCGTGAGATACACTACAGAAGAAATATATTGCAAAATCAAATTGCATGAGATAATTGACAGCAAAACCATTGCTGCATGTGCTTGGTATGGTGTCGTGCCAGGTTCTAGAAATGATATCTCCTGAAATCGAAAACAAAGAATTCCAATCATCTGTTGACAGGTTCAGAGATTACCTGTTGTTGGAACGTGCCTGCAGCAAAAATACACTTAAAGCTTATGCGTCTGATCTGAAACTTTGGTATATTTCTTCTTTAAAACATTCCAGCGACCCATTGAAGCTGACCGCAGATTCAATATCCAGGTTCCTCCTAGAGCAAACGGCGGCGGGTAAATCTAAAAGCAGTGTGCAGCGTTGCGCAGCTGTTCTATCGTCATTTGCCCGCTTCATGGTCTATGACGGTGAGACGCAGCAGATGCCAAGGCTAGACCCCCTTCCGAAACGGGAAGAAAAACTTCCAGAAGTTATGACAGAAGGAGAGATACAGAGGATAATCAATGCCTGTGATGACGGCTCAGTTTTAGGGAAACGTGACAGAGCGATTATTGAACTGGCTTATGGGACAGGACTTCGCGCTTCAGAAATATGCAACATCCAAATGAAAGATCTTGATGCCTCAAGCGGGTTGCTATACACGCGCGGCAAAGGTGGCAAGGAAAGAAGTGTTCCGTACGTAGGAAATGTCCGCAATGTAATAGAAATATACATCAATAATTTTCGCACAAAGTTGAATTTAAACAATGAGCAATGGCTTTTCCTTACAAGAAACGGCAAAAAAGTTGGGCGTGATTCACTGTGGCATATTTTGAGGAAAAGAGGAAAAATTGCCAGAATCCCAACAGCGCGCCTTCATCCTCATGTGTTGCGGCATACATTTGCTACGCATCTTTTGCGTAACGGTATGGATCAGCGTACGCTGCAGGAAATATTAGGACACTCATCGATACTAACTACTGAAAAATATACGCATATTGATACAGAAATGCGTGATATTTATGATAAATTTCATCCAAGGGCTAATGAAGATCTGACTGAAGAATAAGCGAGGATGTGATTTAATGCTTTTATACGAAAAAGTAGCTGAAGCGCGTGAATTTATTAAGAAACAAACAGATATTAAACCCGATATTGCTGTAATACTTGGTTCAGGTCTTGGTAGTTTTGCCGACAAAATTGAGGATGCCCAGATAATACCTTTTGGCGACATACCATATTGGCCGCATTCTACTGCGCCAGGCCATGCAGGCAAGCTTATTTTGGGGCATTTTATGGGGCACGATATTGCTGTTATGCAGGGAAGAGTTCATTACTATGAGGGGTACAGTATGGACGAAGTCACATTCCCTGTTCGTGTGCTTGGAGAGCTCGATGTTAGAGTTATGCTTGCTACTAATGCCTCAGGTGGAATTTCTGAAGGCTATGCTAAAGTTGCTCCTGGCACGATTGTAGGTGTGTATGATCATATAAATTACATGGGTGTTAATCCTTTGATTGGGGAAAACAATAGCAAATGGGGTGAACGCTTCCCTGACATGACCACGGCTTATGACTTGGAGTTCCTCGACCTTTTTGAATCCATTGCCAAGAAAGAATCTATTAACTTTTCCAGGGGCGTATACATTGCTTTTACCGGGCCATCATATGAAACACCGGCAGAAATACGTATGGCAAGGATAATGGGAGCTAATGTGGTAGGCATGTCGACGGTCCCTGAGGTCATTGTCGCAAATCACATGGGGCTACGTGTTGCTGTGCTTTCGTGTGTGGCAAATTATGCTGCTGGCCGCCTTGATAAAAAGATCAACGAAAAAGAAGTTCTAACAGAAATGTCTAAGATATCAGCTAATTTGAACATTTTGATTTCTGATTTTATAAAGCAGGTCAAGTTTTAAATGTTCAACGCAATTGAGTTCATAGAAAACAAACGCGATTCAAAACATCACAGTAAAAGCGATATATCAGCCTTTGTAAAAGGCGTTACAGATTGTACTGTAGCTGAATATCAGCTCTCTGCATGGCTTATGGCTGCGTACCTTAACGGTCTAAGCGATGATGAAACTTTATACCTTACCGATGCTCTTGCTCATTCTGGTGAAATAACTGGATATAATCTGGGTCACAAGATTATCGACAAGCACAGCACGGGTGGGGTTGGTGATAAGACGACACTTGTCCTTATCCCTCTTGTTGCTTCATGCGGGGCCAAAATATCAAAACTCAGCGGGCCTGGTCTCGGATATACAGGCGGAACGGTAGATAAATTTGAATCGATTCCAGGAATGAATATGGAACTTAGCGAAGAGGAGTTCAGACGTCAGGTCGAAGAAATAGGATGTGCTGTGTCTGGACATTCAAACGCCCTTGCTCCTACTGAAGGGAAATTTTATCGAATGCGAGATGTGACTGGCACAGTTCCGTCCATTCCGTTGATTGTAAGTAGTATCTTAAGTAAAAAACTTGCCGGCGGCGCAGACGGCTATGTGTTCGATGTTAAGACAGGAAGCGGAGCTTTCATGCATTCAGTTGAAGAGGCCAGACGGCTTGCTGAAAAACTTGTAACCGTGTCAAAGAAACTCGGCAAAAAAAGTGTTGCTGTCATAACTGACATGGAGCAGCCGTTAGGTGAGTGGGTTGGAAATGCCGCGGAAGTATATGAAGCTGTAAGCGTGCTTTCAGGAGATGGACCTGATGATACTAAAAAACTATGTTTGACTTTAGGCGGATACATGCTTGCAATGGCTGAAATTTGTCAATCTTTTCAGCAGGGGATGGCAATGTGTGAAACAGCACTGAAAGATGGCAGGGCACTCAATAAATTCGCTGAGTTAGTAAAAAAACAGGGAGGAAACGAGCAAGTTGCATATAAACCGAGTGCCATCCTTTCGAGAGCTGATAATATTTTCGAAATCAGAGCAGATGAAACAGGATACATTTCAAAGCTTGACGCTCAGATGATCGGTGAAGGGCTAAGGGCTCTTGGAGGCGGAAGATTCAAACAGGATGATGAGATAGACCATTCTGTTGCTGTTCATCTCCATGCAAAGATTGGAGATAAAGTAGCTAAAGGAGATACTATTATTTCTATTTACTACAATACAAAAAAACAGCTTGAGTATGCAAAAGATAAGATAGAGCAGTCCTATCACATAAACGTGTTATCGGTGCCAGATAAAAGGCATTTGATAATCAATACGATAGAATAGTATCTGTGCTGTGTTATGATGTATTGGGATAAGGTTGTGGTGTTATGTTTCTTACCATCGAGGGAATAGACGGAACAGGCAAATCAACGCAGGCAGAATTCCTGTCTAAATATATTATGGGAAAATGTCGTCGTGATGTTGTCCGCACCAAGGAACCCGGGGGCTGGGAAGGCGGGGCGGTGTTACGTGAGATAGTTACACATGGCAGCCTTGAGCATCCATGGAGTGAGGCCTATTTATTTATGCTTGATCGTTCAGAGCATGTCGCAAAAGTCATTGCGCCTGCAATTAAAGCTGGCAGTGACGTGATTTGCGAAAGGTATCATGACTCTACGCTTGCTTATCAAGTATGGGGCAGGGGCTTGCCGTTAAATATATTTGATGAGTTATTTATACAGTCAAAATTTCCCGTACCGGATATTAAGATACTGCTTGATATGCCAGCACCGGATGCCATTAAGCGTGTGAAAATGCGTGGCACCCCTGATTCCTTTGAAAGGGAAGGTTGTAGCTTCATGACCAGGATACGCAGCGGTTACCTTGCCCTAATGGAGCGCGAACCTGAAAAATGGATAAAAGTCGACAGCTCATTAGCACCAGATGCGGTTTTTCAGGTAATTTGTTCGGAATTGAAGAGAAAAGGATTGCTCAATGACTGATAGCGATATATCTGCGTTTTTGAATAATGCAGAAGGATGGAAGGAAATCTCTGCCGCTACTGCAATTGGGCATGTTCCTCAGTCCGTTTCTGCAATTGTTCCAGCTGTAGTGCAGAAATCTTTTTGTCTCAGTTATGCGAAACTTATATTAGGCAAAGATGGCTGGGATGCTGACCAGCACCCTGATTTAATAAATGCTGGCAAACATATGACCGCGCCGGGCATTGCAGATTGTCGTACGCTTCAGGTCGAATTGGCTCTGCACCCAGTTGTTTCAAATAAACGTCTTGCAGTTATATGGGCAGCGGATCAGCTTTCTCTTGACGCTGAAAACAGCCTTTTAAAGCTTACAGAAGAGCCGCCTGACAATGGCTGCATACTTTTTATTTCTGAAAAGGATACACTTATCCCGACTATTAAAAGCCGAGTATGGTCTATAAATATAGAACTGCCGGAAGAGTTCTTAGCCCCATCGCAGTATCCTTTAACGGTTGAGGAATGGGCCAAATGGCTTGAGCAGAGTAAAAAATCAGGGGCAGAAACTGTATTTCTCGAAATGGAAGGTTGGGTCAAAAAAATGGCTGATGACGGAGATTATGAAGCCGCGTCGAATCTGGAAACACTTATAAAATTAATGGAATTAAAAAACATGTCGCTGTCTATGGTCCAGGATCTGGTCTTTGCAGTTGTCAAGGGAGGCATCACCTGTGAGCAAGTATTTAGCAATTTACGGTAAACCAAGATATCTTGGAATAATAGATTACGATGGTGAAATTAAAAACGGTAGCAATATCGTTGTTGAATCTCACCGCGGAGAGGAATTAGCAATTTCTGCCGGTATTTTGACAGCTGAACAGGAAGCTCAATACAGACAAATGAGGAGCGCCGCTGAGCATGGCGACGGAGCACCTAAAAACACAGAGCCGCTAGTTACCGATTTGAAGTATATATCTCTAGCTACTGATGCTGATTTGAAGGAAAGAGAGAAACACCTGGATGAAGAGAAGAGCATATTAAAACAATCCAGAGAGCTTCTCAAACAGCAGGAGCTCGATATAAAACTAATAGACGTTGAATTTCTGCGCGGCAAACATAAGCTCTTTATCTATTTCTCTTCAGAACAACGCGTAGACTTCCGCGCATATGTGCGTGACCTTGCACGTGAATTCAAAACACGCATTGAATTGCGTCAGATAGGCGTTCGCGACGAAGCAAAAATAATCAGAGGCATCGGCCCATGCGGCCATCCGTGCTGTTGCAGCTATTGGCTAGATCAGTTTGCCCCGATTGGCATAAAAATGGTCAAAGAACAAAATTTGGCGTTGAATCCTGCAAAAATATCTGGAATATGCGGCCGCCTAATGTGCTGCATGTGTTTCGAACATAATGTTTATAGCGAAATTTGGTCTGGACTCCCAAACCCTGGCTCAAAGATAAAAACTCCTAATGGCAATATTGTGCTGAGCGGTGTAGACGTTGCTAACAACAATGTGCGCTGCTATGTGCCTGAGCATGGAGAAGTAAAAGTGCCAATAGACAAATTCGCAGAGTTTAAAGAAGTAATGATGGCAGGCGGAGAATGGGCTGCAGAAACACCGGAAAATGATGAGCATGTGTCTCATGCACAGCAAGATTTCGACAGTGATTTTAACATCGATAATAGAGGAACAAGGTTTTCCCATCACGAAAATCTGGATGTCAAGAATGACAATAAAGCAGAAAGTGGCCAAATTAATACAGCTGACAATGACCATGAGCGCAGAAGAAAACACCGTCCGCGCTTACCGCATAAAAAAAATACAGCGACAGCAGTAGATGCAGAGCATGGCCTGACAACAGAAGCAAAGACGTCACAGCAGAATAACGCCGTAGTGCCTAGTAATGGACAGCCTCGTTCGAAGTGTTCAAGACATCACAGAGGGCATGGCAGAAAACCTCAACATGTCCAAAATAACGAACAATAGTAATTTGGAGGTGCTCTGATGTCTATCTGGAAAGATTTGACAGAAGTTATCCGCAACACAGGAAACAAATGGACACAAAGAGTATCGAATCTATTCTCCGACCAGCCAATTACAGATGATTTTTGGAATGAGCTTGAAGAATCATTGATACTTGGCGATGTAGGTGTTGACAGTACAGAAGAACTGATAAGAGAACTAAAAAATGCCTCTGTAAATAAAAGAATATCAAACACTTCTGAACTGAGAACTGTGTTTGCGGACATGCTTGTTGCGAGGCTTCAAGCTGTCCCAAATATGGGAGCGCCTGTTTCACTCGATAAAAAACCTTCTGTAATAATTATGATAGGTGTAAATGGCAGCGGTAAAACCACAACAGCGGGGAAGCTTGCATCGCAGTTGAAAGCGAACAGCAAAAAAGTTATCCTTGCTGCTGCAGATACTTTTAGGGCTGCGGCTATTGAACAACTCAAAACATGGGGTGAAAGAACACAAACGCGTGTTATTGCGCAGAGCCAGGACAGCGACCCAGCAGCAGTAGTTTTTGATGCATTGAATGCCGCAAGATCCTCAGATGCCGATGCCGTTATTGTAGATACTGCTGGCAGACTGCATACAAAATCAAATCTTATGGAAGAGTTGGGCAAGGTGCAGCGTGTTGTTAGACGCGAGGTCCCTGATGGACCGGCAGAGATATTAATAGTACTTGATGCGGTCACTGGTCAGAATGGTTTCATACAAGCAGAAACATTTGGGAAAATAATGCCAATTACTGGTGTTATTCTTACCAAATATGACAATACCTCAAAGGGTGGAATTGTTATCGCAATTGCTGATAAGTTAAAAATGCCAATCAGATATGTTGGACTTGGCGAAGGCATCGACGATTTGAAACTCTTTGACGCACGCGGTTTCGTGGAGGCTCTTCTTAATGCCAAAACCTCAGAATGATACAAATATCACAGACATTAAGATTTGTAAAGATGAACATCCAAGAAATCCTTTGGTCAAGAGAATTCTTGCATTATTGGTCCCGCGTGGAGATAAAAAAATCTTTGAAAGTGTTTCAGACATGCTCGAAGAACTATGGGGAAAGCCAGAGCGTATCAGCAGATTTTATCCATTTGTATGGACAAATTACTACGAAGATATTTCACATGAGCTAGATAGATGTTTTTTCTCATATCCCGGGCTCTATCCATTTTCGAAACTCCCTGATTGGAAGAATGCTACATGTGCTCTTGAAAAGAGAACTGGTGAATCCAGAAAGGTTAATCTCGATCCTGGAACAATAGACGGAGCCCGTTTGGTGCTTGCCTCAACGAAAGGGCAAGCTCACAGAATATATTTACATGACGGAATATTTGCAGAAGTTACGCTGTGCCGCAGAAAGGGAAGATGGGAGAATTTTTTCTATACTTTCCCCGATTTTAAAAGCGGAGTGTATGATGTTTGGCTGGAGTCGGTCCGTGAGGATTGGAAAAAACTCCACAATCAATTAAACATTACCTGTCACTATGTGTCTGAAAATTAAACCGGAGGTGTATTAAAGAAATGATACCGCGTTACGAAGTTCCTGAAATAACTAAAATATGGACCGATCAGAATAGATTCCAACGTTGGCTGGATGTTGAGATAGCTGTTTGTCAGGCTTGGAATGAAGCTGGCGAAATACCGGATAATGATTTTAAGAATATAAAAGAAAAAGCAGGGTTTGATGTCGACAGAATACATGAAATAGAAGCTGTTACGCAGCATGACATGATAGCTTTTGATTCAAATGTTGCGGAAACGATTGGAGAGTCCGGGCGGTACGTCCATCTGGGGCTTACGAGTAGCGATGTGATAGATACGGCGTCTTCTCTTCAGCTTGGCGAGAGTATGGATGTCACGCTGAAAAATCTTGAAACAATTCATCAAACAGTCGGAATAAAAGCATGGAAATATCGCAAAACTCCATGTGCCGGCAGAACACACGGCATACACGCAGAACCTACAACATTTGGTCTTAAGATGCTTAATCATTATGCCGAAATAGGCCGTGACATAGAACGCTTAAAACAATCTCATAAAGATATCATGGTCGGCGCAATTTCCGGCGCGGTAGGAACGTATGCAAACTGTCCTCCATCGATAGAGGCAAGGGCTTGTGAGCTTTTGGGACTTTCAGTAGATCCAGTGTCTACCCAGATAATACAAAGAGACAGGCATGCGCGTCTTGCTACTGATATCGCGATTGCCGGAGCAACACTTGAAAGGCTTGCTCTTGAAATCAGACATCTGCAGCGTACAGAAGTTCTTGAGGCTCTTGAGCCGTTCAAAAAGGGGCAGAAGGGGTCATCTGCAATGCCGCATAAGAAAAATCCCATCCTTTGTGAACGTGTTTGCGGCATGTCACGTTTGCTGCGTGGATATGCCATGCCCGCGCTTGAAGACATAGCGTTGTGGCACGAGCGCGATATCAGCCATTCATCGGTGGAACGTATTATTTGGCCTGACATGTTCCATCTTATCAATTATATGGCAAAAATTTTGAACAGGGTTGTAGATGGACTGGTTGTAAATGTTGACAAAATGAGCGAAAATATGAACCTAACAAAAGGGCTTTTGTTCTCGGGAAGGGTGCTTATCAACCTTGTTGAAAAAGAAGGCATCAGCAGAGAAGAGGCTTATGCAATCGCACAAGATAATGCAATGCGCTGCTGGAACGAAAAAATTCCTCTACTTGAGCTTTTGGAAGAGGACAGCCGTATAAAAAAAATGTCGCACGATGACCTGGAATCTTTATTTGATTTGGAGTATTATCTTAAACACGTTGATAAAATATTCAACAGGTTCCCAGAACTTAACAATTCTACAAAATAATAAATATTTACGGAGGGGTCACAAATGGCTGCACCTGACAGAAACATGGCATTGGAAATGGTTCGTGCAACAGAAGCCGCGGCTATGTCGGCAGGACGCTGGATGGGACGTGGTGACAAAAACGGCGTAGACGGGGCTGCCGTCAATGCTATGCGTTTTATGCTCAACAATGTCACAATGGATGGAGTAGTAGTCATAGGTGAAGGGGAAAAAGATGAAGCACCGATGCTTTTCAATGGCGAACATCTTGGCAATGGCAAAGATCCACAAGTCGACATAGCTGTCGATCCTGTTGATGGAACGCGTTTAACTGCCCAAGGATTACCAAATGCTGTAAGCGTTGTTGCATTTGCAGAAAGAGGCTCAATGTACAATCCGCAGCATATATTTTATATGAACAAGATTGCTACGGGGCCTATGGCAGCCCACGCTATCAATATTGAAGCTTCACCTTCTGATAATATACGCGCAGTTGCAAGAGCGCTTCGCAAATCGGTTGAAGATGTCACGGTGGTAGTTTTGGACAGACCGCGTCACGAAGCCCTCATAAAGGAGGTTCGTGATATGCATGCGCGTATTCGCCTTATACCTGACGGTGATGTGGCTGGCGCTCTGTCTACTTGCAATATACATGCAGGTATAGATCTCCTTATGGGTATTGGAGGCTCACCGGAAGCTATTATCACCGCATGTGCAATAAAATGCGTGGGTGGAAATATGCAGTGCAAACTTTGGCCGCGTAACGATGAAGAGAAAGACAAGTGCAAAGCGCAAGGCATGGATGTCAATAAAGTGCTTTATCTTAATGATCTTGTCGCATCAGACAATGTCTATTTTGCAGCTACAGGTGTAACAGATGGAGACTGGCTTAATGGTGTGCGTTACACCGGCGAAGGGATACAAACTTCGTCACTTGTTATGCGGGCAAAGAGTGGCACCATCCGTTATATAAATGCAACACACAATGTACAAAAACTGGATGAAATCAGTGGAAACATGTACGGTGCACAGCACCAGGACAAGGCGTTTTTCCTTTAAATTTTATTTTAAAATTTTACGAAAAAATGCCGGACGTATGTCCGGCATTTTTTATAAGAATGTGTAATACTGCAAAATGCTAAATCTGTTTCTTCCAGCGTGTCCCTTGAGGTGTATCTTCAATTATTATCCCACGCGCAACAAGTTCATCTCGTATGTCGTCTGAGCGTTTAAAATCTTTTGCTTTTCTGGCCGATGCGCGTTCTGCTATTAATTTTTCAATTTCGGCTGTTTCTTCGCCTATGCAAACATTTTGTGCAGGAAAGAATCCTAAAACATTATTTACGGCATCGAAGAAGGCAACAGCTTTCTTTGCTGTTTCGATATCGATTTCTTCATGTTCATTGAGATGTACGTTGGCAGCCCAAACGGCATCGAAGATCCCACCTATGGCGCCGGCAGTGTTAAAATCATCATCCATACATTCGGTATATGTTGTTTTTGCATCGGCAAGTGATTGCATAAAAACAGCGTCATCCCCGCCGGATTTTCTGTTTTCAATAGCAAAGATCAAATCATTGTAGCAGTTGGTTATACGTTCGAGAGCACTCTTTGCCTGGTCAAGTGCCTCGGCAGTGAAATTAATTGGGGAACGATACTGTGCGCTCAAAAGGAAATATCGCAGGACGAGCGGGTTGTATTTCTTTCTTATGTCGCGTACGGTCATAAAATTGCCGAGAGATTTGGACATTTTCTCCTTGTCAATCAGCAAATATGCATTGTGCATCCAATACTTTACAAATTGTTTGCCTGAAGCACATTGTGATTGGGCTATTTCATTCTCATGATGTGGGAATATCAAGTCGCTGCCGCCGCCGTGAATATCGATTGTCTCGCCTAGGTACTTTGTTGACATCGCGCTACATTCAATGTGCCAACCAGGACGGCCTGGTCCCCATGGGCTGTCCCATGCCGGTTCGTCAGGTTTTGCTGCCTTCCACAGAGCAAAATCCAGAGGCTGTTTTTTCTTCTCATCGATATCAATGCGTGCGCCTGACTGAAGTTCATCGACGCTCTGTTTTGACAGCTCTCCATATTCAGGGTCACTTAAAACGTCAAAATAGACGCTCCCGTCCATAGGATAAGCATGTCCTTTATCAACAAGTTTCTGGATTAGGCTGATTATTGTGTCTATTTCATGTGTCGCTCGCGGATTTACGGTCGCGCGTTTTATTCCAAGTGCGTCGGCGTCTTTATAATAAGCATTTATGAACTCTTCAGCCAGTTCTGCTACAGAAATACCGCGTTCGTTCGCCCTGTTGATCATTTTGTCATCTATATCAGTGAAATTCTGAACGAATGTGACATCATAACCCAGACTTTCCAAATAGCGCCTTGCAACATCGAAAAATACGAATGGACGCGCGTTGCCGATATGGAAATAATCGTAAACGGTAGGACCACAGGTATAGAAACGCACTTTGCCTGGTTCTATCGGTTTAAATTCTTCTCGTTTCCTCGTTAAGTCGTTATATATTGTCAGGCTCATATGTCTATGGGCACCTCCTGAATATTTAGCGTTACTGTGTTATCCTATACCAAGATTAGAATATGGGCAATTGTTGAAAAGGGGATTTTTTTGAATAGAGAAGATTTGCTATGCCATGTAAAATCATTCCCAAATAAACCTGGGGTTTATATTATGCATGATGCCGACGATAATATTATTTATGTTGGTAAAGCAAAATCTTTGAAAAAAAGAGTCTCATCGTACTTTCGTCATGCTAATTCTTTCGCTTCGCCAAGGCTAAGAAAACTAGTTGCAACAGTCAGCGACATAGCCACGATCCGTACCGAGACGGAGATTGAAGCCTTGATACTCGAAAATCGCCTTATCAAGCTGTATCAGCCGTTTTTTAATGTCGACCTTAAAATGAACGAACGTTATGCGTACATAAAGATAACAACTGAAAAATTTCCGCGTCTTTTAATTACCAGACATAAAGATAATGACGAATCAGTTTATATAGGGCCTTATGTGAGAGTTGCTGAAGTCCGCTGGCTGCTGAGACTTATCGAGCACCACCTGCCGCTTAGAAATTGTTCGGCGGATATAGACAAACAAAACAAGGATCGGCCGTGTATGAGGTACTCATTGGGAAGATGTCTGGCTCCCTGTTGTGGCAAGTGTACTGAGAATGAATATAAAGAACGTGTAGCCGACGTTATTATGCTGCTTCAGGGGCACGGAGCTGAACTTATCGAGCGTCTGCGCAAAAGGATGGATAGGGCAGCCCAAGCGATGGCCTTTGAAGAAGCAGCAAGGCTGCGGGATACCATACATGCCATATGGCGTGTATCCAGACAGCGTAATACAATTCCAGAGATTCCGACTGGACGTGAAAATTTTTGGGAAACGCTGAATGCTCTTCAAAAACAATTTAATTTGCCGATATTGCCTTGGCGCATAGATGGTTTTGACATCTCACACACGGCAGGCAAAAATACGATCGGAGTGGTTGTCGTATTTGAACAGGGATATCCAAACACCTCCCTTTACAGGCGTTTCAAGATACGGACTGTGGCAGGAATAGATGATTTCCGCTCTATGCACGAAACACTTCTAAGACGCTATAAACATTGTATAGATGGGCAGGAGCCGATGCCACAGCTGATACTTATAGACGGCGGCCCCGTGCAGCTGGAGTTTGCACGCACTGCCCTGGAAGAATTGAAACTGAATATCCCAATAATTTCTCTTGCGAAACAATTTGAAGAAGTATATCTTGTTGGCAGAGAAAATCCTGTAAGGCTGGAACATACTGATCCTGTTATTAGATTGCTTCAGCACATACGTGATGAAGCGCACAGATATGCTATTACCTCTCATCGCAATGCGCGTGACAAGACTTTCCGGCGCAGCAGCCTTGAGGATGTGCCAGGTATAGGCAGGAGCAAGGCTGCGCAACTTATAACAAAGTTTGGCAGCACTAAAGCCCTGCTTGATGTGCCAGCAGAAGAGATCGCGCGCACGCCAGGGATTGGAGAATCATTAGCCAAAAGGATCAAAGAGACATTAAAGTCAAAGGATGAAATCAATGATAAACAATTCACCAGCAGAACAAAGAAAAATTGACCAGCATTATATGCGGATAGCTCTTGATCTGGCGTCTAATGGGACACAGACGACCAGCCCAAATCCGCGTGTTGGCTGTGTCATTGTGCGAGATGGACAAATCATCGGCAAGGGGTGGCACCATTTTTACGGTGCACCCCATGCCGAAGTTGAAGCCGTGCGTGATGCTGGCGGTAATGTCTTAGGTGCAACAGTATATGTCAGCCTTGAACCATGCTGCCATTTCGGGAAAACACCGCCATGTGCTCAAATGCTTGTTGAACATAAAATAGCACGCGTTGTTGCAGGAATGTCAGATCCTAATCCAAAAGTAAACGGCAAAGGGTTTGAATTACTAGTAAATGCTGGTATTACAGTAAAATCGGGTGTTTTAGAAGATAAAGCAAAATATTTAAACAGAGGGTTTATCCGTTCAGTTATTCAACATCGTCCTTGGGTAACATTGAAGTCTGCCATTTCACTTGACGGTGACGTTGCTCTCAGCGACGGTTCAAGCAAATGGGTGACAGGAGCACAGGCCCGCGTAAAAGTACAGATGATGAGGGCTGAAAACGACGCTCTTTTGACAGGCGTAGGAACAATATTGGCTGATGACCCTGAATTCAATGTCCGTTCTGCATCGTCAGACAAAGCCCCGCTACGCATTATATTGGACAGCACGCTTAGAACGCCTGAGAATTCAAAGATATTTGGTACAGGCCCATTGTTATTCTTCGTTAAACCGACTGTAAGCAAAGATCGGATAGCGTTATTTAAAGAAAAAGGCGCTCTTGTTGAGGTAATAGACACTGAACCTGATAAAGAAATAGGACAAATACTGAATATATTGTGCCAAAAAGGTATAAACTATCTTATGGTGGAAGCCGGTCCGCGTGTTACAAGCTCTTTTTTAGCATCCGGGCTGACAGATGAGATATCATTTTTTATGGCGCCCAAACTAATGGGAAGCGGAATGCATTGTACTGACCATCTTTACGTCAACGAGATGAATGATGCTTTAAAATTAAAGGACATAAGCTGCACAAAGTGCGGCAAAGATATATTGATTAGAGGAGTGCTTTCATGTTCACCGGACTTATAGAAACGATAGGCACTGTGCAGTCCGTGCGCCATCAAAGCGATATCTGGCGCATAGAAATATCCGCCCCGTTGTTTTCAGCGGAATTACACCTTGGCGATTCCGTTTCTGTTGCCGGTGCATGCCAGACAATTGTAAGTTGTGAGAAAACAACATTCTGCGTGGAAACTATGGAAGAAACTTTAAACAGGACAAATTTCAGTACGTTCACCAAAGGGACTCATGTCAACTTGGAGCGTGCAATGCGCTTAGATGCGCGTGTTGATGGACATCTTGTTGCCGGACATGTGGATGGAACAGCAAAAGTTCAGAAAATAGAGCAGTATAAGAATACCAAGAAATATTTTTTCAGCACATCGTCTGATATAATTACTGGGATTGTTGAAAAAGGGTCAGTTGCTGTTGACGGCGTCAGCCTTACCGTAATTGATGTGTCAAACAACACTTTTTCTGTTGAGCTGATACCGACAACAATAGCGGAAACTACCATATCGTTGCTTAAAATTCGAGACACAGTGAACATAGAAACAGATATCGTTGGCAAATACATAATGAAGTTGATGCAGACGCGTTTTTCGGGTAAAGATGCTAAAGCAAAATTAACATTGGATAAACTTGCAAAATATGGTTGGTCATGAGTGCAATGGGAGGAAGCAAGATAAATGTTTAATACTATCAATGAGGCTGTAAATGATATAAAAGCCGGCAGAATGGTCATCGTTGTGGATGATGAAAACCGCGAGAACGAGGGCGACCTGATAATGGCGGCTGATCTTTGCCGCACTGAAGATATGAATTTTATGGTCACAAACGCACGCGGCCTAGTATGCGTACCAATAAGTTTCTTGCGTGCTCAGCAGCTTAAACTAAATCCTATGGTCGCACATAACACTGACTCACACGGTACGGCTTTCACCGTTTCCGTTGATGCTTATAAAGATACAACGACAGGCATATCAGCGGTTGAAAGGGCTGTGACTGCACGTGCGCTTGCTGATCCAGATTCATCACCGGAAGATTTTCACAGGCCGGGGCACATTTTCCCACTGATAGCTCGCCAGGGCGGCGTTCTTCAACGTGCCGGGCATACAGAGGCTGCTGTTGATCTCATGAGACTTGCCGGGTTGCATGAAGCTGGCGTAATATGCGAAATTATGAAACCCGATGGCACTATGGCAAGATTGCCACAGCTTATTGAGTTTGCGAAAGAGCATGGGCTGAAAATCGTTTCCATCGAAGACCTTATAAGATACAGGGTCACCAGCGAAAAATTCGTGAAAAGAGAGGCTACATGCCATTTACCTACAGCATGGGGAACTTTCACCTGTTATGCTTATGTCAGCCCTTATGGTGATAATCCTGGTGCAGTGCACATCGCACTTGTTAAAGGCGATATAGACGGCGTCGATAATGTTCTTGTAAGAGTACATTCGGAGTGTTTTACCGGAGATCTGCTTGGTTCTTTGCGCTGTGACTGCGGCCCACAGCTCCATAAGGCTATGGAAATGATAGATAAAGAAGGCAGGGGAGTGCTGCTTTATCTTCGGCAGGAAGGCAGGGGCATTGGGTTGCTAGCTAAGCTCAAAGCCTATGAGCTCCAGGAAAAAGGAATGGATACAGTTGAAGCTAATGTTGCGCTAGGCTTTGCTCCTGACCAGCGCGATTACGGTGTAGGTGCACAGATACTTGCCGACCTTGGTATAAAACGTTTCAGACTTATGACGAATAATCCTGTAAAGATTACTGGACTCAAAGCATACGGTCTTGAAATAACTGAAAGAGTTCCTATTGAAATACCGGCAAACGCCTATAATGAAAAATATTTAAACACAAAGCTTTGCAAAATGGGACATTATCTTCATATGTCCAATAAAGACTGCACTGACGTAGAGAAAAACAACAAGCATTAAGCTAAAAATATTATAATTATTGTATAGAAGGAGAGGATTACCGTGAAAGTTTATCAGGGAAAAATGTTAGGGAAAGGGCTTCGCTTTGCAATAATTGCATCGCGTTTTAATGAGCTTATAACAAATAAACTTATTGAAGGTGCTAAAGATGTCCTTTCACGTCATGAGGTTAACCCGCAGGATATAGATGTTTTTTGGGTTCCAGGCGCATGGGAACAGCCTTTAGTTGCTAAAGAATTAGCATTGAACGGCAAGTATGATGCCATTGTTTCTCTTGGCGCCGTTATAAAAGGTGAAACCACACATAACGAATATGTTGCAGGAGAGGCTGCAAAAGGGTTGGCTCTTGTCTCTCTTGAACAGAGAATACCCGTTGCATTTGGCATTTTGACCTGCGACGATTTGGAACAGGCTCTGATGCGTTCTGGGAGCAAGGCTGGTAATAAGGGCGCAGATGCTGCGCTTGCTGCACTTGAGACAGCAAATCTTCTTAAAAACATGCGCAAAGATATGGGGAGCGAGGCGTAATGCTCGATATTAAATGGGTCAGGGAGCATCTGGATGAAGTAGCTGAGATGCTTAAGAACAGAAACAATAAATTTCCTTTGGATAAATTTGTTGCAATAGATTCTAAACGCAGAGAAACACTACTTGAAGTTGAGAAACTTAAAGAAAAACGCAATGCTGGTGCAAAGCAGGTCGGTGCCCTTAAAATGAAGGGAGAAGATGCTGCTGAGCTGATGGATGAGATGCGTAAGCTTGGCGATGACATCAAAGCTCTTGATGATAAAGCTGCGTCTATTCAGTCTGAATTAGACGAAATGGCAATGAGCATCCCTAACCGCATACATTCTTCTGTTCCAATCGGCAAAGACGACACATTTAATGTTGAAATACGTAAATGGGGCACACCTAGAAAGTTTGATTTTGAACCAAAGGCGCACTGGGAGTTAGGAGAAAGACTCGATATTCTCGATTTTGAAAACGGTGTTAAACTTTCACAGAGCCGTTTTACGATCCTCAAAAAACAAGGTGCTAGACTTGAACGCGGACTTATGAATTTTATGCTTGATCTGCATACTTTGAAACAAGGGTTCACGGAAATTGCTCCTCCTTTTATGGTCAACTCAAAAACGATGACTGGGACTGGTCAGTTGCCTAAATTTGCCGAAGATCTATATCGCTGCACAAATGATGATCTTTGGCTTATTCCAACGGCTGAAGTCCCACTCACTAATTTGCACTCTGGCGAAATACTCAACGAAAAAGATTTGCCGATTTATCTTACCGCTTATACGCCTTGTTTCCGGCGTGAAGCTGGAAGCTATGGACGCGACATGAAGGGTATGCTCCGTCAGCATCAGTTTGATAAAGTTGAAATGGTCAAGCTTTGTACACCTGAAAAAAGTTATGATGAGCTTGAGCATCTGACAAACTGTGCGGAAGAAGTATTACAGATACTTGGCCTGCCATATCATGTTGTATGTCTTTCAACAGGCGACATGGGCTTTGGTGCGACAAAAACTTATGACCTCGAGGTATGGCTGCCTTTCCAGAACTGCTATAGAGAGATAAGCTCCTGTAGTAATTGTGAAGATTTTCAGGCTCGCAGGATGGGCACAAAATACCGCCCGGCTGACGGCAGTAAACCACGCTTTGTGCATACGCTGAATGGTTCCGGACTTGCAATCGGGCGTACGCTCATCGCAGTGATGGAAAATTATCAGAATGCTGATGGTTCTATTACTATTCCTGAAGCGTTGCGGCCATACGTAGATGGCGTGGAGAAGATAGGCTAAATTTAAACGTAAAAGTACAAAAGAGGGATCGGGTATTCCGGTTCCCTTATTTTTATATTTTTCATGGTATGGTAGGATATGCATATCAAAACGCACGGAGGCACGATAGATGTCAAGTATCAAGTATGTTCCAACAGCTATTATGGTCCTTATCGTGGCGTTAGTTTGTATATTTATACAAAAATTCTTTAAAAAGTATCTTGAAAGAGATCAATACTATTACCTTAAAGACATCACGCTTGTGGGAGCATGGGCCCTTTTCGGTATATGGGCCCCTGATGGTCCTCTGCGTGTAACTATTGCTGCGGCAGTTGTGGCAGCATGTATTGGTTTTTGTCAAAAAGTTACAAACGGACGCAATTTACGATTTATGTATTTTCTCGTGGGGCTTGGTTTTTCTCTCTTCGGACCAAGAATTGCCTTTATTGAGTTCTCTAACGGCGGTTATTATTATCTGTCTTATTTTGCTTCGGTAGTTATAAGTACTCTCTGGGTGGGAATATTCCCGATATTTTTTCAGGAAGTTGATGAGGTGCCCGGCATGTGTGGCCTCATGCTTGCGGTCAGTTGGACTCTTATTTCGATAGTTATATTGTCCTCATCTCAGAATTTAGAGGATGCTTCACAAGTCTGTATAACAGGTATGATTTTTTTCCTTGTATTTTGGAGCCGCCATATACATGCATACCGCAGGTTGACTGAACCCCTTACGGCTCTTTGGGGGACTCTTTTTGCTGGTATTTCTATTTTCGGCGTGAGCAAAGGCATAGCATTTTATACGCTTGCTCTCATCCCGCTTGGTCTTTTTGCTCTGCCAATTGCGGAAACGTCGTTGAGTGTTGTAAGCGCAGCTTTTATGCCTCGGCCAACTGGCAACCTCATACTTTACAGACAATTTATCAAGCATGGCATGGATCACGCCAGCGCTGTGCATACCTTTGTGCTGATCTGTGCTCTTTGCGGTTGTTTTGTAACGTGTCTTTCAGTTAGAACGCCTTATATCTTCTTATTGCTTATCATTACTGCTCTGTTTTTTCTGGCAACATGGATATTTTTCCGCTACCTTGCAGCGAGCAGCGATGGACATGAACGCAACCCGAAACTTTGGGGTGTACGTGTGGATAATATTTCCCTAAATTATGCTATAACACAAGTACAGCATTGGATAAACAAAGAAAATACGCCGAAAATAATAGTGACACCAGATGCTTTGGCTGCCCTTAGGAGCAGAACAGACGCAAAATACAGACACATTGTGCGAAATGCTGGGCTTGTCCTTCCGGACGGAGCTGGTCTTATTACTGCTTTCAAATTACTTAGAACGCCGATACAGGAACGTTTGCCTGGTGTTGAGTTTGTTGAGCATCTTTGCCGGCGGTCTGCTTACGAGGGCTGGAAAGTGTGGCTGTTCGGAGGAAAGCAAGGTGTAGCTGAAAAAGCAGCCAAAGTGTTAAAGAGTTCATATGACGGTCTTCAGGTCGTTGGAACTTGCAGCGGTTATTTTGATGATTCAGAAACTGAAAAAATATGTAATAACATCCGTGAGAGCGGAGCACAAGTCCTTTTTGTAGGGCTAGGTGTACCTAAACAAGAGTATTGGCTTGGAGATAATTTAACAAAAACTGGTGCCATTGTAGGAATGGGTATTGGCGGAAGTATGGATGTGATTGCTGGAACCCTTAAACGCGCACCCAAAATATGGCAAGATTTTGGCATGGAATGGCTTTACAGGACCATACAGGAGCCGTGGAGATGGCGCCGCATACTAAAGTTGCCTGTTTTTGTGTTTTATGTCATTTTGACTATATTCCGTCTCGATTCATACAAAGAAGATGCAAGATGATATTCTAAGCAATTTAATGCTGGAAATAATAAAGTATATGTAGTATCTTTACTCACTAAATATTTATCGGGAGATGTAGCGTTTATGAATATGGATAAAATAATGAAACAGGCCCAGAGAATGCAGGCCAATATTGCTCTTGCACAGGAAGAACTTGAGAAAACAACGACAGAAGGAACATCTGGCGGCGGGGCCGTAAGAGCTACCGTCAATGGCAAGGGCGATGTCGTATCTATTTCTATTTCAAAAGACGTAGTAGATCCTTCTGATGTCGAGATGCTAGAGGATCTTGTCCTTAGTGCATTAAAAGAAGCAATTAAAAAAAGCAGGGATATTGCGGCTGAAAAAATGAATAGCGCTACTGGTGGCCTTGGCGGCGGATTCGCTGGTCTGATGTAGGGCATTGCATTGTCGCTGCCGATATCTGTTCAAGAACTAATTAAATTGTGGAGCAGCCTTCCTGGCGTTGGTGAAAAATCTGCCAGAAGAATGGTTTTCTTTATGCTTTCGCAGGATCCTATTTGGGTGCAGAAATTCGCTTCATCGACAGAACAGCTCGCAAAAAATGTACATCACTGTCCAGAATGCGGAAATATAACTGATGTAGATCCATGTACGATATGCAGTGATCCTATGCGCGATAGAAAAGTTATCTGCGTAGTAGAAAATGACGAAGATTGCGCTGCTATTGAACAAGCAGGGATATTTAACGGTCTGTATCATGTGTTGGGTGGGCGCATGTCTCCTTTAGACGACCAGGAAATACCTCGGGACAGCCTTGAACATTTAAGGCAGCGTGTTAAGGAACTTGACATAAAAGAAGTGATATTAGCTACCGCACCCAGAATTGAGGGGGATTTAACGGCTTATGCAGTCCAGGACTCATTAAAGGAGCTTAATACTAAAATATCACGTCTATCTTATGGACTGCCAGTTGGAGGAAGCATAGGTTTTGCCGACAGAGTAACACTCCATATGGCATTAGAGTCAAGGAAAGCAATGAAAGAAGAGTAATTTTTATAATTTCTAACAAAATATAAATGCGAAAGGAGAAGTGTTTAAATGCCAGAATCGGGACTTTCTAGTATTATGAGACGTTTAGTACAGGCAGTAATGGTATTAATTTGCGCCGTTGCCGGCTATCAGATATCGAAAATTATACCTGCCAGCTGGATGCCGTCTGCTTCGCCATGGATCACCACCGCTTTTATAGTTATTTTTTCTGCATTTGTAGGCTTTATCTTGGCACCACTGTTTTGGTTTGCGCTTAAAAAATTTGGTTTATTAGTAGAGGTAAAGCTGCAAAATACTAGCTTTTCGGACATCATTGTCAGTCTCATAGGACTTATATTGGGGCTCTTGTTAGCTGCATTGATTTCCATCCCATTTTTTAAGATTCCAGGCATTGGTAATTACATTGCTGTACTTTTGTACGTTGTGCTTGGCTATTTAGGTTTGAGGTTTTTTTCTAAACGTAAAAACGACTTGTGGAATGCTTTGACCAGTTTAGGCGGCTTAAGGCAGAGAAGACAACAGAAGCATATATCAAAAAATTATTCGTCTGAGTACGGAAACAATGATGTTTACACAGAAATACAAGGACCAATGAGTTCTATCCCTAAAGTGATAGATACCAGTGCAATAATAGACGGAAGAATCCTTGATGTAGCAAGCACAGGGTTTCTCGAGGGAACGATAGTTTTGCCTAGATTTGTTTTGACCGAACTTCAAGCTGTCGCTGATTCTACTGACCCCCTCAGACGTACACGCGGCAGAAGAGGTCTCACTGTTGTAACAGAACTGCAGAAATTGAAAACACTTGCAATAGAAATCCCCGAAACAACTCTGAAGGACCTTGGACGTGATAAGGTGGACGAGGCCCTTGTTGTATTAGCAAGGCGAATAGGTGGCAAAGTAATAACAACAGATTACAACCTTAATCAAATTGCACAGATAGAAGGGGTATCTGTTCTTAACGTTAATGATTTAGCCAACTCACTTAAACCGATGCTTTTGCCTGGCGAGAATGTTGAGATAGATGTCATAAGAATAGGCAAAGAGCCGCACCAGGGCGTAGGATATCTTGATGACGGCACCATGCTTGTCGTTGAGGACGGATACAAATATATCGGTGAGCATGTCAAGGTAACTGTAACGTCCATGCTGCAGACGTCAGCTGGGCGTATGGTATTTGGCCGTCTTAGGTCATGATGCAAACAAAGAACTCATGGTCATTTATTATAGTTGCTGGAGGAAGTGGAAGCCGTATCGGCGGTGAACCAAAGCAATTTCGCATGCTTGGCGGAAGACCCGTCTGGGAATGGTCAGCTGAAATAGCGGAACAGCTCATAAAAGATAACATAATCAAAGAAATAATCCTTGTTGTGCCTAAAGACAATTTGAACGTTTTGGACAAAATACATTCTACTACCGCAATAAAAGCAGTATGCGGAGGACAAACTCGTTCTGAATCTGTTATGAGCGGATTAAGGGCTTGCAGCGGTTCATATGTGTTGATCCACGATGCTGCCCGTCCTTTTGTAACAGCGGACTTATGTCGTAAATTAATTTCTTTGACAAATGTAAACTGCGCGGCAATTCCAGTGCTTGCATGCAAAGATTCTCTTAAGAAAACAGATGAAACAGGACATGTTTCCTGTGTGGATAGAAATTATTACTGGAGTACCCAAACTCCGCAGGCTTTTGAAAAAGATAACCTGGCTAGGGCGATTGAACAATATGGCATGACAGGTACCGATGAAGCTGAAGCTTGGATAGCGAGCGGCAGGGATATCTCTACGGTCAGCGGGGAAGAAGCCAATTTTAAAATCACCACCGCATTTGACTGGCTGACTGCTGAATCCTTAGTTGTAAAACATGCCGAGCACCGGACAGGACATGGGTATGATGTGCATAAACTTGTTGCAGGCAGAAAATTAATTTTAGCTGGTGTCGAACTGCCTGATTCACCATTGGGCCTACTTGGTCACTCTGATGCTGATATTGTGACGCACACAGTTATGGATGCGATTCTTGGGGCAGCTGGTGAACCTGATATTGGAACTATTTTCCCGGCGTCAGATGCGCAATGGGAAGACGCTTCAAGCATTAAAATGCTGGAAACTGTTGTAACTACTATAAGAAACAAGGGATGGCATATTGACTGGGTAGACATCACGCTTGAGGCACAGACGCCCAAACTTGGCAGCATGGTCAAAAAATTTATTGATAACATAACGCTCTATGTTAAAGAATATGACTGTAAAAATAATTTCAACATGAAAGTTAAATCCGGTGAAGGTTGCGGCAGCGTAGGGCGCTCAGAGTGCATGGTCTGCCATGGTGTTGCAACTCTTTCAAGGAACAGCAGTGTTATACTAAAAGATTAATATAATTTAACGGAGGTTGTAAATAAAATGGTAAAAAAAAGGCCGGTAAGGAAGAACAAATTTGTTGATTATAACGGATTTACTTTTGACGATGTCTTACTAGTCCCGAGCTACAGTGAGACTTTACCTTCAGATGTCGATGTGTCGACATGGCTGACTCCCCAAATCAAACTTAATGTCCCGATTTGCAGCGCCGCTATGGATACTGTAACTGAAGGACGTCTTGCGATCGCACTTGCACGTGAAGGCGGTATTGGAATACTCCATAGGAATCTGCCGTTTGAAAACCAAGCAAGCGAAGTTGATAAAGTTAAAAGGTCTGAATCAGGCGTTATAGTAGACCCATTCTATCGTCATCCCGATGATCCGGTGAAAGATGCAATTGCTTTGATGGAACATTATCATATATCAGGTGTGCCAATCGTAGACTCCAAAATCAGGCTGGTCGGAATAATCACGAACAGGGATCTCCGCTTTGTTACTGACCATGACCAGCCTATACGTAATATTATGACTAAGGATCACCTTGTTACGGCGCCAGTCGGCACTACATTAGAAGATGCTAAAAGAATATTAATGGGTACAAAAGTAGAAAAACTTCCCATTGTTGACAAAGATGGAAAACTCAAAGGACTTATCACAATAAAAGACATACTCAAAGCAAAAGCATTCCCTAATGCTGCAAAAGACGATAAAGGCCGTCTTCGTGTGGGTGCGGCCATAGGCGTCGGCAAAGATTCTGCTGATAGGGCTGACGCACTCGTCAAGGCTGGTGTCGATGTCATCATAATAGATACTGCTCATGGACATCAACAGATGGTAATAGATATGGTCAAACTTATACATAAACGCTACAAAGATCTTCCTCTTATTGCAGGAAACATAGCAACCGTTGAAGCTGCTGAAGCACTTCTTGACGCTGGGGCAGACGGTGTAAAAGTAGGTATAGGGCCTGGGTCTATTTGCACAACAAGAATAGTTGCAGGTATAGGCGTTCCACAAGTAGCGGCAATTATGAACGTAGCAAATGCTGCGCATGCGAGAGGCAAAACTGTAATTGCAGACGGCGGTATAAGATATTCAGGCGATATAGTAAAAGCACTTGCCTCCGGAGGCGATGTCGTAATGATCGGTTCGCTCTTTGCCGGCACCGATGAAAGCCCAGGTGAAGCGGTCATTTATAAAGGACGCTCATTCAAAACATATAGAGGCATGGGGTCTTTAGGCGCTATGAAAGGCGGCTGCAGCAAGGACCGCTATTTCCAGGAAGGCATGGCAGAGGAAAAACTTGTTCCTGAGGGAATTGAAGGAATGGTTCCATCAAAAGGGGCGCTCTCAGCAGTCGTATACCAAATGGTCGGTGGAGTGCGTTCCGGGATGGGGTATGTCGGTGCACCAGATATAAAGGCACTACACGATTATGCGCAGTTTGTCCAAGTAACAGCGGCATCCATGAAGGAAAGCCATCCGCATGATATCGTCATTACTAAAGAGGCTCCAAACTATGGTGGGGCAGAATAATTCTAGTGATTCTTGACATCAATAACAAAGGCGAGTAAAATTCTTTATCGTTGAGCTGTGGGCGGTTAGCTCAGAGGGAGAGCACCTCCCTGACACGGAGGGGGTCAGAAGTTCAATCCTTCTATCGCCCACCATTTTTTGAACCAGTTACGTAATTCCGATTTAGGAGTACGTTATAAGAGAAGCCTTCCGGATTTATTTTCGGGAGGCTCTTTTTATTTGTCTTTCTAACAGTATTTCGAAAGCAGAGGGTATGATATAGACACCTCCTGTTTCGGAAAATATTATTGTAAGGATTTGCACCTTTTATCAGTGATATAAGCACTTAATTCCAATAATAATAGATATAAGGCTGTGTCATATCAGCATATTTTTTGCTCTTGCGTTTAAAACCATCGCAGAACTAGCTAAGGCTAAATAAATGCCGGCCGTAGTGACCTGACACATGTACAGGTGACACATTTAATGATTTTACTTTTTCATTTTTCAAAATTTAACGGGAATGTCAGCCAGTCCAAGACATATTAATTATGTGGAGTAGATAATATATTTCTTTCGTCACGCCACGAAAGCTCTGGTTACAGTCTGTTGATGTAGAAAATTAGAATCAGAACAAGCCTAAAGAAATAAGGTCTTGTTATTATGAAGATGCATTTTAAAACTAAATATTATTACATAATATTTTGTATTTATTATTATTAGTTCTTATTAATACTTCTTAAACACAAGCTTTTAATGCTTTTTAATAGTGCTATAATCCTTATGTTTTGTTAACTGTAATTTAATAACATGTTCATCATACAGTACAAAAAATAAGGTAAAAAAAGGATGCATAATAATGATTGTCTGCTTCGCAGGGCACAGACCCAATAAACTTTCATGTGGATATAACGAAACTGATCCTGTCTGCCTTTGCATCAAGGAAAAAATACGTAAACTCATACATGATTTTGTTTATGACAGAGACGAGAAACATGTTTTTATCAGTGGCATGGCAATGGGGACCGATATTTGGTCGGCCGAAGAAGTGCTCAAACTGCAAAACAAGCATCCGGATAAAGGTATCAAACTTGTTTGTGCTGAACCGTTTAAAGAATATATCAAAGTAATGGTAGATAAAAGCTGGCAGAAACGTTATATGGATATAATGGCTGCAGCCGATAAGAGCTATACGCTTATGTCTGAATATGTAAAAGAAACTTTTACTGTCAGGGGCCACTGGATGGTAAATCATTCAGACTCTGTAATAGCTGTCCTTAACAACGCGTACAGATACGCAGAAGAGGCCAAAGCAAATAACAGGCCTATAACATCATGTATCAGCGGACGAAGCGGAACAGCTGCAGCCGTACGTTACGCTTTGAAACAAGGAAAACATGTTTTTGCTATAGACCCGATGGCGTTGGATGAAACAGTCCACCTGTTTGTGCCTGTGGCGTGATGAGAGTTTATTTGTATAAAAACAGGTGTATATTCTAACATTTATATGTAATTGAATTGAATCATATACCTCCTCAAAAAATAGCAAAATCCAACTGGAAAGTTTCCAAATTATAAAATAAATATAGATAGGTCAGATATCTTGACGATGTTTAAGATAACTGGCAATAAAAACTTAAAGAAAATTTAATAAAAACTTAACAAGTGCTCAATGTAAAAGTTCAAACATACCTAAAAGATTTTTTTATGCCTTTTCTTCATTAATACAGCTAGAAGTTAAAAAGATAACCAGAAATGTGTTATTATACACATGTATTGTATGTAAAAAGATTATAAATAAAAAGTTGATCTTATCATAATAACCTTTTTTCATTTTTCCGGGAGTGACTTGTGTGAAGACCGAAGTTTCGGATATCGTAATAATGGAGTCTGGCGTTATGCCCGATGACTGGCGTTGCCGTAAGATTATAGAGCACAGCAATACTTTGGTGTTCGAGTATAATTATGATACCGACGAAACAATGATAGATCCGCTTGTTGCACACCATATCCCAGGAGACCTTCATTTATTCACTTTCAGCGATCCAACACCCCTTAAGACTGTTATTTATAGGCCCGACTGGAACGGATTCCTTAACTTTTTCCGCAAAACACAGCAGGAAGGCACTAGTGACTCATATTACAACATAAGGATATTTACTACGCGCCGCGCTTACGAGTGGTACCACGTTGTGATTTCGACTATAAGCGATAAAAACGGTGTTAGACGCAAGGCCATCATGACGCTTAATAACATAAACGACGAAATAGTGAGTAAACAGGAACTGGAGTTCCGTATCAAGAAAGATCCGCTGACGAAAATGCCTAACAGTGATACATTCGAGCGCGAAACTTCAGAGCTTATAAATGAACAACAGGATATCGATTTTGTAATAATGCGCATAGATATAGAACGTTTTCATATGGTCAATTACCTTTTCGGGACTGATGAAGGAGACAAACTCATCAAATATCTTGCCGTCCGCATTCAGGAAGCGGCAGAAAACGGCGAGTACTTTACATATTGCCACATGGACGCAGATCAGTTTGCACTGTGCGTACAGTACGATCCTGACCTTATCGGCAAAATGGTCAGCGGGTTGCAGAATAGCGTCAAGGACTATTCGCTTGATTACGAAGTGGTTTTGGCTTTCGGACTCTATATAGTTGAGGATCGTTCCATGTCTATCCACACTATGCTGGCGCGCGCGCTGCAGGCGCAGAGAACGATTAAGGGTAAATACGTTACGCACCACGCTTACTACGACACGAAACTTCTGCGCAAGGAAAGCGAAGAACATTTCATAGTAGATAACATGAGGCGTGGTCTCGCTAATAATGAATTTCAAGTCTATGTTCAGCCGAAGGTCAATATGCGCACAGAGGAACTTGAAGGTGCGGAAGCGCTTGTGCGCTGGTATCATCCTGAAAAAGGGCTTCTGCCGCCAGGCCAGTTTGTTCCGATTTTTGAGCGCAACGGATTTGTTATGAAAATAGATGAATTTGTGTGGGAATCGACATGCAAACATCTGCGCCGCCGCCTTGACACCGGGAAGAAGATCGTGCCTATATCGGCCAATGTTTCACGTGTCGACCTTTTCAATCCGCAGCTGCCTTCGACGATACTTGCGATCGTGGAGAAGTATTCGATACCCCACGAACTGATACAGTTTGAGCTTACCGAAAGCGCTTTTACAACAGACATAATGCTTCTGACAAACCTGACGCGGGAACTCCGTAAACGCGGTTTCGTTATCCTGATGGATGATTTTGGCAGCGGGTATTCGTCGCTGAACGCGCTGAAAGATATCGATGTCAATGTCCTCAAGCTTGACATCCGCTTCCTTTCGTTCAGCACAAAAAATGAGAAAGGTCTGAATATCCTTAGGCACACAATAGAGATGGCCGACAGCATCGGTCTGTCCGTTATAGCTGAAGGCGTTGAAACAGAAGAGCAGCGCCGGACTCTGGTGTCTATAGGGTGTGACCATGCACAGGGTTTCCTGTTTTCTAAACCTATTTCTGTACAGGAATTTGAAGCCAAATGGCTTGATAAAGATTAAATGAGCAACGGCATTAAATCTGGAGGTGTTCACATGTCCGACAACATCGATTTGAACAGGACGGGGCTGAGCAAATTTTTATTCAACATGAGCATGAGGAGCAGATGTTTTATCATACAGCTCCCCATAATTATCCTTGCTCTGCTTGCATGCATAGGTGTCAGCGAATATTACCTGTACCAGAGTGTAGGGAACACACTCAAGATGATGCTTTCGGATTCATCGGAGCGTCTTGGCATGAGGGTAACGACGTTCATGGAGAGCGCATGTGACAACGCCGTCGATGATGCTGAATGGATATCAGTTACAAAAGAGACACTAAACGGCAGCTCGCTGAATGGTATTGCAAAACGCAACGGATTCGCGCGCATCGTTGTAGTTGATGAAAACGGCAGGGGTTCTGATGGTGCCGATTATACTGGTGATAAAAGTTTTCAAATATTCAGAGGGGATAAGCAAGCCAAAAACTATATTTCTCCGCTCCTGTTGAATAAAAAGACAAATGCGCACGAACTGTTGTTCTCTGCGCCCATTAAGAAGCACGAAGCGTTTGGCGGCGCACTGCTTTGCTACAAAAACGCAGGTGATCTTGTGGATCTTCTGGATACTTCCGCCGCTAACAAGAGCGTTGAGACAATGGTCATCGACAAAGATGGCAATGTGTTGGCCAGTTCAAGAAAATCGCTCTTGTATCGTTCAAAAAGCTACTTTGAGAAACAGGCCGTGAAAGATGCTTCTTTGAATAACCTTGTAAATTTCTTTGATGACCTGACAAGAAACAATAAAGGTTTCTTCCCTTATACGCTCAACGGCGAACGGCGACTGGCGGCTTACTCGCTCATCAAGGGTACACCGGGGTGGCGTCTTGGACTTGGTTACAGCGAAAACCGTGCGTATGAGAACGCGCACCGTGCGTCGGTGTATATTATGGTACTTTCGATAATTTTCCTGCTCATCGTCGTGGTGAGTTATTACTGGCTCATAAGTTTCTATACAAAAAGAATGACTAAGGTCACCTGCAGGCTGGAAAAGCTTGCTGATGGGGATCTGACATCACCGCTGGAAGGCAAGCTTGCGAATGATGAGATAGGCGTCATGACAGATGTGACGGAAAGGCTTATCAATGAATTTTCGAAGATAATCAATGAGATTAAACTTGTGCTGGGCGGCTTGGCAAAGGGGGACCTCAGTATAAAAACTGAGACGCAGTTTGTAGGAGAATTTGGCAAGATACGTACGGCTTTGGACGAAAATGTAGAAATGCTCAAACAGCTTATACTGAAAATAACTCAGGCTGCGGAGGAAGTTGCGCGCGGATCAGCGCAGATGGCATCTGGCGCTGCAGCACTTTCACAGGGAGCCTCCGAACAGGCTGGCTCTGTTGAAGAGCTTTATGCCACAGTGTCAGATGTAACGAATCGTGCATCCGAGATAGCTGCACCAAATAAAACCGACGAAGAGGACAGTGAAGATGATATAACGCTTACCGCCGAACAGCTTACAGAACGCAAAGAAGCCGCAGCTAAGACGCTGTCGGACAAGCTTGTTGCCTCTATGGAACGGATTGCCAATACAAGCACGCTTATTCAGAAGATGGCTCTGGCAGGTGAGAACATAGCGTCTGAGACTCACATACTTGCGCTGAATGCATCAGTCGAAGCTGCTCACGCAGGTGAAGCTGGGAAGGGTTTCGGTGTCATTGCCGATGAAGTACGCAACCTTTCCAGCAGCACAAAGGAATCCGCGAGCATGGCGCACGAACAAACCGAACTCATATCAAAAGCCGTTGACCGCGGGAACCAGATGGTCAAGCGCACGGTGGACGAAATATCGGCAATCGTGGCGTCGCTCGACCAGATAAAGAGCGCACTTTCACAGATAAGCAACGTCATCGAAAGCACGGCTGCCACGGCTGAAGAAACTGCAGCAGCAAGCGAAGAACTGAGCGCTCAGGCAACAATGCTGAAAGAGACCGTTTCGCAGTTCAAATTCAATAGGAATAAAGAATCAAACAGGGAGATGAAATAGATGGGAGTCAAAATATTAGTTGTTGACGATGCAAAGTTTTCGCGCAATCTGGTGAAGAAAGCCCTCAATAACGGAGGATACGACGATATTGCCGAAGCTTCCACAGCGGCAGAAGCTATCGAATCGTTCAAGACGATCAAACCTGACCTTGTGATGCTGGACATTACTCTGGCAGACAGAAATGACCTGAGCCTTCTTGAGGACCTTCTGAAAATCAACCCAGAAGCCAAGATAATTATGGTTTCGGCGCTAGGGCAGGACCTTATCATCGCCGACGCAATGAAGATCGGAGCCAAGGATTTTGTCACAAAGCCATTTGCTGAGCAGGATCTGCTTGCAGTAGTCATGAGTGTTCTTTTTGAGGAATAACGGTATTTAGGCCCATTATGGCTGATTTGGCGGAGAAAAAGGAAAAATTTTATGTTTTCTGCATTTCCGGAGAGCTTTACGGTGTGCAGCTAGATTCGGTATGTGAATTGGTACAGATCCGTCCCTGTGACATTACTGATGTCCCTGGAGCCTCTGTTCTGTCAGGGCTTATTACGCTGCACGGAGCTGTTATACCTCTCCTTAACCCCCGCATGATCATGGGACTTTCTGCACAGGATTGTGATATAGAATCCATTCCTGTCGTAGTGTGCAAAAACAGTGATGATGTTGCAGGTTTTACTACAGATACGCTTGGCGCTGTGGAAGCATGCAAAATCGATGACGTCAAGAGCAACAGCAATACGATTATCAGCCGCATAATACAAATCGATAATAGGCCAGCCAAGATAATCAGTGTCCCAGAGCTTTTTGCTGCCGCCACGGCACTCGAAAACAGGGCGGCGGGATGATGACGGATGCAGAGTTTTCGCGTATCGTAACTTTTGTCAAAGACGGATATGGCATAAATTTAGAAAAAAAACGCGAACTCATAGAATCACGCCTTTCGTTTCATCTGAGCCAGCTTGGCTATTCAAGCTACACGCAGTATTTAAATAAGGTGATATCTGCCCCTGATGGCGATGAGTGCCGCGTAATGATAGACAGACTTTCAACTAACCATACATATTTTTTCAGGGAAATGGATGCTGTAAATAATTTTATCGGCGAGGCTGTTCCTGAGATACTGCGCCGGCATCCTGAAAAGGATATAAAGATATGGTGTGCAGCTGCGTCGAGCGGACAAGAATGCTGGACCATAGCGATGGAGTTGGAATCGTATCTCAGCGTGCATTCGCCGATGTCCAGGTATTCTATTCTGGCAACGGACATAAGCTGTCGGTCTCTCGATAGCGGCGAGAAGGGATTGTATCCAGTCGCAGAACTGGAGAAGATACCGGCAGAATACAGAAACACTTATACATGCGTCAGCGGCGGGAATACTTTTTCTATCGCACAGAAACTGCGGAACCGTGTGCAATGGCAGAGAATCAACCTTATTGACAATTTTGTTTTCAAAGATCCGTTTGATATCATTTTCTGCCGCAATGTTATGTTTTACTTTGATAAAGAAACTCTCAGAGCGCTTATGCCGAAACTTAGCATGGCACTATGTCCAGGCGGGATGCTTTACGTAGGCGTGACGGAATCGATAGACCGTGAGTCGCAGTATTTTGATTTCGTGGCACCTTCGATATATCGCAGAAAAGGAAAAGCTTGATAATGCGCAGAAATATTTCATCAGGAGTTGTACTGCTGGGTTTTGATACTGAATCAGCATACCTGCTCAGAAATTCGCTTTCCGAATATGATATACGTGTCGCAGGTTCAGTTGCATCAGTGGATGAACTTATTTCTGCATACGGGGCTGACAAAACTGAGAATAGCTGCGAACAGCGCCCGGCTGTGACCGTAATAATGTGCAGTTACCCGGACGAAACAGTCCGCGGATGGATCTGTGATATAAAAACGCGCTGCGCTATGGAGACGATACTCGTTACGGTTAAGCCGTGCCTTAGAAGCGACGCCGAGGCAGTCGGAGCATTTGGATGCGTTGGTTTACCTCAGGCACCGAACTCCAACGTGCTGGATTTTCGCACTGCGCTTATGCTGCTTGTACGCAACGCGCGACTTTCAGTACTTGCTGCGTCAATGGGATTCAATGGGAAGTGGATGCTGTTCCCAGGCAAAAAAGACGCGAATAGGGGAGCGCATAATATAAAAGTTTCAGAGCAGGCAAAGACAGATCTGCGGAATATCAAGCTTTTGGCAATTGGTGCGTCAGCCGGAGGGACAGAGGCGCTTATGACATTATTGACAGATTTCACGCCGGACATGCCTCCTGTTGCCATTGTACAGCATATGCCAAAAGATTTTGTGCCGCTTTTTGCCGATACGCTGAACAAAAAAAGCACGGCTGAAATTCAGGTCGCATGTGACGGAGACCTGCTGAGGCAGGGACACATATACATAGCGCCAGGTGCAATGCAGATGACAATTAAATGCATTGATGACAAATATGGGATACGGGTCAGCGAAGGGGAAAAAATTTCAGGCCACTGCCCGTCGGTCGATGTGCTTTTCAGTTCAGTTGCGGACTGTGCTGGATCAGCTGCCCTGGGTGTTATCCTCACGGGAATGGGTGCCGACGGGGCCGAAGGACTGCTGAAGATGCGCCGTGCCGGTGCTTATACGATAGGACAAGATGAAGAAAGCTGCGTGGTCTATGGTATGCCGCGTGCGGCTTATGAACTTGGCGCTGTAACCCAGCAGGCACCTCTTGACGATATAGCCGTTATGATCAAGAAGCTTATCGGCTGTCAGGAGGCTGCGGTATGACAGATAACAGAGACCTTGTTGATATTTTTGTCTATGAGACGGAAAACATGCTGCATACTGTCGACGATGCGATCATAAGGAACGAAGGAGCGTCATTGCTGTCAGAAAAAGACACAAACGAACTGTTCCGTGTCATGCACACAATAAAGGGTTCAGCCGCTATGCTTCAGCTTACAGCAATGTCAACGACAGCACATAAAATAGAAGATATTTTTTCGCTTATACGCGCTGGCAGCGCTAAGACCGGCATAAAACCTATGAAAATGATTCTGCGTACTTTGCTTTTAGCTATGGAATATTTCCAGAAAGCGACAGAAGCGCTTACAAAAGACGCTGATGTTCCTGGCCCTCCAGACGAATTAGTTAAATATGCAGAAGAAACTCTCGCTGCAATAAAAATAGAACCGGATAAAACAGAAGATAAACATGAGAATGTCCCTGCTGCAAAAACGGCACAACAGGAAGCGTGGGTCATGGATGCATGCAAAACGCGGATAGTACTCAAGCCTACGCCACTTCCATGCGCACGCGCTCTTGTCGTCCTTAAGCACGCCCAAAGCCTGTGCGCTAATATAGTTTCTATACCGGCTGAGATTGAAAAACACCAGGAACTGGCACACGAAATCATAAGCAACGGCTTTATTGCCGCATTTATTCCGGCTGCCGGCGTTACGGCTGATGACGTAATAGGGCAGTTAAAAAGAAATGTGCATGTCTCAAATTGTGAACTTGAGGCCAAAGCCGTCAAGCACATTCAGTCTGACAGCAAGGCCAACAAGTCGGAAAAAATAGTCAGCGTACGCCAGTCAAAGCTGATAGAACACGTGAATGTACTTGGAGAACTGCTGACCACAGAAACAATACTAGAAACGAAGCTCAATGCCACGGGCAAGCAGGACGCTGAGGTGAGCAGGCTTATGTTGCGCGTAAAAGAAGCAACAGCCGCTCTTCGGAGGTCGGCTGATGAGATGAGCCTAGTAAATGTCAGCGGCATATTCTACAGGTTGCGCATTATCGTGCGAGAGATGTGCTCTAAACTTGGCAAAGACGCATCGCTCATATGCAGCGGCGGGGAAGTTGAAGTTGACAGAAACATGCTTGACCAGCTTTATGACCCTCTGATGCACATGATACGCAATGCCGTCGATCACGGAATAGAGAGCAGGGAACAGCGTAAAAAAATAGGTAAGCCTGAGCGCGGAACGATACGTGTCGATGTAAGCAGCAGACATGGGGATTATATAAGTGTTGTCGTGAGCGATGATGGTGCCGGGATCAACCTCGACCGTGTTTATGCTCACGCGAATAAAGCCGGTCTCATTTCACGCAGTCGCGGTAAAATGGAAGATCGGCAGATATTTGAACTTCTGCTGCGTCCTGGTTTTACTATGAATGAGAGCGTGTCTGAATATTCTGGGCGCGGTGTTGGGCTTGACGTCGTCAATATGAGGGTCAGAAAGCTAGGCGGAAAGATTGAAATACACAGCACACCAGGTAGGGCTCTTCTTTCGTGCTGACGCTGCCCACGCAGATATCGATTGTAGAGACTGTTGAAGTTACGTCCGCAGGCCACAGGATGCTAGTGCCGTTGGGCTCTGTCAGAAAAATAATGAAGTCAGATGAGTTCCTGAACGATGCGGCAAAATATGAAAACGGTACGTATATATACAGCGGAGTGAAATATGACCTTGTCTGTCTCAGCACACTTATTGGAACAAACACTGTGTCGGATGACAGCAGGATACTTTTATGCGAAGGCGATAAGCCTGTCGCTCTGTACTCGGACAATATCCAGCATGTACGGACAACAATGATAACCCCCTTTCCGCACATTATGCGCGGGATGAAGTTTCTTAACGCTCTGTATACAGGATGTGCCGTTATGAACGATGGCAGCATATCCATGGTTTTAAATACCGATAATTTGTCTATGATATCCAGAAAGGCAGGTACAAATCTATGATGAAATTGATCAATGATAAACAGATCGACCCCGACTTTAAGGACGCGATTAAAGAATTTGGCAATATCTGCGTAGGACGCACAAGCGTAGCTCTTGGCAAGATGCTTGGCTCACGTGTATATATAGAACCTCCTACCGTGCGCGCAGGTGATACTGACATACTTGCTGAAATAGGAATAAATAAAGAAAAAATAATGGTTGGCATACTTATGTCTATGGAAGAAAGCATTGAGGGGGCAATGCTGTTTATCGTTGAAAAACAGTTTGTCATTGATGCCGCAAGGATAATGACAAAAAAAGATATAAAAGACCTGACGTTCATGGAAGACGAGGAAAGCCTTTCTGCAATAAAAGACCTTGCCAACATCATGGCAGCTTCATATATGAAGGAGATCGGCGATTATATAAAAATGCGCATATTCCTGTCGCCTATGATGGTAGGTGTCGATATGGTCGGGGCGCTTGTATCGTTCCCGCTGGCATATCTTGAACTTTCAAGGAAAAATGTTATCTCCATAGGCGCTAGTTTCGCGCTCGTTGATGAAAATGGACATAAATCAGAGGATACCGGACATATCATCGTATTCCCGGATGAAGAATCAGTAACCAAACTTGCGAAAGCACTTGGCATATGATTTTGGCTGAGCTTATGACAGAAAAAGCAGTCCTGAATATAGGCAACCTTAAAGTTGCCAGAGGTGATGTAAAGCTTGTAATATATGCCCTCGGCTCATGTGTATGTATCTGCCTGTACGACAAGACGACAAAAACCGGCGGGATGGCGCACGTGCTGCTCCCGAGCAGCAAAGAGGCAAACAAGGACTCCGTTGCCGGCGAACCTGGCAAATATGCTGACTCCGCACTCGATGAACTTCTCCTGCGTATGAAAAATTCAGGAGCCGATGTCGGCAATATAAAAGCAAAGGTGTTCGGGGGTGCCAGGATGTTTGCTATGGGAACGCCGCTGCTTGATTACGATATTGGCAGGATGAACATTGATGCTGTAATGACCGGGCTGTCAGAGCGGGCGATACCCATTGACGAATCTGATGTTGGCGGTACGTTTGCCAGAACAGTGGTGTTCGACCTGAACGACGGAAGCGTTACGATAAAGCACAGATAATACATTCCTGTTGGCAATGGGTTTAAAAAATGAGGGACAGGTCTCGGAGGATGAAACATGGGCAGTACGTTAGAAGAGTATAAGGAAATATTCAGAGATGTTCCTGGTAATGCTGCACTGTATCGTGTTTCGGGCGGCATTATCAAGACGCTGTTCTATTCCCCTAGCCTTCCACGCCTTTCAGGAATGACAAATGAGGAATACGACAGCATAATCAAGAATGACGCGCTGGATATTGTCCATAAAAATGACAGAGAGTCTGTTGCAAAAATTATGGAGGAATGTTTAAGAGAACATTCTGAAAAAGAATTCACATACCGCATCCGTTACCATAAAAATGCTTTCGTCTGGACACACGCAGTGGCAAAGCAGATAGGCGAATATGAGGGAGATTCCATCTTGCTGGTCAGCTTCTTCAACTCATCGCGCGAATCTGAAATGCTGGCGATACTGCTTGACCATACAACGCGCAGTATCTATGTCGTTGACAGTTCGAACTATGACCTTCTCTATACAAATGATAACGGCATGGCAGAGCATAAATGTCGTAGCTATTCGGAAAACAACTGTTACAGCTATATAAGGGGACTTCAGCAGCCGTGTGAGCATTGCCCAGCAAAACTAATGGATAGTCAGAACCCTCTGAATACAGAGTGGTACGATAAGACCTATGATAAGTACTATATGATCAACGCATATCCGCTTTCATGGTATGGGCGTGCGGCAAATGCGTTTTTCTATGAAGACATCACCGAAAAGAAACGTGCTGATATACAGCTGAAAGAAAAAAATGATACGCTTGAGAATATCCTGCAGAATATTCCGGCGGCGATATGCGTCTTCCGTATCGACAATGAGGGGACAAAATGCATTGCCGTGAGCCCGCACTTCTGCAAACTTATGAACGTATCAGAAAACTCCGTGCTGAATGATTCATTTGAAGATGTCGTTTACAGGTTTGTCCACCCCAAAGACCTCCCGTTTCTTAAGGACGAACTCAAATCTATCGTCAATGGTGATATAACGCGTTCATCATCGGCCTACCGCGTACGCGGCATAAGTCCGGGAAATTGGCTGTGGCTGCGTTCGGACATTATATCCATCGCGCAGGAAGACGGTTCCAGTTACATATATTCATGCCTGATCGATGTTACGGCACAGAAACTCAGCGAAGAGAACCACGCTCGTTTTGTAGACGGACTTATGAAATCAGACCCCAATACGCTTGGAATATTTAGGCTGGACCTTACTAAAAACTTGTGTACAGGTGCTAAAGATGACACTGTAAACGTCCTAAGGCTAAAAGACAGTGGTACAGCAGAGAATTTCCTGCGCAGCATACAGACTAAAATAGAAGACGAACGCGAAAGACTCGAATTCAGCGACAAGATAAACAGAATCAAACTGCTGGAGGCCTTCCACAACGGAAGGACGACAGAACGCATGCGCTTCAGAAGGCTGACATCTGACAAGGAACAACGCTGGACGGACGTTTATGTCTACGTATCCCGCAGTCCTGTGACTGGTAATATAGAGGCTATCCTGCGTGTAAGCGACGCTGATGATACGGCCACTGAGGAAGCGATAATCAGAAGCATAGTTACCGATGAGTTTGACTCTATCGGCATCATCGATGTGAGAAAACGTACAATAAAATTCCGCAACATCAACAACAGCGCTGTTTCAACTACACCGCATATCATGGAAGATTACGATGGCGATATAAAGAACGCGATCCAGCTCGTCATCGGTAAACCCGAAGATCAGGAAGAGTGCTATAAGGCAACGTCCTTAAGCAGACTTGTCAAGGAGCTTGAAACACATTCAAGCTACTCCTATCCTTACACACTTCATGACACTGACGGCAGACAATACCGCAAAATGCTGAAATTCAGCTACATCGACGAAACGAAACAGGAGATTATGATATCTCGCACTGACACAACGCAGGACTATATGCAGCAGAAAAACCAGATGCGTATGCTGCAAGATGCGCTTGACTCTGCGCAGAAGGCTAACGCCGCAAAGTCAGAATTCTTATCCAGAGTCAGCCACGACATCAGGACACCTATGAACATAATTAAAGGAATGACTGATTTCGCCTATCAGGATGCATCAAATCCTGGAAAACTAAAAAATGACCTTGACCATATACGTACCGCCAACCTATTCCTTCTGAGCCTTATTAATGATGTGCTTGACCTTTCGCGCATAGACAGCGGCAAAGTTGAACTTCATCCTGAACCTTACAGTTACAGCGAGTTTCTCAGTAACATCACTAACATTATGGAACCCATGTGTAACGAAAAGGGGCTGACCTTTAGCGTCAGCGAAACGCAGACGCAGGGACGAGCCAGAGCTGTTATAGTTGATAAAGTAAGACTGAATCAGATAATGCTCAATCTTTTGACTAATTCAGCCAAATATACACCGGCAGGCGGCAGCGTAGGCTTTGATGTTTCAGAGACGGTTGGCAGTGACGGAACAGTGAAGTGCTTATTTGTCATAAGCGATACAGGAATAGGCATGAGCAAAGAGTTTCAGGATAAAATGTTCGAGGCTTTCACGCAGGAAGACACAACTTCTATTACGCGTCTGAGTCATGGTACAGGGCTGGGGCTCTCTATAGTAAAAAAACTCATTGACCTTTTCGGAGGAGAAATATCTGTAAAAAGCGCACCTGGTGAAGGTTCGAAGTTTACAGTCAAATTAACATTAAGACTCGCCAAAGAAAGTGACATAAACAATGAACTGGAAGAGCAAAAATCCACTGTAACACATTTGAGCGGCAGGATACTGCTTGTTGAAGACAATCCTCTCAACAACGAGATTGCGCAAAGACTCCTCGAAAGTATTGGTCTTCAAGTCGAAACTGCTGAAGATGGCAGGGAAGCTTTAAATGTTTTTATATCGTCTGAGCAAGGACGCTTCTCAGCGATTCTTATGGATATACAAATGCCGATTATGAACGGATACGAAGCTACACGTGCAATACGTGCTCTCAAACGTTCCGATGCAATTAAAGTGCCAATCATAGCTATGACTGCCAATGCTTATGCTGAAGATGTGCAGAAATGTCTGGATGCAGGAATGGACAGCCATATAGCAAAGCCTATCGACTCAGCTTTATTATTCAGCGAACTTGCACGTCTGATCCGTAAAGACTGATTCCAAATATATCGTTTCTTTGCCATGCCTATCGAATATCCGGCAGATAGATATAGTGTAACGTCAGCAATCCCGAGAGAACAATATATGTGCGGTTTCCACAAGGCGTTTATTTTTACAAATACTGTTCCATTAAAGGAGGCTCTGCAGCAATGCATTCGAAAGTTGTATTAATAACAGGAGCTTCGTCCGGTATCGGTTGTGCCGCCGCACGGCTTCTTGCACAGAAGGGGTTCACCGTTTATGCTGCAGCACGACGCATTGAAAGGATGAAAACGCTGGAAAATGCCTGCGTAAGAGTCATGCCGCTTGATGTTACTGACGGTCAGCAGTGCAGGTCATGTATTGATAAAATCGTCAGTGAAAATGGGCGAATAGACATACTGTTCAATAATGCAGGATTGGGGCTTTATGGTCCCGTAGAGGAAATAGAGATGGAGAGGGCACGGTATGAATTTGATGTCAATTTTTTTGCTGCAGCAAGATTAACGCAACTTGTCATTCCTTATATGCGTGCAGCTGGAAAGGGCAGGATAATATTTACCTCATCAATTGCAGGGAAGATGTATTTGCCGTTAGGTTCCTGGTATCATGCCTCAAAACATGCAATAGAGGGATGGGCAGATTGTCTGCGTTTAGAGATAAAAAAATTTGGTATAGACGTTGTGCTTATAGAACCTGGAGTAATCGTTACTGATTTTTGGAATACGGTTGAAAATAATATCCTTGAAACCGACAAGGATAGCCCTTATGCAACTATGACACAGAAATTTCTTGCTCGTGAGAAAATGGCCCACAGCTCCATATATGGGACATCTGCGGAAACGGTTGCAAAAACGGTCTTGAAAGCCTGTATAGTAGAATCACCCAAGATACGTTATAGAACTGGCAGGTTTGCACATGTGTCTGTCATTGCGAGAACTCTATTGGGCGACAGAATATATGACAAAATAATTTCATGCTTATATTGATATCTATGGCGTGCAGGATTCTGTGTATTATCGATAGCATATAAGCTGTTGAACACTAGCAAAACTTGACAGAAGCTGTGTATTCTATATAATAGCTTTCGTGCTTCATAAAAGGGGCAGTGTGATATGCGCCTGTAGCTCAGCTAGGATAGAGCAACTGCCTTCTAAGCAGTGGGGCGGGGGTTCGAATCCCTTCAGGCGCGCCACTTTTGAAAACTTATGGTGAGTGTAGCTCAACTCGGTTAGAGTACTGGATTGTGGATCCAGTTGTTGTGGGTTCAAATCCCATCACTCACCCCATTTAATAATAAGCTTTGGGATGGATCGTTAGCTCAATTGGCAGAGCATCTGACTCTTAATCAGAGGGTTACAGGTTCGATTCCTGCACGATCCACCAAAATTATTTCCCCGGTCGCCAAGCCGGGGATTTTTTATTTTAAAAATCAAATGGTTTTAAAATAATAATGGTGCGAGAGAGGGGACTTGAACCCCTATGCCGAAGCACAAGATCCTAAGTCTTGCGCGTATACCAATTCCGCCACTCTCGCGAAAGGTGTTTTGAGTAATAAATATATATCGGTTGCAGATCAACGGTGAAAATTTTACCTTTCTTTTCTCAATCACGCAAGATAATTGATTTATGTGCTATTCTATCAATAATATAATCGATGTGCGAGGTGCCGCTTTTTGACTCAAAATATTGGTATAGATATCTGCAGTATCAAGAGAATAAAGAAAGCACTTGAACAGAGCGGGTTCAAAAAACGCGTGTTTTCTGCTGAGGAAATTTTATATGCCGATGATAAAGCTGTACCTGAAATTCACTATGCCGCTGCTTTTGCAGCACGCGAAGCACTGGCTAAAGCATTGGGATGGGGACTTGCTAAAACAGGCATAAAAAGTGGGTCAGTTGTTCGGACTGAACATGGTCCGGAATTTTCCTTTACAGATTTTTTTGCTGAAAGGCTGAAACAAGAGAAAATAAAAAATATATGTCTTTCTATTTCTCATGAAGATGACATTGCAGTGGCAATTGTAATGATAGAGAGACCCTAAATTATGCCAGAATTCACAAAGAAAATTAAAACTTATAGACACAGTGACCTTGCTGCTATGATGCCGCCAATAGCTGATGATATCAACAAAAGCAATAGGGGCGGCGTGTTAATCTGCGGCGGAAGCTGGAACTATCGAGGTGCTCCAGTATTAGCTGCATTAGGAGCTTTACGTGCCGGAGCAGGCTACGTGGTGTTAGCTGTGCCGGATTTTATGATAAATGCTGCTTCCGTAATACTGCCTGAAGCTGTATTTGAACCTATACTAACAATTGCGGACAATTTATGCGCAGAGTCTTTTGAGCATGTCATAACAAAATGGACAGGTCGGTGCAGCGCAGCCGTTTTAGGTCCTGGACTTGGGCGCAATGAGATAAACAAATCGCTTGTCAGATGTTTTTGGAATAATTGGCAAGCTCCGTTGTTGCTTGATGCAGATGCGCTATTTACGTTTGCTGAAATACAGGAAGAGCTTCCTTACCGAGATGATGTTGTCATAACTCCACATGCGGGTGAGGCGGCAAGAATACTTCATGTCAAAATATCTGATGTTGAAGCAAGCAGGCAACAGACTGTCTTTGCTTTAACAAAAAAATCGGGGACTGCATTGCTGAAGGGGAATGGCACACTCGTATCACATAACAATGAAATAAGAATGATAAGAGAAGGTACGCAAGCACTGGCAGTTCCTGGATCAGGTGATGTGTTAAGCGGTATTACTGGTGCATTCTTAGCGTCTGGAATGAATGTGTTCGATGCGGCAACTGCAGCTGCACTAGCGCACGCTTGTGTTGGGAATGAAATGATGAAAAAGTATGGTCCACGAGGCGCACTCGCCCGTGATATCGCAGACGGTGTTCCATATGTTCTCCAATGATAACTTTGAATATAAATTGATTACTTATTCAGAAGAAGAAACACGGCGCTTGGGTTTCTTGATAGGAACATATGCTTATGGGGGGCTCTGCGTTCTTCAGTATGGCGATTTAGGCATGGGAAAGACTATGCTGGCACAAGGAATCGGAAGTGCATTGGGAATTAAAAATATTAAAAGTCCAACGTTTGTGATAATTGGTGAGCATGACAACGCGCGGTTGCCTCTGATTCATGTTGATCTTTACAGGCTTGATACTGATAAAGAAATTGATGCGCTAGACCTAGAAAATTATATAGACCAGAAATGCCTGCTTGTTGTTGAATGGGCTGAACATTGGAAAAATGCACCAAGCGAAGATTGTTTATGTGTTAGATTTGCACTGTCGGGAAATGACCAATTTACGCGTGAAATATCAATGAAGTCAGTAGGTGCAAATGCTGCTAGCATGCTTAAAAATATGATTGAGACATTTAAATGAAGGGCAGAAATAACCAAAGATGTTAATAATGGGAATAGACTGTTCGACGAAATGGACAAATGTAGGGTTGACAGACAATGGGGTGATTGTAGGCGAAATCAACGAAGATCTAGGCCGAAAGCAATCATCTATGCTTCCTGTCATTGCTGAAAAACTATTTTCAGAGAATAACGTAAAAATTGGCAGTATTTGTTGCATTGCCGTTGCCGTTGGGCCAGGTTACTATACAGGTATACGAACAGGTATTGCTTATGCGTGCGCTCTTGCCGAGGCTTTAAAAATAAAGATTGTACCACTCTCAACGCTTAAAATACCTGCTTATCGATTCAGAGAAGATAGCGGCGATTTTTTAGCTGTTTTTTCAAAAGCAAGAAAGAATTACATCTATGGAGCATTGTATAAGAAAGACAAATCAGAATTGAATGAAGTTGTTGGGCCTGCATATTTAACAGAGGCTGATTTTGCTTCAAAAATAGCTGAATACAATGATGCCTTGATAATAAGCATCGGCGATGTTTCAGATTATAAGACTATTCAATCGCTTCCGAATATAAAATGCGGGTGTATATATAATTCAGGTTTAGATGTTGCGATTTTTGGTGAGAAATTATTAAAAAATTCGATTGCCCCAGATAAAATTAGAGGAATGTATCTTCGCAGCCCTGATATTGGTCCAACGCAATAACTTTCTGTAAATTCTTAAAATAAAGAATTCGTCTTTTTGCTTGTATAAATACGAAATCTTTGCCATAATCTAGCCATCATATAAACCTATTTTTTAGGTTTTTTATGTGCATGTGTGCCTATATCAATTATAGGAAGAAAGGTGTTTTTTTTGGCGAAGAAGATGAATATTGAGATCACAGAAAAGTGGTGCAAAGGCTGTGGCCTCTGCATCAATGTCTGCCCGAAAAAAGTTCTCGAGCTCAACGATCATGTCAAATGCGTTGCAGTCCGTCCAGATGACTGTATTGGCTGCCGCCAGTGCGAAAACGTCTGTCCTGATTTTGCCGTCACTGTTAAGGAGCGTGAAGAATAATGCCCAATGTAGCGTTCTGGCAAGGTAACAAAGCAATAGCAATGGGTGCGGTTGCTGCAGGATGCAGATTTTTCAGCGGATATCCCATCACACCTTCTACAGAGATCATGGAAACCATGGCAGAAGAACTTCCTAAACTTGATGGTAAATTTATACAAATGGAGGATGAAATAGGCGGAATAGCTGCAGCTATCGGTGCATCTATTGGCGGTCTTAAGGCAATGACTGCCAGTTCCGGACCTGGTATATCCCTCAAACAGGAGCTTCTCGGCTACGCATATATAGCAGAAATTCCTATTGTTGTTACTGACGTTCAGCGTGGTGGTCCTTCAACTGGCCTTCCGACAAAAATATCTCAGGCTGACGTTATGCAAGCCAAATGGGGTACAAATGGCGACCATGCAACTATAGCTTATGCCCCTTCTTCTATTCAGGAGTGTTATGAGATAGCTATAAAAGCTTTTAACAGAGCAGAGCGTTTCCGTCAGCCCGTACTTATTATGGCTGATGAAGTCCTTGGCCATATGCGCGAGAAAATTGTTATTCCAGAACCAGGAACCTTTGAAATAGTAAACCGCAAAAAACCCGCTGTTGATCCAGATAAGTTTGTGCCTTATCGCGCAGACGATGACTTGGTCGCGCCGATGCCGGCATTTGGCGATGGTTATCGCTGGCATGTTACTGGTCTTACGACAAATGAATGGGGACAGCCAACTAACGATGCTGACTGGATTGCACTCAAAGAAAACCGCATCATTGATAAAGTTGATAAATTCCGTGAAGAAATCGTCGAATATGAGGAAGAAAGCATGGATGATGCCGAAATTTGCGTTGTTTCGTATGGCAGTGTTTCACGCTCATCTCTTCGTGCAGTACGCGAGCTTCGTGAAGAGGGTGTTAAGGTCGGGCACTTCCGCCCAATTACCCTTTGGCCTTTCCCCGATAAACAGATTGAAGCGATATCCAAGAAAGTTAAACATATAATATTCCCTGAACTTAACGCAGGGCAGATGGCTCTCGAAGTGGAAAGAGTTGTCAAATCAAACTGCAAGATCCATCAGAAAAGCCTTCTCAATGGAGAGCTTTTTAAACCTGCAGAAATTATCTCCTTTATAAAGGAGGTGGCCTAAATTATGCCACGCAATGAGGTTATGAATCTTCTCCGTACGCAATTTATGCCGCATATATGGTGTCCTGGCTGCGGACATGGCATTATTATGAACGCAATACTTCGTTCGGTAGCCGACTTAAAAATACCTAAAGATCAACTGTGCATATCGTCAGGCATAGGCTGTTCAAGCCGTATGCCCGGCTATATCGATGCCTGCACACTTCACACAGCACATGGACGTTCACTTGCATTTGCCACAGGTGTTAAGCTTGCAAACCCTAAACTGACGATAATTGACGTCATGGGGGATGGCGACGGCACGGCTATTGGCGGAAACCATTTTATCCATGCTTGCCGTCGTAATATCGGCGTAACTGCAATAATCATGAATAACACTATTTATGGCATGACCGGCGGTCAGGCCTCTCCAACAACTCCTGAAGGAGCTTTTGCAGCAACGGCTCCATACGGTTCTGTCGATCCTACCTTCGATATTTGTAAACTGGCTGAAGGGGCTGGCGCTTCTTATGTCGCACGCGTAACGGTTGGTAACCCCGCAATGTGTGAGCAGTACATCAAAAAAGCTGTCCAACATCAGCAGTACGGGTTTTCTGTCGTAGAGATAGTCACTTACTGTCATACGCAGTTTGGACGCCGCAACAAACGCAGCAACCCAGTCGCTAACTTCAATTTCCTGAAGGAAAATTCCGTAATGAAATCACAAGCTGAAAAGATGGCACCAGAAGAACTTCAAGGCAAGATAATTGTAGGTGAGTTTGTCAACAGACAGGATTCTCTCGAATACTCAAAACGCTACGATCAGGTCATCGAGCGTGCTCATAACAAGGCATAAAGGAGGTCTTCTAAGTCATGGGAGATCGTTATGAAATACGTGTCGCAGGTTCAGGCGGGCAAGGCGTAATACTTGCAGCAAGAATACTGGGCGAAGCTGCTGCTCTCAGAACCGAAGGTCTTAATGCTGTACAGAGTCAGGCGTATGGACCAGAAGCACGCGGAGGTGCATCTAAATCAGAAGTAGTTTATGACCGAGGGCCGATAGATTATCCTAAGGCAGCTCACCCAGACCTTCAGATAATTCTTACGCAGAAAGCATGCGACTCATACTGTCACGATACAAACAAAGGGGCAACAGTTATTTTTGATGATTTTTTTGTTACAACCCCACCAAAGCTTGATGCGGAAGTTTATATGCTACCAATAGTAAAAATGGCGCGTGAACTTGGCAATGAAATAGTCGTAAATATGGTGGCGCTCGGTGCTGCTGCACGTGTATTAGATAAAAAAGGCCTCGTGAAACCTGACGCTATAAAGCAGCAGATACTTGAAAGTGTTCCGGCAAAATTCAAAGAGCTAAATGCAAATGCGTTTGATGCTGGTTATAACGAAGCCTGTAAAGTAATAAAGTAACAAGTACAAGTACATTAACGTTTTTTACATTATAATAAATGGCGGGGCATTATATATCCCCGCCATTTATTATCTTTTTTATTAGGAGAGAAAAATTGCAGCAAGGCGATAAAATTACATTGAATATAACAGGCATTAACAACGAGGGCGAAGGTGTTGCGCGTACAGGCGAAGAACACTTTGTGATATTTGTGCCGGATGTGCTGCCTGGCGAGAATGTTGAATGCCGTATAGTTTCACTTAAGAAGAATTATGCGGTCGGCAAAGTCGTTGAGCGTAGAAACAATTCTTCAGATAGGACAGAGCCGCTTTGTGCTTCATTTAACAAATGCGGCGGATGCCAGCTGCAGAATATGTTGTATACTGCCCAGCTTCAGTTAAAACGGCAGACGGTCGAAGATGCTTTATACAGGATCGGTGGAGAAGCGGGACATATCGAAGTACCAGATTGTATTGCTTCACCTCGTCAGTGGGGTTACAGGAATAAGGCGTCACTGCCGGTACAGCAGACGAAGGGCAACCACTTTTTAACTGGTTTTTATAAAAAAAGAAGCCATGACATTGTTCCGTTTACACATTGTCCTGTAATAATGCCTTTTATAGAAGATGCAATTATTTCCTTTATTCCAGAAATTAAAAAAGAGGGTTTTTGTGGTTTTAATGAACGCAATAAAGAAAATGTTAATAATGTTATAAGACATATTATTTTCCGTAAGGCAGAATTCACAGAAGAATCTTTGTGCGGGATAGTTGGAACGCAAAGTTTATCTCAAGGTGAAGTTTCTAAGCTTATAGCTGTTGCAAAAAAAAGAAAAACAATTTTTAACGGCCTTATTTTCAACAAAAATGCTTCCGGAGGTAACTTTATATGGGGAGACAAATTTAGTCGAATTTTAGGCAAAACAGTCATGAATGAGTCTCTCGGAAATTATAAATTTATGTTTGAAGTGTCATCTTTTTTTCAAGTCAATTCGTCACAGGCCCTAAATTTATATAATTACGTTAAAGATTTGGTTTCGCGTGTATGTCCAGAAGGGAAAATATTAGAATTATATTCAGGAATTGGAAGTTTGACTGTTTTTTTGGCTGATGTATCTAAATCTGTTACAGCCGTAGAAAGCTGGGAACCGGCATCAAAATATATTCTTAAGAATGCTCAATTAAATGGTTTTAATAACGTAAGGGTTTATTCTACAACGGCTGAGGATATCGCTGTCAGGCAGCCGCTATCAAATTATGATGCAATTATCCTAGATCCGCCGCGAACGGGATGTTCTTCAGTTGTCGTAAAGAGTCTCTTAAATATTTCTCCAGATTACATAATATACATTTCGTGCAACCCAGCAACTCTTGCTAGGGATGTTAAGCTTTTGGCCACCGATAATGCATATATTTTAAAGTCTATCCAGCCATTTGACATGTTCCCGCAGACAGGACACGTCGAGTGTGTAGCGTTGATGTCAAGGGTTCAGAAGTAATGTGTGAAAAGGGCTTGAAATAAGGGGATTTCCGAGGGTTGAAGGTTAAACTTCAGCTCTCGAATTTTTGGTTGTAATCGAGGAACTAAACATATCCACGGCTAAAATGCCGTAGGGTCGAGTTGACAGCTTGAAAACGGGTAGGTTGTGGAGATAGGATTGTTAAGATGTGATGGCAAGTTGACGGAATGATTGTAAATTGATTTTTCACTAGAGTATATGTGTGGTTTGAAGAAAAATAGGCTATTCATCATAGATAAAATGAAATTGATGTTGATTAGCCACAAGGAGTGAAAATGGAAAAGAAAGTAAACTATATTCCGGCTGTACGTTCTAGAATTGAAAAGAAGGTTGGAATATATTGCAGGGTTAGTACAAATGACATGCAACAATTGAATAGTCTTACTGCTCAGATTTCCGGACTTACTAGGCTTGTGGCTACAGTGGAGACTTGGAGATTAGTTGATGTCTATATTGATATTGCATCCAGTAAGTCCAAATCTCTAAGAAAAGATTTTGCTCGTATGGTTGAAGATAGCAAGCAAAAGAAAATTAATATAGTGATAACCAAAAGTCTTAGTCGGTTTGGCAGGGATACTGTTGATACACTCGAGGCTTTGAAGATACTAGGAGAATCCGATGTTCGTGTTATTTTTGAACAAGAAAATCTGGATTCCGCTGAAACCGACAACCAGCTGATGATTTCCATCGTGGAGGCATTGGCACAAGCAGAAAACGAGAGTAGAAGCGAAAACATCAAATGGGGTATTAAGAAGAAGGTCGAATACGGAACTTCAAAATTAGCTGATAGAAAATGTTACGGATATGATAGCGATGAGAACGGAAAATTAATTGTTAATGAGGAACAGGCAACTATAACATGTCTGATTTTCTTAGAGGACAATCATCAAAATTAATTACTGGTTTATCAGATGAAGATAAAACAGCTTTTGTTTTGAAAAATGGAAAGCCTGTAGCAGTTCTTATCTCCCACGAGAGATATGAAAGATTATTAAAAGCAGGTATAGATATTACTGAATACTAAATATAAAGCACTTAATAGATGAGAGAGGTTAAATGAATGGCTGTGAAAAAATCAGAATTGTATTCCCTATTATGGGATGCTTGTAATAAATTAAGAGGTGGGGTAGAACCTTCAAGGTATAAAGATTATGTGCTTGTATTGTTATTCTTCAAGTATGTATCAGACAGATATAAAGGGCAACGTTTTGCTGAATTTACAGTAAATGAAGGTGCCTCATTTGACGACTTGATTGCTGCAAAAGGTAAACCAGATGTTGGCGAAAGAGTTGATGTAATTCTTCAAAAGTTTCTAGAAGATAATAAGCTAGCAGGTGCACTTCCTGACGTAAGCTTTAACAATCCAGATGAACTAGGTTCTGGTAAAGAACTAGTTGATAAAGTTTCTGGTCTTATAGCTATTTTCCAAAATCCTGCGATTGACTTTAAAAGCAACAGAGCCAGTGGAGATGACATCATTGGGGATGCATATGAATACTTCATGATGAAATTCGCTCAAGAGTCTGGTAAGAGTAAGGGACAGTTTTATACACCTAGTGAGGTGTCACGTATTATTGCTAGACTTATTGGTATTGGCAATATTAAACAAGAGACAGGAAAGAAATGGACCCTCCATGATCCTGCGGCGGGGAGTGGATCATTACTTATTCGTTCAGCAGATGAAGCACCAACTGATGATAATGGTGATTCCATAGTAACAATATTTGGACAAGAAAAATATCCTGATACTGCTGGTTTAGCAAAGATGAACTTCATCCTACATAACAAAGGAACAGGTGAAATCAAAAGTGGGAATACATTGGCAAACCCACAATATACTGATGATTTTGGTGGACTTAGAAAATTTGATTTTATTGTCATGAACCCACCATTTTCTGATAAAGACTGGACTGATGGAATTAAACCATCTGAAGATAAATATAAGAGGTTTGATGGTTATGGCATTCCACCAGAAAAGAATGGTGATTATGCTTGGTTTCTACATGTTCTAAAAGCATTGGATAGCAATGGTAAGGCAGGGATTATTCTGCCACACGGTGTTCTCTTTAGAGGAAACTCAGAAGAAACCATTAGAAAAGCTGTTCTTGAGAAACGATATATCAAGGGTATAGTTGGGCTACCGTCAAACTTATTTTATGGTACAGGAATCCCAGCTAGTATCATCATAATCGATAAAGAAAACGCTGATAAACGTGAAGGTATCTTTATGATTGATGCGAGTGATGGGTTTAAGAAAGATGGAAATAAGAACCGTCTTCGTGAACAGGATATTGAGAAAATTGTGCAAACCTTTATTCACCAAGAAAAGGTTGAGGGGTACTCCCGTTTTATTACCTATAAGGAGATTTTAGAAGAGAACGAAGGAAACCTTAATGTGCCTCGTTATATCCAAAAAATAGATGACACATTACCTCAAAACATTGCATCTCATCTTAAGGGGGGGATTCCAGAAGTCGATATTAACTCTTTAGAGAGACTCTGGAAAATATCGCCACAGTTAAGACAAGAGATATTCACTTGTGTCGATGAAGAACATAATGTCTATAATCTTGCTATAAAACCAAATGAAATTGAAACAGTGATTTCTGAAGATGAAAATATAAAGGTTGAAAAGGAAACTGAATACGGTTCTCTATTCGAGACGTGGAAAAATAAAGTAAAAGATTCATTACTCAATATTAATACAGATACAAATCCAAAAGAATTAATTCGAAGCTTGGGTATTGAAATTTTAAGAGACTTTGAATCGGCAAAACTTCTAGACAATTACGATGTGTACGACTTCTTGCTTAACTATTGGAATGAGAAAATGCAAGATGATGTATATGTAATAAAAGCGAGCGGATATGATGCGGGACGTGAGATTGAATATGTATACGCTCAAAAGAAAGCTAAAGATGAAAATGGAGAAGAAATAAAAGTCGATGATACTTCAAAAATGAAGTCTTTTGAAGGTGCTTTAATTTCGAGAGACATTATTGAACAGGAGTATTTTGAAACTGAGTTAATGGCTCTTAATGAGCTAATCGAAAAATCTGCATTGCTTGAATCTGAACTGGATGAAATGAGAGAAGAAGAATCAGGTGACGAAGGTTTGCTTATAAATGCTTTGAATGAAAAAGGTGACGGTATACCTAAAGCAAATCTGAGTAAACAAATAAAAGAACTTGAAAGTAAAAAGACTTCTGAAGTAATAGATGACATTACAAAACTTATTGAATTATTTGACGCAGGCAGTACTTCAGAAATGGAGAAAATCGTCAAAGCCAATAGTAAGCTGAAGACATATGAGCTTAGAAATAAGAACGGTTCATTTGGAAAGGCTAAGCTTAAAAATGCATTAAAAGAAGCAAATGACAATGCAATAATGCCAGAAACATATGTTGAAGAATATAATGCTCTTCTTTCTTACCAAGCTAAGTTAACTGAAAAAGAAGAAGCTGATAAAGCGAATAAAGAAGCTCAAAAAGAACTAGATGATTTAGTACTTGCTAAATACGGGGAACTAACGATTGATGAAGTAAAGTATTTACTCTTTGATAAAAAGTGGATGGCAAGGCTTGAAAGCGACATTATTGATGCGATTGACCAGGTGCTGAATTCTCTTGCCTCTAAGGTTGTTTTGATTGCCAAACGTTATGAGCACACATTAGGCGAGATTGAAGAAAAGACAGCTCAGTCAAAAGCCAAGGTGAAGTCCGCTTTAGAAAGGATGGGATACACATGGTAACTTATCCGGAAGATTGGGAAATTAGTCAAATTGATAAAATAGCTGACATTACTACGGGATGTAGAGATGTAAAGGATAGCGTTAAAAACGGTGAATACCCATTCTATGTCAGATCTAAAGATGTGGAACGTATAAACTTTTATGATTTTGATTGTGAGGCAGTGTTAACTGCAGGCGATGGCGGAGCAGGGAAGATTTTTCACTATAAAAACGGTAAATTTGCAGCCCATCAACGGGTATATGTTATTAGTAAATTTGAAAAAGTTGACGGAAAGTATTTTTATTATTTTTTCTCGAAAAACTTCCTGCAAGAAGTTGAAAAATATACTGCGAAATCAACGGTTGATTCTGTAAGACGTCCAATGATAGCGAATATGGAATTTCCCTTACCACCCTTCAAAGAACAACAAGCTATCGCTTCAGCATTATCGGATTTTGACGAGCATATCGACAATCTATCCGAACTAATTGAAAAGAAAAAAGCAATCCGTGACGGGGCTTTAGAGGACTTAGTCAGTGGTAGGACAAGACTTGATGGGTTTAATGGTGAGTGGGTTGAATCAACAATTGAAGATTCTACAAAAGAAATCATTACAGGGGGTACTCCTTCTACTACGGTAGACAAATACTGGGGTGGGTCAATTCCGTGGCTTGCTTCTACAGAAATACATCAAAAAATAATTACTAGAGCAACCAAAAATATCACAAATATTGGCTTGAACAATTCCTCAGCTAAAATGGCACCAAAAGATTCGGTATTAATCGCACTAGCAGGACAAGGAAAGACCAGGGGCACAGCAGCATTTCTAGCGTATCCAATGGCATTAAACCAATCTTTAGCTGCATTAGTTGCAGCAGATGAAACGGACTCCAAGTTCTTATATTATCTAATTGAAAATATGTATCTTGAATTAAGAGAACTTTCATCAGGTGACGGTGGACGTGGTGGATTGAATAAAACTTTAATAAAAAATATAAATATACGACTTCCGAGAGAAATAAAAGAACAACATGCAATTGCCGAGGTTCTGACAGCAATGGATGAAGAAATAGAATCTCTCGAAGTAGAAAAAGAAAAAATGTTACAAATTAAAGAAGGTGCAATGGACGACCTCTTAACAGGCCGTGTGCGTCTTAAAGCATGAGGAGGTAAAGGCTATGTCTGTTGATTTAGAAAGAAAATTGCAAAACAAGGTCCTTCACTGGTTAATAGATAAAGAGGAAGACGGTGGTCTAGGTTATACGTATCTCGGAAATCTGGAGGATCAGAATAACAAACCTATCAAAGAAGATTTGTTAAAGAAGAATCTTGAAAAACGAGGTTATACCAAAGACCAGATTTCTAAAGCTGTAACTGAGCTTGTTTCAAAAGCGAATAATCAAGTAGATAGTCTTTACCAAATCAATAAAGAGGTCTATTCCCTACTTCGCTATGGCAAGCAAGGTGTTAAAGATGAAAATAAGAATCGTCAAACAGTACATTATATCGACTGGAACAATGTCGATAACAATGATTTTTATGCTGCTGAGGAAGTAAGTGTTCTCTGCTTTAATCAAATAGAAAGAAAACGACCTGATGTGGTGCTGTATATAAACGGCATCGCTCTTGGCATATTTGAGCTAAAGCGTTCATGTGTGAGTATAGGTGAGGGAATTCGTCAGAATCTCACAAACCAAAAAAAAGAGTATATTCAGAACTTCTTTAGTACTACGCAGTTTCTCTTTGCCGGTAATGAAGCTGAAGGGCTGAAGTATGGAACAATCGAAACTCCTGAGAAGTATTACCTGAACTGGAAGGAAGATATTAAAGCTACGGACGAACTTTCTTTGACTATTAAAGGTATTCAATCTAGATACAGAAATAAGCTGAAAGATGGTGTAATTTCTCTTTGTCATAAAGAGAGGTTTCTTTCACTAATCCACGACTTTATTATTTTTGATGCTGGAGTGAAAAAGATTGCAAGACATAATCAGTATTTTGCTAATATTGCTGCTAGGAAAAGAATTCTTGCAGGCGAAGGCGGAATAATCTGGAATACGCAAGGATCAGGAAAGTCCCTAATTATGGTATGGCTTACTAAGTGGGTTATTGAGAATGTAGCAGATAGCCGAGTGGTAATCATCACCGACCGAGATGAGCTTGATGACCAAATTGAAAGCCTGTTTATTGATGTAAATGAAAAAGTACGAAGAACAAAAAGCAGTGCTGATTTAAGAGAGGTTCTAAATAAAAATGATGATTCTATTATCTGCTCTTTGATTCATAAATACGGACATAATGCAGGTAAACAATCCGACGTGGATCAATATCGTAAAGAATTGATAAAAGACCTCCCAGCTGACTTTAAATCAAAAGGAAATATTATAGCTTTTATTGATGAGTGCCATCGTACTAACTCAGGGAAATTGCATGAGGCTGTAAAAGTACTGATGCCTGAAGCATCACTTATTGGTTTTACAGGTACTCCACTACTCAAAAAAGATAAAGTAACGAGTCTTGAGACTTTTGGACCTTACATCCATACTTATAAATTTGATGAAGGTGTTCAAGATGGTGTTGTTCTTGATTTGCGTTATGAAGCAAGAGATGTTGACCAAGACTTATCTAGTAAAGACAAGGTTGATTTATGGTTTGACAATAAAACCTTAGGTCTTACAGATAGAGCAAAGATACAGCTGAAAAAAAGTTGGACTTCAATCAACAAATTATATAGTTCAAAACAAAGACTTGAGAAAATAGCTAGCGATATCATTTTCGATATGAACTTAAAACCTCGTCTAAAAAATGAGCGTGGTACTGCCATGCTTGTGTCCAACAGTATATATGAGGCTTGCAGATACTGGGATATCTTTACGAGCAACGGCTTTAACAAGTGTGCTGTTGTAACTTCCTTTGAGCCTTCAACCGCGAGTGTTAGAACAGCTACGAGTGATTTAAGTCAAGAGGGCGAAGAAGAATATAAGAAGTCTATTTATGAGCGTATGCTTAAGGGCAAAAATTTGTCTGAATTTGAGAAGGAAGTAAAAGAGCAGTTCAAAAAAGAACCTGCTAAGATGAAACTTCTTATCGTGGTAGATAAACTTTTAACAGGATTTGATGCTCCAACAGCGACATATCTATATATTGATAAATCTATGAGGGATCATGACCTTTTCCAGGCTATCTGCCGAGTTAATAGACCAGATGGCGAAGATAAGGACTATGGCTATATCGTAGATTACATGGACTTGTTTCGTAATGTTCAGCTTGCAGTGGCTGATTATACTGCTGAAGCTTTCGATAGCTTTGATAAGGAAGATGTTGAGGGACTTATAAAGAATCGCTATGACGAAGCTAAATCTGAGATGGTGGGTGCAATTGCATCGCTGAAAGATCTATTAGAAAATGTAAGCGATCCTAAAGACGATACGGATTATATTGAGTATTTTTGTGGTGGAAACAGTGAAGATGATGAAAACACTGGTCGCAGAGATATTTTATATACTCTTACAGCCTCGCTAACACGCTCTTTTGCTAACTGCAGTGATAAACTTGTGAGTGATTATGGCTATTCAGAGGGGCAAGTTAGCAGGCTGAGGAGTGATATTTCAGGCTATAACAAAATAAAAGAAATGGTAAAACTAGCAAGCTGTGATTATATCGATTTAAAACCATATGAGGCTGATATGCGATATGTCCTTGATACTTATATACGTGCAGAAGATTCTACAGTTGTAAGTGAACTCGGGAATATGTCGTTGGTGGAATTGTTACTTGAAAACACTTCAACAACACCAATAGAGGCCCTGGTACAAGGTCTTCCAGGTAATGAAAATGCTAAAGCAGAAATCATCGAAAATAACTTGCAGCATGAAATTGTAAAGAAGATGTCATCTAACCAAGTTTATTATGGTAAGTTATCAGAAATGCTCCAAGTACTAATCGACCAGAGACGAATAGAGGCTATGAGTTACGAGGAATATTTACGACAAGTTGTTGAGTTGGCACAAGCAATTTTACACCCAGAAGATAGCTTGGATTATCCTGATACTGTGAAGAATAGCGAGGCTAGAAGAGCCTTTTATGATTATTTTGCGAAGAACGAAAATCTGGCTGTAAATTTGGACAGTGCTATCCTTTCTGCATTACGTCCTGATTGGAAAAGGAATTTCCAGAAACAACAAAATATAAGGCTTGCTATTTATGAAAATCTATTGATATATGGTTATGACGAAGATAAAGCAACGGCGGAGACCGCTGCAGTCTTCGAAATAACTGAAAGGCAGGCAGAATACGATGTGTAGTGAAGAAGTAATTGGTGGTATGCCAGTTGAAATTATTAAAAAGAAAAACCTTAAAAATCTATATATCAGGGTAAATCCACCAGAAGGTAGTATAACAGTTAGTACTCCTAGTGATTATCCTGATGAAGAGATAAGGCTTTTTGTATTAAAGAAAATGCCAGAAATCACTAAAGTAAGGGACAGGATGCTATCGCAGGCACGTCAAACAGAGAGAGAATATGTTTCTGGAGAATCCCATTACCTATGGGGTAAGCCATATCGACTACAAGTTGTCTATGAAGGAAAAAAATACGAGATTTCTAAACTACCAAACAAGATAATATTGATTGCTCCCGAAAGATCAACAAAAGAATCAAGGGAGAGGGTATTTAATGAATGGTACAGAGAAGAACTTAAACGAGTGTTGGATGGCGTTGTTTCAAGGTGTGAAGCAAAAACAAACCTCCATGCTAATGAGTACAAAATTAAGAATATGAAAACTAAGTGGGGTACATGCAATATTGACAAAAAAAGAATATGGATTAATCTACAGCTAGCCAAGAAGCCAATAGAATGTCTTGAATATGTTGTTATCCATGAACTGGTACACCTGTTAGAAAAGAATCACAGCCATAGATTCAATTCGCTTGTGGAGGAGTTCTACCCTACCTGGAAAGAGGCAAAAAAGTTATTGTCAGAGTTGCCTTTGGATCATATTGAAAAAGGAGAACAGGTAGATTATGAAGAGGAAGATAACTCCAAGTGATATATTCGATGTCAATAAAAAATCAGGTGCTCTGATTCTTGGAAAGAATCGCCTTGATGATTATGCTACAAAATTTCTGACTAAATACTGCAAACAGGCATTGGTTGAACCGATGCCTCTTCCGGTTGATGACATTCTTAAGGATATGGGGCTTACTGTTCAAGAGGTTCATTTATCAAGCGACCTAGATATTTTTGGATGTTGTTTACTTCTGGATGCAGATGTGGATATTTATGATAGGGAAACAGGTAAATATTTATCAACTTCCTTCAGTGCTGGAACAGTATTGATTGACCCCTTGTCTGAGGCTGTATATGGTGAAGGATCGAAAAGAAATACGCTCATTCATGAAGCACTCCACTGGGAAAAAGATAAAACTTATTTTCAAATTCTTGAGGTTAAAAATAAAAACGAATCTGAAAAACTATATCCAATCTTATGCCGACAATCTGAGACTTTCTTTACACCGCCTGAAGGAAAGAAGACAAAGGAAAATGAAGTTCGATGGTTGGAATGGCAAGCACACAGATTAGCACCTAGAGTACTGATGCCCAAAAGCAGCTTTAAAAAGAAGGCGTTAGAGTTTATTGAGCAGTATAAAGCATCTGGTGAGAATATAATATACTCTTGCGATACCTTGATTGAGAATTTAAGCAGCTTCTTTATAACATCAAGACTATCAGTAAAATATAGATTGATTGAAGTTGGTTTAGAGGATACTATATCAGAGTTCTCTGATTACAATGATGTCTATGAAGAAATCAATAGTAATAAAGATTTTGTTAAATTAACACCAGTAGAAGCAGTAAAGATAATAGATTCCGATTCAACTCTACAAAATTGGATAACAGAAAGACATTTTGTATACGCTGACGGATATTTTGTACTTGCCGACAGCCAATATGTTACACAAAAGGATGGAAAACTCTTTTTAACACCAAAGGCAAAGCAAAATCTTTCTAGATGTGTTATCAATATTCGTGAACAGAATTTTGTATCATACGCTAATACTTACAAAGACTTGCTTGGGTATGCGGTACTTAAGAAGGTTGAAGCTATTGATAGTAGACTTCTTACGTTTCATCCTAAGTACCAATCCCCTTTACTAAATGAGCCTGAAGAAACATATCAAGCATTTTCTCAACAGCTAGCTTCTTATAATGAGGATGAAGAAATTGAACTCATTAAGTTGCTTGGTGATCCTACCAAAACACTATGTAATTGTCTGTGGTTTTTGATGAAAAATAGAAAGTGGAATTATCCTGATAAATTTAATGAAGAGACAGGACTCCACAAAAATTACCATGGTAGAATAAAAAATGATAAAGCCAATAACATGACAACGAGCGTGTTGATGGCCATCTGCGTTGGTATGCAGTTATGCACGAGGATTACGCAAAATATTTTTGATAAATCAAATAATAAACTAGATTATTATAAAGATCCCGATAAGACATATATTCGTATTATGGATACTATGCCAGGGCTTTCGCTTGATGATTTCAATGGTATTCTAGAGAAATGTGGTATTCAGGAATTAGGTAGTGAAATAAAAGAATAAAAAGTTGATAACTCGATGAGTTTGTTTAGGACCCCGAAAGGGGTTCTTTTTTTATGCCCAAATTAGAAAAGGCTGATAAATAGGCAAATTCAGCTCAACTCAACGAGTTGGTCGTGAAATTTTGAAATCTATTATATTTATAAATGTAAGGTACAAGCTTTACAAAAATTAAATGCGTCTAAAGCTGGCCAGCAGAAGACGGCGGATTCATAAATGATTCTAAGGTAGCCAATAACAGGTTATTAGAAAATTTGTGATCCTCCGTTTTATTTCCTATACGTAATTTTAGGAAGTAATTCTGTTGGTCATTTATTTCAAAGATTCATTAGTTCTCCGCCGCCTTCCAGGACGGGATAGGAGAATCTAATGAGATTATCAGTAAGATACGACAACAAATTTAAGATTATCGAACTTAATGAAAAAGAAACTGAGGAAATGTGGATTAGTTTATCGCTCGAAGGTGATGAGCTTCCAAACTCTGACAAAGAACGGTTAATTCAAGATGCCTTTAATGAAATATTTAATAAGCCCGAATACAATAACTGGCACAAATTTGACAGGCACAAGGGATATTCAATAGCCAAACCAAATGCAGATGGTCTGGAATGTGATACTTCAGAACCTTTAATGAAAGAAGTAGCCGATGATAGAGTTTTTAGAAAAGATGAGCTCGAACGAGCCTATCAAAATGAATATGAAGATGTCTGCCAATGGATACGCACCGTTCTTGGTAAAAAACAGGACTGGGCAGATATGTTCATTGCAGTACGTATTGACGGCATGTCGATTCGAGAATATGCCAGTTCCATCGGTGTCAGCGAAAACAACATTACTCAGAAATTAAAGCGAGCCGAGAAAAAACTTCAAGGTATTTTTAAAAATCGTCAGATTTGACCTTCTGCCGTGGCTATGAGGTAGGAGGACTAATCCTCCAAATATGAATGGGAGGTATTTCAATGAACGGAATACAGATTTTTCAAAATGCTGAGTTTGGCTCGGTGAGAACAGCAGACATTAATGGAGTTCCTTATTTTGTGGGAAAGGACGTAGCTGAAATTCTTGGCTATAGCAATACAAGGAAAGCTTTGCTAGACCATGTGGATGAAGAGGATAAAACCGATGGGGTAACGATTCGTGACTCCATCGGACGTGAACAGGCTCCGGTTCTGATAAATGAGTCTGGCCTTTACAGCCTTATTCTTTCTAGCAAGATGCCGAATGCAAGAAGGTTTAAACGTTGGGTAACAAGCGAGATTCTTCCAACTATAAGAAAACATGGTGTGTATGCGACAGATGAACTAATTGCAAATCCTGACCTTGCGATTGCAGCATTTACTGCATTAAAGGAAGAGCGAGAAAAGAACCGACTGCTTGAACAAACTACTGCCGTCCAAAAACAGCAGATTGCGGAAATGAAGCCAAAGGCAAGCTATTACGATGTGGTACTTAACTGCAAAGACCTTATTTCCACTTCTACGGTAGCGAAAGATTATGGAAAGTCTGCTATTTGGATGAATCGTTATCTCCATGAAAAAGGTGTGCAGTTTAAACAGGGCGAGATTTGGCTGTTATATCAGAAATACGCAGAAAAAGGTTATACAAACACCAAGACACATAGCTATTCTGCTAATGACGGAACGATTCATACTAAGCCACATACCTACTGGACACAAAAAGGCAGATTGTTTGTCTATGAATTATTAAAAGCAGATGGGATTTTGCCAACAATGGAACAGGAGGATAGTGATGTCGATTAGCAGGTATAACAGCGAGGGCTATCCTGATCCGACCACCTACGGTGCCTTATCTAATATCGAACAGCAAACGAAGGCAGCGAGAGCGTACAGACCGATGGTGTATGTATGCTCCCCGTTTTCGGGAGATGTTGCCGGGAACATTGCAAATGCACGAAAGTACAGCCGTTTCGCTGTGGAACAGGGATATATTCCCCTTGCGACCCATTTACTATTTTCGCAGTTTCTCAACGATAACGATTTAACGGAACGTGAGCTGGGACTGCACTTTGGAAATGTGCTGATGAGCCACTGCAGGGAGGTGTGGGTGTTTGGCGAAAGCATCTCATCAGGAATGGATGCGGAAATCAGGAGAGCCAAGAGAAAAAAATACAGACTGCGATATTTCGGCAGTGATTTAAAGGAGGTAAGCAAAGATGCGTGATTTGAAGATTGCTTATGGCAACAGCAGGACGGCAAAGTTCTGGTCGAATAAAACCATAAAATTTGATGAACTGTGTGACCGGCTGCGTAATCCGATTTATACCTCAGAGACGGCGGAGGAATATCCGAAGCTGCCGAAGGGTCAGCGTGATGATATCAAGGATAAGGGCGGGTTTGTGGCAGGTCATTTAAGCGGCAACCGCAGACAGGCAAACAAGGTGGTCTGCCGTTCCATGCTGGTATATGACCTCGACAGTATTGAACAGGATTTTCTAAAGGATATCAATGCCAAAATCGACAATAAGGGCTGCTACTATACAACTCACAGCCATACAGCGGACAAGCCGAGAGCGAGAATGATTATCCCGGTCAGCCGTGATATGACACCCGATGAGTTCAATGCGGCAGCGAGATATTATGCACAGGACAATGGCTTTCTTGCGATGCTTGACCCCTGTTCGTTCTCTCGCCATCAGCTGATGTACTGGCCGACCTGTCCCTCCAACGGGGAGTATCTGTTTGGTGAGATTGATGGGGACTGGCTTGACCCGGATGAGATTTTTGAAAAGCATCCCAATTGGAGGGACTGCTCTCTACTTCCTACCACACCGAAGGAAAGCAAGGCAGCAGACCATAAAGCGCAGCAGCAGAAAGACCCGCTGGAAAAGGACGGTGTAATTGGATTATTCAATCGTGTGTATTTCCCAATCAGCACAGCTATTGATGAATTTTTGGCTGATGTCTATGCACCGACAGCTGACAGTTCCGAACGATATGATTATCTTCCGGGCGAAGGGTCTGCGGGTGTTGTGGTTTACGATGACAAATTTACTTACAGCCATCATGCGACTGACCCAGCAGGAGGAAAGCTGTGCAGTGCCTTTGACCTTGTCCGCCTGCATAAGTTTGGCGATGATGATAATAAATCTGTGAAAAAAATGTGCGAGTTTGCCATGAAACAGGAAAAGGTCAAACTCCGTGCGCTGGAAGAAAGACAGACACAGATTGATGAGGATTTTACAGATGAAGCCGACTGGAGAGCAAGACTGCGCTATATGCCAAGAAGCAATCTGCTGGAAAACAGTGTGTGGAATCTGATGCTGATTCTAAATAATGACCCTGACTTTGCAAATATTGCATATAACGAAATGGCGGGACGAATTGAAATCATAGGCACAGTGCCGTGGGAGCGTCCTATGGACAACAGGTTCTGGAGGGATGCCGATACCGCACAGATGAAAGCACTCATTGATATTCGGTATGTTCCGTTTTCTTCCCGCAATCACGATGTGGCTTTTACGAAAACTGTAGAGGACAGGCATTTCCATCCCGCAAGGGAGTATTTTGAAAAGCTGCCGGAATGGGATCATGTGACGAGAGTGGAAAATCTGCTGATTGACTATTTCGGTGCAGAGGACAATTTCTATACGAAAGCGGCTATGAGAAAAACGCTGATTGCAGCTGTGGCAAGGACCTATCATCCGGGAATTAAGTTCGATAGTGCCTTAATCTTGGTGGGCGCACAGGGCATCGGCAAATCCACCTTCTTTTCCAAATTGGCTGGCAGCTGGTTTTCCGACAGTCTTACGCTTACGGATATGAAGGATAAAGCTGGTGCAGAAAAATTGCAGGGATTTTTGATTCTGGAGCTGGGAGAAATGGCAGGAATGAAAAAGGTGGATATTGAAACCATTAAATCCTTCCTAAGCCGTACTGATGATATTTATCGGCCATCTTATGGCAGAGTGGTGGAAAGCCATCCGCGACAGTGCATTGTGGTTGGCTCAACCAATGCGGAGAATGGATTCCTCCGTGATATTACGGGCAACCGCCGTTTTTGGCCGGTGAATGTATGCGGTGATTCTGCTAAAAAATCGTGGCAGTTAACAGCCGATGATGTAGCACAGATATGGGCAGAAGCTCTCTATCTGTATAAGCAGGGCGAGAACCTGTTCCTTGAAGGCAGAGAGGCTGTAATTGCAGAGCAGCAGCAAAAACAGGCCATGGAAACCGATGAAAGACAGGGACTCGTGGAGAATTACCTAAATACACTGCTCCCGGATAATTGGGATGCCATGAGTCTGTTTGAACGAAAGAACTTTTTAAGCGGCGATGATTTCGGCGGGACGAAAATTGGCACTGTGGAAAGAACGCAGGTAAGCAATGCAGAAATATGGTGTGAATGTTTCGGCAATAATCTGTCTGGCATTAAGACATCCGACTCCTATGCGATAGCGGCCATTATGATGAAAATCGAGGGGTGGGAAAAAAGCGGCAAACGAAAAAATATAGTTCTATATGGCCGGCAGAGAATTTATGAAAAAGTTGTCCCATCTGAAAATGGCTTAAAATAAGGCTTGGTTAACACTTTAGGACAAGTAGGACAAGTATTATATATAGATTAAAATATATGAAATATGAATATAGGCATATGTCTATACGCACGTAAGGATTATATAGAACCAGTTGTCCTTTTTGTCCACTTGTCCATAAAGAAGGAGGAAATATGCGAGAAAAGACTATTGAACAGAAACTTGTAACGGCGGTAAAAAAGCAGGGCGGTATCTGTCCGAAATTCGTATCTCCGGGTTTTGATGGTATGCCAGACCGCTTAGTGCTTCTTCCCATTGGCAGGTTTGCCTTTGTGGAAGTAAAAGCACCGGGAGAAAAGCCAAGGCCATTGCAGCTGTCAAGATATGGAATGTTACAAAAACTTGGGTACAGCGTGTATGTACTGGATGATGTGAACCAGATTGGAGGGATTTTGGATGAAATACGAGCCACATGATTATCAGAAATATTCGGTTGAATATATCAAGAGTCATCCGATTGCTGCCATTCTTCTGTCGATGGGACTTGGCAAGACGAGCATCACGCTGACTGCCATTAACGATTTGATGTTTGACAGCTTTGAAGTACACAAAGTGCTGTGCATTTGTCCCTTACGAGTTGCCACTTCTACATGGGGTGCTGAAATTGGAAAGTGGGAGCATCTGCACCTGCTGAAATATTCAGTGGCAGTGGGTACGGAAGCAGAACGGCTGTCAGCACTGAAAGCACAGGCGGATATTTATATCATCAACCGTGAGAATGTGCAGTGGCTGATTGAGAAAAGCGGTGTACCGTTTGATTTTGATATGGTGGTTGTGGATGAGCTATCCTCTTTCAAGAATTACCAGTCCAAGCGGTTCAAGGCATTGATGAAGGCAAGACCAAAGGTAAAAAGAATGGTGGGTCTGACAGGTACACCAAGCAGCAACGGTCTGATGGATTTATTCGCAGAGTTCAAACTGCTGGATATGGGTGCAAGGCTTGGCAGATTTATCGGTCAGTACCGAAACGCCTACTTCTCCCCAGACAAGAGGAATGGTCAGATTGTTTACAGCTACAAGCCACTGCCCAATGCCGAACAGCAGATTTATGATAAGATTTCGGATATTACAATTTCTATGAAATCCACCGACCATCTGAAAATGCCGAAACTGATCAGCACACAGCTGGAGGTGGAATTGTCGGAATTGGAAAAGAAAAAATATGAGGAACTGAAAAAAGACCTCATCCTTCAGCTGCCGGATGGAGAGATAACAGCAGCCAATGCCGCATCGCTGACAGGCAAGCTGTCCCAAATGGCAAATGGAGCAGTTTATTCCGATGATGAGAGCATCTTGGAAATACACCAAAGAAAGCTGGATGCATTGGAGGATATTATCGAAGCGGCAAACGGCAAGCCAATTCTCGTGGCATATTGGTACAAGCATGATGTGGAGCGTATCACGAAACTACTGGACAGGCTAAAAATGGAATATGCAAGGATATCTTCTCCCGGCAGTATTGAGAGGTGGAATAAGGGAGAATTTGCCGTTGGTCTTATTCATCCGGCATCAGCAGGTCACGGTTTGAATTTACAGCAGGGCGGCTCTGCCTTGGTATGGTTTGGCATCACATGGTCTTTGGAGTTATATCAGCAGACTAATGCCAGACTTTGGAGGCAGGGTCAGTCGGCAGAAACAGTGGTTATTACCCACATCATAGCAAAAGGCACCATTGACGAGAGGATTATGAAAGCACTGAAGAATAAGGATACTTCCCAGTCGGCCTTGATTGAGGCCGTAAAAGCCAACCTATGAAAATCAGAGTCAACCTATGAAAATCCAAGCCAATCCGAGTGGAATACAAAATTTCGGAGGTAAGGATATGAGCGTTATTTGGAAGTATTTAGACAAGCGTTCTGCGGCAGTGGATGCCCTGAAGGATTATGACAGCATGGCATTTATCATTGCAAATACCAGCAATGAAATCAAAAATACCCGTGATGATATGGGCAGTATCCGCAGTCCCCAGTTTGATGGAATGCCAAGGACACACAATCCGCAGGCAGGAGAAGAACGCATCTTAAAGAACATCGAGGAAATCGACATTTTGCAGGAGCGTTACCGGCAGGCGGTGGAGTATATGGAATGGTTCAAGCCGGCGTGGGAAGAACTGAGCAGTGAGGAACGCTACGTACTGGAAACCTTCTATCGCGATGAGGGCGGTCAGACAGGTGCAGTTTATGAAATATGCAGTCAGCTTAATGTTGAGCGTTCTACTGCATATAACCGGAAAAATAGGGCACTGGCAAAACTGGCTGTTTTACTGTATGGCAAGTAAGAGGTAATTTCGCGGACACATTTATAGTCTGAACATGATATACTAGTATCGTGAAAAGTGAAGAATAAATGAGAGCCTTGTGGGAACAATCCTGCAGGGCTTTTCTTATGCCTTATAAGATGTTTGTGATGTAAACAGGCTAAACAACTAGAAGGAAGTGCGAAAATGCCAAGAAAACCTAAAAGACCGTGTTCTTATCCCGGCTGCCCTAGTTTAACAGACGGACGGTTTTGTGGGAAGCACCAGAAAGAAGAAAATAAACGCTATGAGAAGTACGACAGGAATCCTGCTGTACGCCGTAGATATGGACGCGCTTGGAAGCGAATCCGTGACAGCTATGCTGCGGAGCATCCTTTGTGTGAAGAGTGCTTAGCAAAGGGCAAGTACGTTGCGACTGAGGAGATACACCATAAACTTCCGTTAGCAAAAGGCGGGACGCATGATAGAAAGAACCTTATAGCTTTGTGTAAAGAGTGCCATGCAAGGATTCATGCACAAAATGGTGACCGTTGGCACTGATGAAGGTGCAGGGAGGGGAAGGTCAAATCTCAAAACCCTTGTATGGGAGGAACGGGCGGGGGGCTTCACGCACAAAAAGAGCAGTTCAAACAGGGGATTAACCCTAAGATATAGATTGAGGAGTGTGAATAATGGCAAGGGACGGTACAAACCGTGGCGGCAGAAGAGTCAGAGCAGGTGATAAGCCGGCAGGGGCTGCCGAGAAAATACAAAACGGGAAAATGGTAAAGGTTCTGGCCAATGATATTCCGGTACTTAAAACAGCGGAATTAGAGGCAGTGGATTTACCGGAAGGCGCGGTTTTAGAGGGCGCGGATATGCCAAAACCCAGCGACTATTTATCGGCAAGGCAGAAAAATGGAGTTCCCTTAGGTGCTGATGCAATATATAAAGAAACCTGGCTGTGGTTAAAAGAGCGCAACTGTGAAAGATTAGTAAATCCACGGCTTATAGAAACCTATTCACAGGCTATGGCAAGATATATTCAGTGCGAAGATGCAACAAGTACATACGGCTTATTGGGGAAGCATCCAACGACTGGCGGGGTAATGACCTCGCCTTTTGTACAGATGTCCCAACAATATCAGAAAAGCGCCAATCTTATCTGGTATGAAATTTACGACATTGTTAAGCAAAACTGCACAGAGGTTTTTGAGGATAGCACGACAGATACCATGGAGCTGCTTTTGCGGGCAAGGAGAAAATGATGATGGAGCTTACGGATTTTTTACATAAACTGAAATTTTATAGACCAAAGCTTACTAAACAGCAGGTCAGAACTTTAAGGGGACAGGCTCTCGCTGACAATATCAAGGGTGCTGAAAAGGGCCTTAGCAAGATTTTGGAAGGAGCAGTGCTTAATGGAAAAAACAACAACGGAAATGCAGTTAGTAACTATAGAAAAATTAGTACC
>Ga0183095_10549_pt1 | contig 101942 bp, 95 predicted proteins | sample BioMet4_FD_130346 | JGI IMG/M metagenome (GOLD analysis project Ga0183095, IMG submission 130346) | Microbial communities from bioreactor (seeded with sewage sludge) at LBNL, California, USA - Biofuel metagenome 4 (v2) (version 3) | ecosystem: Engineered > Bioreactor > Anaerobic > Unclassified ...
TGAAACAATGGATCTTTTTATTAGTGACTGTCTGTTGCTTGTTCTCTTCATGCAGTGAAGAAGAACATGGAAAGTCTGTCACCAAAAGCGATGAAGTACAGTTCAGCGTATCGGTTGCCACCCGTGCAACGGATACCAGCTTCTCCGTAGGAGATGAAATCGGAGTCTATGCCGTACAGCGTACCTCCTCCGGTCCCGGAACGTTAAAGAGCGGTGGAAACTATGCCGATAACAAACGATTCCGTTATACGAACAGTGGCTTTGAAGCCGTTGATGAAAATAATAAAATCTATTTCTCCCCTACCCCTACACTGGATTTCTATGTCTATTATCCCTATACTCCGCTAGTCACGGATGTGATGGCACACCGGGTTACCGTCTCTTCCGATCAGGAGAAACAGTATACAGGTAGTGATTTTATGCTAGCCAGTTATACCGGAGGGCTAAATTATACTGTGATTCCACTGACCTTTACACACCAGATGACACTAACGGAAGTCATCTTTCATACCGGAGGTGGAAAAGAGGTCAGCTCAGCTAAAATCCTGCAACGAGGCACTTCTTCGGATATCAACCTGCAAAACGGAACCTGTGCCACAAAAAGCGGAATCCCCTCAGACATCACTCTGTACAAATATGCACAGACTGCAGATGCAACCACTTTTCGGGTACTACTTCCCAAACAGGATATCCAGAGTGGAACAAACCTGCTTGTCTTTACCGTAAACGGAGAAGAACGTTCATACAAGGCTACCACTAATGTATCTCTGCTTCCCGGATCAAAGAATGTCTATAACATAGCCCTACAATATCGTATTAGTCTGACTTCCGGTACAGGAGGAACAGTCAGTGGTGCCGGAGTCTATGACTGTGGAAAGACAGCGACTGTTGTAACTACTCCTCAAGTCGGTTATCAGTTTGAAGGATGGTACGAGAATGGAATACGAGTATCCGGAGATACCACGTACAGTTTTACTGTTTCGGCAGACCGGACACTGGAAGCACGTTATACGCTTAGCGGATGTACCATTACGGTATCAGCCACAAAAGGAGGACAGGTATCCGGAGAAGGAACACCCAGCTACGGTTCTTCCTGCACAGTTACTGCTACTGAAAATGCGGCTTACACCTTTAGCGGATGGTATGAAAATGGAATGAAGGTTTCGTCTTTACCTAACTACACCTTTACCGTTACTTCTGACCGAAATCTGGAGGCAAGGTTTACACCAGATGATGTCTATGTGAACGTTAAGTTCTTAGGGATGAGTCTTGATATTATGGGTACGGGAGAACCCGTATACGGTTCAGCTCAAATTAATACCTACTATATTAAAAACGGAGTAAAGATAGGATACTTTACGGAGAACGAAATCTGCGTTTATGTATCTTTTGGATATACAGCTAAAAAGGCGATTAATGGTGCTGCACTCGGACACAAAACCTATCGTGATTTTCCATTGAAATTATCGAATGGGCTTTACTGGAATAAGCTTCATCTTTTCTATTGGTCAGATGCGGTTATCTCACCGGATAGAATGACTGACCTGACAGACATCTATAACATTCGTTTGGACAGGTCAGCCGATACCAGTTCCCGACGCTACATATTTGATGACAGCAAAGTCTCCTACTACATGGAAAGTCCATGGGTCACAGAAGACGAATACACGCTGATCAAGACAGTAACGAACAAACGAACTACTAATTTCTAATAAACAGCATTCAAACCTGGATTTCTCCAAATGAGAGAAATCTTGGTTTGATTCTATAAAGACAAATAACGATGAAAAAGAGAATAAGATTCCTGGCTTTGCTGATAATGATCAGCCTGTGTACAACAGCAAATGCACAATGGGTCACCTTTGATCCCAGTAATCTGGCACAGGGTATTGTCAATACCACCCGTCAGATTGTAGAAACGTCCACGACGGCTCAAAATATGATTCGTAATTTTGAACAGACGGTAAAAATCTACGAGCAGGGCCGGCAATACTATGATGCCTTGAAGTCTGTACACAATCTGGTAAAAGATGCGAGAAAAGTACAAAAGACTGTGCTCCTTATTGGAGAAATTTCTGATATCTATGTGACGAACTATCAGCGGATGTTATCGGATAAGAACTATACGGTAGATGAGCTCTCAGCAATAGCTTCCGGCTATGCCAAACTATTGGAAGAAAGTACAGATGCTTTTGCGGAGATGAAGACGGCCGTTAGTGTGACCGGTCTCTCAATGACAGATAAAGAGCGGATGGACCAGATTGACCAGGCATATAATTCGGTAAAGCATTATCGGGATCTGGTGAGTTATTATACCCGCAAGAATATTTCTGTTTCGTTTTTGAGAGCAAAAAAAGCAAAAGATCTGGATCGGGTACTCTCTTTGTATGGAGGTAGTAATGACCGGTATTGGTAATTTATAGCGTATGTTACTAGCCATTGAATTTGAAAATCTGCACCAGATTCTAAAGAGTCTGTATACGGAGATGATGCCGCTCTGTTCAAATATGACGGGAGTGGCCAGAGGTATAGCCGGACTGGGAGCTCTCTTTTATGTGACTTCCAGAGTCTGGCAGACATTGGCACGTGCTGAACCGATAGATGTCTATCCGATGCTTCGTCCTTTTGCTATCGGATTCTGCATCATGTTCTTCCCAAACATTGTACTGGGAACGATAAACGGAGTGATGAGCCCGGTGGTCAAAGGGTGCAACGGTATGTTGGAGACACAGACTTTTGATATGAATAAGTACAGGCAGCAGAAAGACAAACTGGAACGGGAAGCGATGTCACGAAATCCAGAAACAGCCTACCTGGTTTCGGATCAGGCCTTTGATAAGGAGATTGATGAATTGGGTATCTCTCCCAAAGACATTGCTACTATGGGAGGAATGTATGTGGAAAGAGGAATGTATCAGATGAAGCAAAGTATCCGAAACTTCTTTCGGGAGATGCTGGAACTATTGTTTCAGGCAGCCTCACTGGTGATCGATACGATAAGAACCTTCTTTCTGGTGGTGCTTGCCATTCTGGGGCCAATAGCCTTTGCCATATCGGTGTATGATGGGTTTCAGACAACCCTGGTGCAATGGATTACCCGGTATGTAAGTGTATATCTGTGGCTGCCCGTTTCGGATTTATTCAGTTCGATACTGGCACGGATACAGGTATTGATGCTTCAGAAGGATATTGAACAACTGTCCGATCCCAACTTTATTCCGGATGATTCCAATTCGCTTTATATCATCTTTATGATTATTGGAATTATAGGATATTTCACTATCCCTACAGTCTCCAACTGGATTATTCAGGCAGGAGGAATGGGAAACTATACCCGTAATGTCAATCAGACAGCAGGTAAGACCGGTAATATGGCCGGAGCAGGAACGGGAGCTGTTTCAGGGAATATCTCCGGAAGATTATTGGGAAGAGGTCATTAAACTAAATCAATAAAAAAAATGGAATTCAAATCTTTAAAAAATATCGAAACAAGTTTCAGGCAGATCAGGCTGATGGCCATTGTGTTTGTTGTTCTTTGTGCTGGAATAACAGGATACTCTGTCTGGAACTCCTATCGGTTTGCCGAAAAACAGCGGGAAAAAATCTATGTGCTGGACAATGGAAAATCACTGATTCTGGCCTTGTCTCAGGACCTGACACAGAACCGGCCGGTGGAACTCAGAGAGCAGGTCCGTCGGTTTCATGAATTGTTCTTTACTCTTTCACCGGACAAAAACGCGATAGAGTCAAATATGCAGCGTGCCTTTTTTCTCTCTGATAAGACACCTTTCAACTATTACAAGGACCTGACTGAAAAAGGGTATTACAACCGTGTGGTATCTGGAAATATCTATCAGACCATTCAAATAGATAGTATTGTTTGTAACCTTGATAAATATCCTTATCAGGTGTTGACTTATGCCCGTCAGCAAATTTTGCGTGAGAGCAATGTCACTGAGAGAAGCCTGATTACCCGTTGTCAGGTGACCGACCTGAAAGCCCGTTCGGATAATAACCCGCAAGGTTTTCTGATCCGCAATTTTGAGATATTGGAAAACAGAGACATTAATCAAACTGACCGGGAATGAAAAAGTATCATTTAGCCAGATGGCAGATCTATTTTAATCACTGGCTGGAAGTGCAGTGTGATCGGTTGTCTCATCGTCAACAGACAATCATCGTCTTTGCATTTCTGGTAATCTTTGGGATTTCTTCTTGTTATCTGATGATTCACTCTATATACAACATGGGATATAAGCAGGGAGAGCAGTTGGTTATCGAACATATCCGGGAATTGGAAATATTGCCAAAGGATAGTATTAATCAAACACAAACAAAGTATGGAAACAGATAAAGAGAAAGATGTAAATCTACAAACAAAAAAAACGCAAAAAGAGAAAAAGGTGCTTACTCCCTTACAGATTCAGAGAAGAAAGAAGATGCTGATCTATCCTCTTTTTTTTCTAATTTTCGTCGGTAGCATGTATCTGATATTTACGCCTTCTTCTGATAAAAAAGAGAAAAAAGAGGGTACCAAAGGTTTTAATGCTGAATTACCTAAACCCAAAGAAGAAGGGATTGTGGGTGATAAGATGAAAGCCTATCAGGATGAGCAGATGAATCAGAAGAAGGAAGAGAAAATGAAAACACTGCAGGATTTTGCTATTGCAACGGGAATGGAAACAACTCTGCCGGTTAACGGGACAAGAGACCATTCAGAAAAGGAAACGTCTTCTATGAGTTCAACAACAGCTGCTTACAGACAAATGAATAAGCAACTCACCACTTTCTATCAGCCATCAAAACAACCTCAAGAGAATCAGGATATGCTGGCACTGGAATATCGGATACAGGAACTGGAAAATAGACAGAAAGTAACTGAACGAAAGAAAGGAACAGCTAACGAGCAACTGGAACTAATGGAGAAATCATATCAGATGGCTGCTAAATATATGAGTCCTGAAAAGCAGTCTCAGAATGTAACTCCTGTCATAAAAGTGAATCAGGAAAGAAATACTTCTGGTGAAGTGCAATCGGGAGTTAAGGTTACTGCTTTCAGGGAAAAGGTTGTATCTGGTCTTTCACAGCCTGTAAGTGATTCTGCATTTATCTCTCAGTATAGTAAACCACGGAACTATGGTTTTCATACTGCCGTAGGAAACAATGAAACATCTGCAGTAAAGAACAGTATCAAAGCTTGTGTCTACCAGACACAGGTCATTACGGATGGACAAGTGGTAAAGCTCCGCCTGTTGGAGCCTTTGCAGGCGGGGAAGGTGTTGATTCCTGAAAATGCATTGGTTTCAGGTATCTCGAAGTTACAGGGAGAGCGGCTAGAGATACAGGTCTCTTCCTTAGAATATCATGGGAACATTATTCCTGTAGAGTTGACTGTCTATGATATGGATGGACTGCCTGGACTTTTCGTTCCGGGTTCAATGGAGGGAGATGCTGCCAGAGAGACGATGGGAAACATTGGATCAGGGCTGGGCACCAGCATTTCGTTTGCACAATCGGCGGGACAGCAAATAGCCATGGATCTGACACGAGGCGTGATGCAGGGAGCATCGACTTATCTGGGGAAAAAGCTTCGTCAGGTAAATATCCGGTTAAAAGCCGGGCATCAGCTTTATTTAGTAGCTAAAGAGAAATGAGAAAATAAGTAGAACAACTAAAAGAATTATCCATGAATAAAATAATAAAACTGTTTTTTATGATACAGATCCTGTTAATGGGAAATACGAAAATAAATGCCCAGGATAAAGAATTCTATAAAGGTCTTACAAAGAAGATTCCTTCTGAAAGAATGATTATTCCTTATGGAGTTCAGGTAACGTTTAATAAGACTACACATCTGATCTTTCCTTCAGCAATCAGGTATGTGGATCTTGGCTCGGACAGAATTATTGCCGGAAAGGCTGAGGAAGCGGAGAATGTACTTCGGGTGAAGGCGGCTGTGGAAGTTTTTTCGGAAGAAACGAATTTCTCGGTGATTTGCGAGGATGGAAGCTTTTATTCGTTTAATGTGAAGTATGCACAGGAACCGGATTTACTGAATATTGAAATGAAGGATTTTATAGCGGTAAGAGAAAAGGCTGATAGTTTACACAGTGGAATGGAGGCACGTTTTAAGGAACTTGGCGGTGAATCTGCTTCACAGGTTAAGTTGATTATGCATTCTATTTATAAAAATAATGAGAAGAAAATTCGTCATTTAAGTTGTAAACGTTTTGGCATTAAAACGATGATCAAAAGCATTTATGTGGATCGTGGTCTTTTGTATTTTCATCTGCAGGTGAAGAATAAGACCAATCTTCTTTTAAATGTGGACTTTATCCGATTTAAGATTGTAGATAAGAAAGTGATGAAAAGGACTGCTATTCAGGAAACTGTTATCACTCCCATAAGAAGTTTTAATGAAGAACTGGTCGTTAATGGAAATTCAACATTACGTACTGTATATGTCTTACCATTGTTTATTATTCCGGATGATAAAATTCTAGAGCTTGATATTTTCGAAAAGAATGGCGGAAGGCATCAAACTATTCGGATAAAGAACCGCAATTTGATGAGTGCAAAAGTAATTGATAGACTCAAAATGGAGCGAAGACGAATACTAAATTAATTTTCAGCGTTTACCTTGTCTTCCTTCATCAATAAAGAGTATTAGTGGTATTGAGACTATAATTCAATAGATATAATTAGTTGAATTTGTTAGCCATTTATAAAACATAAGTATATAAATAGAAATTAATTTCAACTAATTACTTGTTTTTTCAATAAAAGAACCTATCTTTGAAGTTAAATATAGTATTTAATTATAAACTATGGGTATAGAATTAAAAAATAAACTCAACCAATTGCTACTGAAAAAGAACCCGGGAGGTTTGTATTTTTCTACCTGGTTAAAGAAAAATGGCTATTCAGATCAGCTATTAAAGAAATATAGAGAATCGGCATGGTTTTCAGCCTTATCGAGTGGGGTTATGTACCGTACCGGTGATAAACTAAAGTCTTTTGCTGTTCTGAATAGTTATAATGATCAGATAAATAAAAATTTCTATATTGCAGCACATTCAGCATTAGAACTTTCGGGTTTTAATCATTATGTGCCTATGGGGAAACCGTTATTAGTTATAGGACATCCTAAGAAGCAATTTGTTCCCTCTTGGATGAAGAAAGTTGATCTTGATCGTACATTAAAGTTTTTTTCAACGGAAACTTTTTCCAAGCCACAATTAAGTACATTTAGTAATGAATATCCTCAATTAATGGCTTCTATTCCAGAACAGGCTTTTCTGGAATGTTTGCTATTGGCCCCTAAACAATATTCCTTTATGGATCTTTTTTATATAATGGAACAATTGACAACACTTCGACCAGAAATATTGCAATTATTATTAGAAAACACAGATAACATAAAGGTTAAAAGAATATTCCTTTACATGGCCGAAAAAGCAGGACATTATTGGTTTGACTCGCTTGACATTAATAAAATGAATCTAGGTTCAGGAAAACATAAGTTAACTGAGAAGGGAGTTTATGTCCCCAAATATAAAATAACAATCCCCAAAGATTTGTACGAATATGAATGATGCTTATAAGAAACAAGTGGCACTTTTGATAAAAATAATACCTTCTGTATACAAAATAAAGGACTTTGCAGTACATGGTGGTACTGCTATTAATTTGTTTCATAAGGATATGCCTCGTTATTCTGTTGATATAGATTTGACTTATTTACCTTTAAAAGATCGGGAAGAAAGTCTGAAAAATATCAATATCCATTTGCTAGAATTAAAGCAGATGATAGAGAAAACGATACCTGGCATCAAAGTAACCCATAAGTCTGAGATCTGGAAACTGTTATGCATCAAAGACGGAGCTACAGTTAAAATAGAGGTAAACGGAATTAAAAGAGGTATTATTGGCATTTCAGAGGACAAATCACTTTGCTCAAAAGCTCAATCGGAATTTAAAATGGGCTGTAAAGCCAGAATTGTTCCGTTTACTCAGTTGTATGGTGGTAAAATCGTAGCTGCATTAAGCCGTCAACATCCACGTGATCTTTTTGACTGTAAATATATGAATTTTGGCTCCTTTGATGAAGTTAAAGATGGATTTATGTTTTGCCTTTTAGGCAGTGACAAGCCCATCATAGAGTCATTGCAACCGAATCCGATTGATCAAGAAGATGCATTGAAAAATCAATTTGAAGGAATGTCTGATCAGTCATTTTCATATGACGATTACTTAGCTACTCGTCAGGAATTAATTGAGAAAGTAAATAAGAATCTGACACAAAAGGATATAGAATTTCTTTTTTCTTTTGAACAAGGGGAACCAGACTGGAATAAATGTTGTGCTGGAAATTTAAATAATTTCCCTTCAATCAAGTGGAAACTTCAAAATATTTTAAAACTAAAGAAAACTAATCCAGAAAAATTTAGTGTAGGAATTGAAAAACTTCGAAATTTTCTTTTTTCTTCGTTCGATTAATTTTTTTGGTTTCTCTTTAAAAAGCTATATTTGCAGCATAATTATGGCTGTATCCATATAGCCGATTAACAATTTAATATTATTTTAATATGGAAGAATTAGTAAACAAGATCAAAGCTGAATTTGAAGCTTTTGTTACAGATGCAAACTTACAAGTTGAAAAGAGTAATAAAGCTGCCGGTACTCGTGCTCGTAAAGGTTCTTTGGAACTGGAAAAATTATTGAAAGAGTTCAGAAAAGCGTCTTTGGAAGATTCAAAGAAGTAATAGATATTTTCATCTCACAAACAGAGCTTTTCCTTTCGGGGAGAAGCTTTTGCTGTATTATATAGGGTGATTGAGCTCTCATAAAAATATTCACATCAATACTAGCTTCCTCAATCAGAATGATGAATAAGAAAAGAGAGGTTTCTCTTGTACTTATCAGGCAAACTATAAATTATTCATCTGTCTGATATTCAATATTTTACAAATATAATTCTGTGTACAAACTGTACTTTTCTTGTTACTTCAGCAGTGATAACTTATTTTTGCACAAGAGATATTCACAATTTTTAAATCAACTTAAATTTATTACATGAAACATTTTAAACTAAAAAGAAATGTTTTCCGCACAACGTTAATGCTATTAATGCTTTTATTTGAAACGGCAACAGCCACTGCCCAACCTCAAAGCATAGTAAAAGGTATTGTTGTGGACAAGGAGAACAGTCCAGTTATTGGAGCAAGCGTTATTCAAAAAGGAACTGTCAATGGAGCTATTACTGATTTGAATGGCAACTTTGCCTTGCCAATGCAAGGCAATAAGCCACATGTTATTATTATTTCGTATGTGGGTATGAAAACTCAGGAAATAAAAGTAACAAATGAGAACATAGGACAAATTGTTCTTACCGATAATGATAAGCTACTGGATGAAGTTGTTGTTGTGAGCTATGGTAAGCAATCAAAACGATTGATTACAGGATCAGTACAATCATTGAAAGCAACCGAGCTTGCAGATATACCTGTAGCTCAGTTATCTCAGAAGTTACAGGGTAAACTGGCAGGGGTGCAAATCAACCAGGTTACAGGTATTCCCGGACAAGGTATGCAGATTCGAATACGTGGTCAAGCTTCCATATCAGCAGGTAGTGATCCACTGATTGTTGTGGATGGTTTTCCTATAAACACAGATCTGGCAAATATCAACCCTGACGAAATTGAAACAATTTCAGTATTGAAAGATGCTTCTGCTTCTTCCCTGTATGGATCACGTGCGGCCAATGGTGTAGTGTTAATTACGACTAAACGTGCAAAAGCCGGCACTTCTTCATTAAATGTTTCCGCCTATACCGGCGTACAGCAAATACCAAATGAATTAAAACCTAAAATGATGAATGCCAGCGAGTTTGCACAGTTCAAAAAAGAGATTGCCGAAGAAAATGGCTGGAGTGTGCCGGATATGTTTAAGGATCCCAGTCAGTATGGCAAAGGAACAGACTGGCTTGATGTAATCACTCGTTCTGCATTAATGCAAAACTACTCTGTCAATTACACAACATCTACAGAAAAGTTCAGTACATCGGCAATTGCAGGTTATATGAAACAAGAAGGTATATTACTCAATTCAGACTATAGTCGTATTTCATTACGTATTAACTCCGATTATAAATTCAACGAGAAACTCAAGTTAGGTTTCAACTTTGCTGGTACACTAACTCAAAATAATACTCCAAACAGTGATGGTACCTGGTATGACTCTCCCAGCATTATTCAGAGTGCATTACTGACTTCTCCGCTTGCGCCATGGAAGAATGAAGACGGTTCGATACCCATCAATGCCGATGACTGGTCGGGGCACAGTTATGGGGCTTCTGCCGGTCCAAACTGGTACAATCAGGTACAGGTCGTAAAAAATACAGGAAAAAGTACCAATGCCATTGCTAACGGTTTTCTGGAATACGAACCTATCAAAGGGCTGATTCTTAAAACCAGTCTGAACGGTGAAATATTCAATTCGGTGGCAGATGCATTTACCCCTTCAACAGCCGGTGGTATTTTCAATCCGGGTAGCGAAACAGATGCCTCACGTATTTCGGGTAGCCATGGTAACAACTATACTTATTCATGGTTATGGGAAAATACTGCCAACTACACTTTTAACTTGCTCAAAGATCATAACTTCGACGTTTTGGCAGGTTGGACAGCTCAGAGAGCACATACAGAAACAGGAGCAATGTACGGAAAAGATTATCCTGACAACAGAATCCAAGCCCTCAGTGCAGCGAAAACCATTACCGGTTCCACTGATATTCAGGACTGGGCTCTGCTTTCATTTGTTTCTCGTTTAAACTACAATTATAAACATAAGTATTTACTTTCACTGACATATCGTACCGACGGTTCTTCTAAGTTTGGAGTCGACAATCGTTGGGGCGGATTCCCTTCTGCTTCTATAGGATGGATTGCTTCTGAAGAAAAATTCATAAAAAACATCAAACCAATCTCTTACCTTAAATTCAGAGGTAGCTATGGTGTAGTAGGTAATAATAATGTTGGTAATTACACACAATATGCTTCAATGGTAAATACCAATGCTGTTATAAATAACCTGTATCTAAGCGGCAAAAGCTTAGGTGGTTTTAATAATGCAATGCTGGGATGGGAAAACACCAAGGAATGGGATTTAGGTATGGATATTTCATTCTTTGACAATCGCATCAACTTTAGTTACGATTATTATCACAAAACAACGGACGATCTGCTTTATAATGTAGAACTACCTATTTCATCCGGATTCACTAACTTTAATACAAATATTGGTAAACTTGCTTTCTGGGGACATGAGTTTATGCTGAGTACACAGAACTTAACAGGAGCTTTTAAATGGAATACTGATTTTAATATTGCATTTAATGATAATAAAGTATTGGCTCTGGGTACTTCTAATGCTACTCTTTACGGTGATAACACTATTAATCAGGTAGGAAAACGTATTGGTGAGCTGTTTGGACTTGTTCAGGACGGTGTATACTGGAATCAAAAGGATTTTGACAGTTCTCCAAAATATACAGGTGCACAAGTGGGTACTATTAAATATAAGGATATGGATAGTAGCGGTGATGTTACTAATGATGAACGAGATAAACGTCCTATCGGACGCACATCGCCCGTTGCCACGCTGGGTATGACCAATACCTTCAGCTATCGTCATTTCGACTTATCTTTTGTCTTTTCAGGTGCTTTCGGACATAAAATGTATAACTACTTCGACAGATTTGCCACCAATCTCGATGGTTCATTCAACGTATTGAAAGAGGTTAACGATCGTTGGCGTTCAGAAGATAATCCGGGTAACGGTAAACACGGTAAAGTAATTTCAGGAACAACAGGTACTGAAAGAGACTGGTTTAGCAGCAACTTCGTCTATGATGCAAGCTATCTTACCTTAAAAAATATCACTTTGGGATACTCTATTCCGTTTAAGAAAACAGAAGCTATTAAAAGCTTGCGCATTTATGGCAGTGTACAACAAGCTTTTGTTATTACCAAATACCCAGGCAACAACCCTGAGGCATCTTCTTCAGGTGGCGTATCAGCCGGCATCGACTACACAAGGTATCCTGTTCCCAGAACTTTTACTTTGGGAATTAATTTGAACCTATAAATTAACTAGATAATAAATAATATGAAAACAAAAATATTAGCATACACATTTCTTTCCTGTCTCGTATTCAGTTCGTGTGATGGATTTCTCACTCAACTGCCGGAAACCAGTGTGCCTAAAGAAAGCTTTTATAAAGTTGAGGCAGACTTTAAACAGGCAAATATAGGTATCTATCAAATGTTACGTTCAATCTATGGTGCAGGTGCTGCCAACTACGGCTCCTGGCTGATGGGAGAAATGCGTTCGGATAACACAACTTTCCTGTATAACAAAGAAAACAGAGGATATGCCGATCGTGAATATGTAGGTCTCTTCACTGATGATGCCGGTGGTGGAGCTGTCAGCAATAAATATAATAACATATATTACATGATTCAGCGTGCCAACCAGGTTATTCAGTATATCGAAAGTGCAAATTTAAGCAAAAGTGCTCATGACAATTATAAGGGACAAGCGTTGTTTTTACGTGCTCTGGGATATTTTGATCTCGTACAATATTTCGGCGGCGTACCTCTTGTAAACGTTGCACCTACTTCTTACGGAGAAACCATGTTACCTCGCAATACCATGGACGAAGTCTATGCACAAATCATAGCTGATGCCACTGAGTCTGCCAGCATTCTGCCTCCCGTTAGTCAACAGGAAAAAGGGTATGCTTCACAAGGATCTGCTTACACACTACTTGGAAATGTGTACATAGTACAGAAAAAATGGTCGGAAGCCGAAAATGCATTCAAGAACGTTACCGGTTATACTTTGTTGGACGACTATGCATCCATCTTTGATCCAAATAACAAGAACAATGCAGAATCGATCTTTGAAATTCAGTATTGGGATGATAAAGCAGCCGGACAACAGAGCGACTTTGCCTATAATTTTCTGCCCATACTTTCCGATCCCGGATTAGTGGAAGGTTTCCCTCATGGTAATACAAATAATTACGCCGGCTGGAACATACCTACGCCCGAAATGATTGCAGCCTACGAAACCGGCGATAAACGCAAGGCAGCCTCAATAGGTTTCTTTACAGGAGATGCGCCTTCACACAATTATATTAATTTTCCTTATGTGAAAAAATATGTTCATGGTGCAATTCAAGCCGGATATTGTAATGAAGACTGGCCTGTTTACAGATATGCAGAAGTATTACTGTTCATGGCCGAAGCGCTTAACGAGCAAGGTAAATCTACAGAGGCTTTAAATTATCTCAATCAGGTGCATGCTCACCCACGTACCGGTTTATCAGCAATAACCACAACCGATCAGAGCCAATTGCGAGATCTTATTCAAAAAGAACGGCGGGTAGAACTGGCATTTGAGAATAAACGCTGGTTAGATTTGGTACGTACTGGTAAGGCTGTTGATGTAATGACTACATTCATAAACAAAATGAAAGCTAATCCAGTAAAGTATTATTACCCAGAGAATGTAACTCCTGTTCTCGGAACAGTAACAACCAATCGTTTGTTATTCCCTATTCCTACACGCGAAATACGCCTTAATCCGTTAATGGTACAAAATCCGGGTTACTAACATATCCCGATGTGGGGTATGAGTTTCATATCCCACATCTTATTCTTTAAAAACAAAATATAAATAAATTGATGAAGAAATACATTCTTATCAGTCTTTGCTTGATGCTCTTTAGTGCCTGTTCAAAAGATAAACTCTTTGCCGCTTGGCCCAAAAGCAGTTTTCTGAAAGTCGACGGGAAACTTATACGCAATAACTACGGCAAAGGCGATGTAGTTTCACTGAAAGGTATTAATCTTGGAGGATGGCTGCTTCGTGAAGGGTGGATGGATCCTATCGGGTTTGATTACACAAACACAGAGCAAACAGTAGATGACTATACTTCGCGTAAGATAATGACAGAACGTTTTGGCGAAGCAGCAACAGATGAGATGCTTGACCGTTACCAGAAAGTATATATTGATGCTTCCGATCTGGATGTGATCAAGTCGTTGGGACTGAATTTTGTTCGTGTACCTTTTTACTGGAAGGAAGTAATGAATACGCAGGGAAAAATCAAGCAGCACGGTTTCGATCAGATAGACTGGGTTATTAAAGAATCAAAGAAACGGGGAATGTATGTAATCATTGATCTGCACGGAGCACCCGGCGGACATTCCGATGGATTTCTTACAGGCGGTCAAACCGGATCAAACCAGCTTTGGACCAACAGCACATTTCAACAGTGGACCCAAACTATATGGGAAACCATCGCCACCCGATATAAAGGTGAACCGGCCGTACTTGGTTACGACCTGCTCAACGAACCTGTTGCATCAAAGGAAGGCAGACTTACTATCGTAGATATGTATGACAGACTTTACAAAGCGGTGAGAGCCATTGATGCCGGCCACATCATTTTTATGGGAGCATTTTATAGCTTCGATTTCCTTTGTAACCCGACCGACAAAGGCTGGACAAACGTGATTTACCAAACTCACCCTTATGGAGCGGATAAGCGAGACAATGAAGAGGTTCAGAAACAATTCATGACCGGTCAGCTTGAATATCTGAAACAGTACCGTGATAAATGGAACGTACCTGTTTATGCCGGTGAATTTAACTTATGGAACCATTACAACCTTTGGGAAACATGGATGAACACGCTCACAACAGAGAACATAATGTGGAGCAGCTGGACATATAAAAATGCGGACTGTTCACTGATTAACAGCTGGGGCATCTATTTCTGTAACGACAGCGCCAAACCCGATATACGTCGCGACACCAAAGAAGAAATAATAAAAAAATGGCAATTATTCAAATCTTCTTATTACAAGAAAAATGAGGCTCTGTACAATGTAATAAAAAAATGTGCCGCAAAATAATCATACTATAGTTAACATAAAAAAATAGACATGAAAAAATATTGTTTATTACTCATTTTCTCAGCCCAGTTATTTCTGGTTTCCATCTCGGCCCAACAAAAATTACCGCAGTTAGGAAAATCCTCCATTGACAAGGTTGTACGTTCAATGACGCTGGAAGAAAAAGTAGCACTGCTTATCGGAGGAGAAATGGAAGGAACAAACGGCAGTGAAAATGTAGTTGGATATACACGGGCCCTTGTACCCGGAGCAGCCGGAACAACAAATTCCGTGGCAAGATTAGGTATTCCTTCTATTGTAGTGGCAGACGGACCTGCAGGACTGCGCATTCAACCTCGCAGAGACAATGACTCCAAAACCTATTATTGCACTGCATTTCCCATCAGTACTCTTCTTGCCTCTTCATGGAATGTTCAGTTAACGGACAATGTAGGCAAGGCCATCGGAAATGAATTGAAGGAGTATGGAGCCGATGTTTTACTGGCACCCGCCTTAAACATCCAGCGCAATCCTCTTTGCGGCCGCAATTTCGAATATTACTCAGAAGACCCTGTTTTGTCAGGAAAAATGGCTGCAGCAATGGTCAAAGGAGTGCAAAGTAACGGTGTAGGAACATCAGTAAAGCATTTTGCATTGAACAATCAGGAAACAAACCGCATGGCCAATAATGTGCAGGTTGGCCAAAGAGCTCTTCGTGAAATCTACCTCAAAGGTTTTGAAATAGCCGTAAAGGAAGCTCAACCGTGGACTGTTATGTCGTCCTTTAACCATATAAACGGAGTATACACTTCGGAAAGTTACGACTTACTTACAACTATTCTCCGGGAAGAATGGGGCTTTAAAGGAATTGTCATGACCGACTGGTTTGGCGGAACCGATTATACAGCCCAGATGCGTGCGGGCAATGACCTGCTTATGCCCGGACGCAAAAATCAGTACGATGCTATCATAAATGCCGTTCGTCAAGGTTCGCTTTCGGAAGCAGTGATTGATACAAATGTAAAACGTATTCTTAATTTAGTAATGCTTTCGCCCCGTTTTCATAAATATCAATATTCTGATGCACCCGATCTGAAAAATCATGCGCTTATTGCTCGTCAATCGGCCGCAGAAGGAATGATCCTGCTTAAAAATCAGAATCAAGCCTTACCGTTTTCTACTTCTGTTAAAAAAATAGCTGCTTTCGGAACCACATCTTATGATTTTATTGCCGGAGGTACAGGCAGCGGTGATGTAAACGAAGCCTATACAGTATCGTTGGCAGAAGGATTATCAAACAAAGGTTACATTACCGATCCCGAAGTTTCTTCCTTCTATACTAAATATATAAAAGAAGAAAAAGAAAAAATGCCCAAAGACACGCTGAATCCACTTGCATCGTTTTTTAACCATCCACGTGTGGGTGAATGTGTGCAAAGCAGCGCCTTTATAAAGAAAGCAGCCGCCCAGGCAGATGCTGCAATTATTACGCTGGGACGAAACTCCGGCGAGTTTGTAGACCGAGGTATACCTGACGACTTTAAACTCACAACCGAAGAGATGTCGCTCATTGCCAATGTATGTAATGTTTTTCATGCAGAAAACAAAAAGGTCATTGTAATACTGAATGTGGGCGGGGTTGTAGAAACTGCCATGTGGAAAGAATTGCCCGACGCTATTTTACTGGCATGGCAAGCCGGTCAGGAAGGTGGTAATGCTGTAGCAGATATTCTTAGCGGTGCAGTCAACCCTTCCGGAAAGCTACCAATGACATTCCCCGTGAATTATATGGACGTTGCCTCGTCTGCAAATTTCCCTTACGACTATAAAGCCGATGCAAAAACAATTCTAAGTTCAATTAGCAATCACGAAAAAGATTTACAGGTGCGTAATGTAGATTATACAACCTATCAGGAAGATATATTTGTGGGCTACCGTTACTTTGATACATTCGGTAAAAAAGTATCATACCCGTTTGGATATGGTTTATCTTACACCACTTTTAATTATGACAATGCCATGGTTAAGGAAACCCGGGAGAGTTTCGAAGTTAGTGTAACCGTTAAAAACACAGGTACGGCAACAGGAAAAGAGGTGGTACAGCTATATGTTGCCGCACCGGCTTCAAAACTGGTAAAACCGGCCAAGGAACTGAAAGCATTTGCAAAGACAGAGCTGTTAACTCCGGGGCAGACACAAACATTAACCATGCGTATTGCCAAAAAAGAGTTAGCATCTTTTGACCCCGACCAATTAACCTGGATTGCAGATGCCGGTACTTATGATATTCTAATAGGATCATCTTCCGGTGATATCAAACAGCGTTTACAGGTTACATTACCTCAAACAATTTCAGGAGAAAAAGTACATGATGTGTTGAAACATAAAGTATTGTTTTCTGTTCTTACCTCTCAAAAACAATAAACCTCATTTTTATTATAATCTATTTTAACTTATTATGAAAACAATCATACTGTTCCTCTCTCTTATTGTCATGTCTCAGGGAATTCATGCACAAGATGTTTATAAAAGTCAGCGTGCATCCTGGATGGAGAAAGCTGAAGCGTCGAAACCCAAGTTGAACGAAACCATTTATCATCCGCTTCATCTGGTTATGCCGGTACATGACACAAAAGCCTTTCAATGCTGGCGAATGGAAAAAAGTGAAGAAATGACAGCCCTTTACAACGTATCGTTTAAACATAAAAAGGAGTGCATTGTGGATTTTGGACGTCACATGACCGGGCATTACAGCTTTAAGCTTACCACACTGAGCAGAGCTCAGGATGCTCCGTTACGTATTAAGTTTACTTTCGGTGAAATGCCGGCTGAGCTAAATACCGCTTTCGATCCCTACCTCGGCACCTTAAGCCGTGCCTGGTTGCAGGATGAAGTTATTACAATTACCGACATTGACAAGTACATTACCATTCCACGCCGCCTGGCTTGCAGATATGTAAAAATAGAGTTGTTGGGTGCTTCATCTGACTTCGATTTTGGAATGACCGACATGTACTTTACAGCAACATCTTCGGTTTCGGACATTAACCCCGTGTTGCAGCAAACAGCCTCACAAGATATACGTGATATAGACCGTGTTTCCATTGAAACGTTAAAGGAATGTATGCAAACAGTTTACGAAGACGGTCCCAAACGAGATCAACGCCTTTGGATCGGAGATATGTATCTTGAATCGTTAGCCAACAGCTATTCGTTTAAAAAGCCCGATCTCACTAAGCACTGCTTATATCTGTTAGCCGGTTTGTCGGCTGAAGACGGACGTTTGCATGCAAACGTATTTGAAAGACCCGAGCCCCATCCGCAATTTGGATCATTCTGCCTTACCTACAGCTTGCTTTACAACGTAGCATTGCTTGAATACCTGAAAACAACTAACGATAAAGAAACTGCGCTGGATTTGTGGCCTGTTGTAAAAAATCAGGTTGCAGACGCACTCAGTTATCTCAATGATGATTACATCTTTGACAAAACGAAGAAGAATTCATTTGTCTGGTTATTCCTCGATTGGCGTGAAGGGCTGGACGATAACACTCCTATTCAAGGTCTTCTGCCGTTTGCTTTGGAAAAAAGCTACGAACTTGCAAAAATGCTGGGTAAAGAAAAAGAGGCTAAAGAGTGGCTATCTGTATCAGGAAAAATGAAACAGGCTGCAAGAAAACAACTGTATAATGCTAAAGAAGGTTACTTTGTAAGCGGAGCAGATAAACAGATATCTGTTATGTCACAAATATGGATGATTCTTTCGGGAACGCTAAATGCAAAAGAAGGCAGAAAAGCCCTCGGGAAAGTTATGTCAATGGACAATGCCGTAAGATTAGGTGCACCGTATGCCTATCATTATTTAATTGAATCAATGATAAAATGCAACATGAATAATGAAGCTAAAAAGTTACTCGTTGACTATTGGGGTGGAATGGTGAAAAAGGGAGCCGACACATTCTGGGAAGTGTATGATCCAAACGATGATTACCTTTCGCCATACAACTTCTTTCCTGTAAACAGCTATTGCCATGCATGGAGTTGCACCCCTGTCTATTTCATCCATAAATACCCTGAAATATTTCAGACCTCTCCTACTCACTTACATAAGCAATAATCCTACTTTTGTTCAGAATAAAGACTGGTAATCATGAAATACAGAGATTTATTATTTATAGGATTTTTAATGTGTACCCCATCTCTTTTGTCACAGACAATAAGCAACAAAAGAGGTGTGGGCTACGATCTGGCAAACTCGCTCGATGCAAAAGCACTGGCCTCCGGACTCTCCTGGTTTTACAACTGGGGAGTTCAGCCAAATGCCTATATCAGTGGTTTGTATGATAGTTACGGGTTAGATTATTTACCCATGACCTGGGGTGCAACTTTTAACGAAACAGCTTTACGCTCTTTTTTAACTAACCATCCTAAGGTAAAATATTTATTAGCATTCAACGAGCCCAACTTCAAGTCGCAGGCAAACCTTACTCCTTCTCAGGTAGTTGCTTTGTGGCCCAAACTGGAACAAATCGCAAAAGATTTTAATCTAAAGCTTGTTGGTCCTGCCGTAAACTATTCGGGTGATAATGTAACCGAAAATGGTAAAAACTATAACGATCCGGTTACATTTTATGATGATTTGTTTGCATTAAATCCAAACGCAAAGATGGATTATATTGCCATACACTATTACATGGCCGATGTCAGTCAGTTAGAATATCATCTTGCACGATTGTATAAATATGGCAAAAAAATATGGCTTACCGAGTTTAATATGGATAACGGTACAGACGAAACCACCGACCAGCAAAAGAATTTTGCAGTAGCAGCCATTCATTCGCTCGAAAACAACCCCAATATATTCAGGTATGCCTGGTTTTTAGGTCGTGCAGATGGTTATCCCTCCATCTCACTGTTAAGCACAACCTACGGCTATCTCTCTTCTTTGGGATATATATATACCAAAATGTCATCCTACGATGCAAACTTTTATCACAAGGCAAATACCGATATACCGGCTGAGCAATATGTAAACATGAGCGGTGTCTCCTTATGCAATTTATCTACCGATATATCCGATGTGTATATCGGATATATTGATGCAGGCGATTGGCTTGATTATAATATCGACACACCTTCAGAAGGCAGCTATACCTTTTCAGTTAAGATGGCTTCCACACAGGCTTCATCCATTAATATTATTCTGGAGGATGGTACAACAAAGACAATACCTGTTACCAATTCGGGCGGATGGGAATCCTGGAAATGGTTTTCAGCACAACTCAATCTTAAACAGGGACACAACCGTATCAGAATTGTAGCAAACACCAGTAATGTAAATATAGACTTGATACGTGTATCGAGTCTTACATCAGGTATTGAATCCTCAAATGCCGATAAACCTTACTCAATAATCAGAGAAAACAATAGCATACGGATTGAATCTAATAAACCGCTTTCTACCAGCGTCTATAGCCTGAACGGACAGGAGATTCTTCATCAAACAGGTACAAGCATATTGCTTAACAAAATGATGAATTCCGGTTTAGCCATTCTGAAAATCATTGTGGATGATAAAACATATATTGAGAAGTTATTCTGACAAACCTGAAAATACATACGGTGGCAGTATAGGTATCTATTTATCAATTATACAGAAAAGACTGGAACAGAACAGTTTCTCTGTATAATTGACAAATAGCTCAAAGTTCCTGCTCAATCTCCAACAACCGTTTATCAAAGTCCTCGTTCGGAATAATAGAAGAATTTCTGATTTTGGTTTTGTAGTTGCGTACCGTACTTGCAGAGAGATCGAGAATCTGGGCTATTGTGTCACTCTTGGTTACTCCCAGTCTTACTAAAGCAAATATCCTCAACTCAGGGGTTAGCTTGTTTTTATCCGGAACAATAATTCTGTCTCTTTCTTTCAGAAGTGAGTTAAATTTATCAATAAAATTGGGAAACAACATTAAAAACATTTCGTCGAAGCTTCCCAGCATATCTTTCCGCTTTTTCATACAATCGTGTTTGTAGATAAACTGAATAATATCGTCGTATTGTTTTGCCTTGATTTTAATTTTCACCACTTTTGCCAGCTCTTCAATTGTGCTTATGGAAGAAGAATTGTCCGATAATATTCTTCCCAGATAAGTGTCCTTAATATTATTTGCACCCTGCAGTTCTTTATTGATTGCAGTCATACGTGTATTCATGGAAAGTAATGACGCATTCTGTTCCTGAATCAAAACAGACGATTTTTTTAGCTTATTGTTTTGCTTCCATATAAACAGAAAAGAGATAAACAAGGCAATAATAAATAAGATAATTACATATACAGTAACTGCTAAGGTATCTTTTTGATCCTTTGTAAGTTGATACAAATCCTTATCAATTAATGGTAGAATAATGCTCGATTCGTATATGCGATATCTTGAGTCAAAGAATACAGCATTTTTCATTGATAATTGAATGTATTCATAGGCTCTTTCCACGTCTTCTCCCGGATAGATGGTTTCTGCAATTTTTCGCAGAGCCGGTGCCTGTTTTGAGCCAATCTGAATATCCATTATAGCACTTTTCACCATGTACTTTATAGCAGTAACCGTATCTCCCATTTCCAGATGCAGGAAACCAACATCTCCGAGCTTGGCCGACATTTCACGGGAAACACCCGACGAGTGTTTTATTCTTTGTTCCAGAAAGCGATAGGCTTGCTCATATTTATTATTCAGCGAACACTCTTTCTGACGGGCTTCAAGCAGCCGGTCATCAGATGCAGGAAGCAGCCTTTCCAACTGAACTATAATCTGATGCATGCTATGTGCATACTTTTCAATAAAAAACTTAAGTGGCTTCACATACAATCCCGATTCATACTCCAGATTCAACCGGAACATCAGGTAGTTAGCTTTTGTATCCCTGGAAATGTCAACAGTATCAATATCACTTACATATTCATAAGCCTCCTTAAAAGCTCCGCACCAAAGGTAGCTATATGCCAGTTGAACTTCAGAGTCTGTTAATTTGTTTTTATCATTCATCCGTCTGGATAGTTCAATGAGCTTTTTGGCGCTGATGTACATATACCTGGACTGATAGGTGGAATATTCGTCAAAAAGCAGATATGTATATCTATATTGTTCGTCCAGTGACAAATTAGAATCTTTTAATCGCTCTGTAAGCGTAAAAATTCGTTCTTCTTTCTGCTTCTTGAATATATCTGTCATCTTAATATATTTATCAAGACTATCTAAGCTTTCTCTTACTTGCAGAACATTTATATTCTTTTTAGTCATAGAATAAACAGCAAAGCATGGAAAGAATAACAGAAAGATTATTATGAGAGTGTTCTTCATATAAAGAGATAGTTAAAAAAAATCAATAAAAATAATATTGGAAAATATAATTTATAGAACAAAAAAACAATTAAACAAATTCATAACACTATGTTCATTTAAGACAAAGTTACAGAATATATATTGTTTAGCAGACGATTCCTGCAAAGAATTTGATCAGGAGATCAAAAAAAATTAGATAAAAGCTATTTTAAAACTGAAAAGATACAATCATCCATGGCATCATTTAAGTCACACTAAATTCATTTTTAACATCTTAGCGTTCCAAGTAAAACATGGTTTTTTCCAAAAGAAGCCCTTTTATAAAATGTAAACTCATAGTCTTAATTCGCCCTAGCCTTAAATTTATCACTCACACGAAGAGGTTAGAAGCTAAGCAACGGCAACCCGTTTCTGAGGAGCAGAAGAAAGTGTGCACGTTCTATTCATGCAGTCAGTTACTACCCAAGCCATTTTCCTATGTATTTTCAGTGGTATGTTTTTATTTTCTACGTAAGTAAGCCCCAATGAAAAGAATCTTTTCGAATTTGAATATCTGAATTTTGTTTCCAATATGCTTCATAATTTGTAGACCCAAACAGACTGTTTTCATTCAATCAAATTTGCAAACTTATTTCTTCCAAGTATTGCGAATTGACCTAGCAAACAGTAACCGATGAAATCTTTGTGTGCTTCCTTGCATAATTCTTTATTAAGTTCCTGAAAGCTGGTAATGTTGCCATTGATATAAGTTTATACCATATTTCAAAGATGTTATCCACTTCGTAATATTTGTTTATGTTGAACAATTGATTTATTTCTTGCTGTCATTGTTGTATTATGTTATGAGAATAATATCCAAAAGAGTGAACCAAAAATAAATAAGCCTATTAACAGTATTAGTAAGCATCCCCATAAAATGCGGTAAAAACAGCGGAGCAGAAAAAGTCCAATAAGCCAAATCACGAATGAACCACCCAAAAAGGTTGCTCCCATAGATGCTATAGCTATCCAAACTGCAATTTTATATCTTGTCTTCATAAGGCTTGCTGTATTAGGATATTTCCACCATGCTGTCTATTTTTCCATACATATATTCTCTTAGTGCTGTTTTATCTGTTGTTCGATACTCGGTTATTTGTCCGTATTGTTTAGCCCAAAAGCGTTTGAGCACATCTGAGAAATCAAAGCAATAACCTTGTAATGGAATTGCACTCTTGAAATAAATGTTACCGTTCACGTATTGGGTAATCCAATTCTTATCCTCACGATTGATAAACTCATCTCTATCAAGTTGTAGTCTTAATTGATATACTCGGCTATTTCGTAAGCTCTCCAATACTGGTACGTCCCAATTCACGAATTTGTATGCTACTGATGTTTCCATATATGCTGATTTTAAAATTATATGTGGATTCTAGAGTAAGGGAGTTTCGTTTCATTAAACTTTATCTAGCTCTCGTAAATCCGACATTTTTTTATATGCGTCTTTCCGTCGGTCGGTCGTTTCGTTTCGGAAGCAGAAAAAGGGTAGGCTTTAGAGAAAGCAAGGTTTATGAGAAAAATACTCTCTGGACGGAGTACTGCAGGAAGATTTTTATCAGAACCGCAAGGCTTGACCTTGCTTTCACGTCAAGAAGCCGTAAATACCTTTGCTCACGTAACGATACATACCACTACCGACTGATAAGTATTAACTATTTTGGAGGATTTACAAAAAAGAAGATAATAGAAAAAAAATTAGAAAATAGTGTTCAGACACTATTTGGGACCTATTTCCTGAAAATAATCTAAGAAAAACTATCTTGCATTACATTGAAATTTAGATAATATATGACAACGATAGAAATAATTTCATTTAGCGTAAAATTGCACGGAGCTAAACGTGTCAGCGCAACTGCTGAAATAATAAACAACTGTAAAGCTGACATGTTGTTATTTTCGGGTCATACATTAGACTCAGGAAAAGACATCGTAAGATTGAAAGAAAGAATCTCAAACAAGCTCCCCGAAGTTATATTTGAAGTTAAAGATGTTAATTCTGGAATGGTAAGAAATTGCTTGTATCGAATATCCCATGGTAAAATCTTCAATATGAATACAAATCAGTTATTTTCAGAATCAAAAGAAATAGAAGACAACTATGAGCTTGCAGATAGGTTTCTTCATGAACTATATGAGCGCAGAATCTTGACAATTGACAACATTAAGTATCTAATTCTTCAGTGTGGAGAAATTAATATTCTTAGAAATTACCAAAATCAAAATAATCAGGTCGATTTTAGACTCCCTCAGCATCAAGATCTTTCCAAAAAATTCAATGCACTTCTTAATAATACTAATGTGATCATTAATCCGATCCATAGCCCTATGGGTAATCAAGGGAAGATGCATAAAAGAAGAGAGTTCCTTTCTTCAAGAAAAAGATACTATTTTTCAAAAAGTAACACTGATGAAAAGAATGATAATCTAAATAATTTAAGTTTGCATTATGCGTACTTCAATGAAAAGCCTATAAATCCAATTAACATCAATAAGGAATCTAACTATATCTCGCGTTCTTTTGAATTAATAGATTTATAGAACTTCATACTGTTAATGTAAGCATAAAAATAGCAGCAAAATATGTTCCCCGAAAGAAACTTCTTTTATTGCTGCTATCATTTTTATGGGATGGTAAATATCAAAACTGTTGCTGTTATTTAGCAGCTGCATCTGCTTTCTCGAAAATCAATTAGGAAAGTTATTATTCCCCAACTGAATAAAAATTGGTTGCTGTTTGCTTTGGAGAATTGGCTGCTTTATCCGTTCTCTTATCCATTCCCTAAATAGCCGGCAAACAGCTCCTTTCATTCGAAAACTCAAAGCAACAATTACATCAAGGTTATAATACTCTATAAACTTGCCATTACCGCCTTTAATAGTGTCAGTTTGCACTACTTCCGTTTCAAACAATTCTCCACTTTTGAATATTACTGCAATATTAGAAGAAATCGTACTTGGATATACATTAAAGAGCTCTGCCAATTCGTATTTGGTTACCCAAACCATACCGTCTTCGGATAATTGAAACTGAACGGACATAAATCCATTGACTGAATTTTGTGTGATAGTTATTTTACCTTTATCCATAATGCCTTCGTTTTAGTCATTAACTCTATAACCAATTGTTCTTCGTGGTTTATCTTCAATCGCTTTCTTGCTTGCCAACTCAGTAAAAGCTTGATATATTTCACCAAATTGATTATCAGTGCTAATTTCCAGCTCTTCTATACGTTTCATCAATTCTTCATACCCGGTAGCAAGACAACGGATTTCAACAAAAGCCCTCATTATAGAGATATTAACTTTGATTGCTGTTTCACTCCGAAGAACTGAAGAAAGCATCGCTACACCTTGTTCCGTTTATGTAAACAAAAAGATTATGTAAACTTTTTACCCCCTCATTGTCGTATCTCTAATAATAATTGACAAAGTTTACATAACAGGTTTGCATAATTAATTCTACTTTTATTAGTATGGCGCTGTTGCCATACTAAATAAAAGTAAGTATGATTAAAGATTATCAGACCTTTAAGGAATTGTCCGATACGGCAAGTTCCTATCTTAGAAGTCTTTTCTACAGCAACAAAATTGTTGACCAATATGGAGAAGAATGGAGAAGAATCAATCGCTTTATGAAAGAGAGAGGAATCCCTTTTTATACTCCCGAAGTAGGCGAACAGTATTTGTTGGAGACAGTTGGTGACATTGAAATTCTAAAATTGACCAGACACCAACGTAACAGGGTTCGTAAGACTACCTCTTTATCAGACTTTTTGATCACTGGTAAAATGAAGAAACGAAAATTCAGAGAAATGCCACGTGATTTAGATGGTCAGATAGGAATCGTAATGTCTGATTATATCATCAATAAACGCAAGATTAACAATTGGTCAAGTAGTACTGCCCAAAGTTGCAATCTGTACCTTTCCCGTATTCTTGAATATTTAGAAGAATCCAATGTATTGTCCATTGAAGAATTTGATAATGATACGATTATTCGTTTTGTCGATTATTTACACGAAAAGTCATACTCAGTAATAACCCGCCATTTGATTATCCTAACTGCAGCCCGCTTCTTGAAATATCTATTTGAGAATGGGAAACTTAAAACTGATTTATCAAAGGTTATATCCAATGACAAGTATGTACGCCTTCCGAAACTACCGTCATTCTTTTCCAAAGAAGAAATAGAACAATTACTTTCCTCTATTGAACGCACCAATCCCAATGGTCGGCGTAATTATGCGATGGTATTATTGGTTGCAAGGCTTGGTATCAGATGTTCAGATGTGGCCAGCTTGAAGTTCGAAAATTTGTTATGGGAAAAACAAACCATATTCTTGATACAGCAAAAGACTAAAGAGAATTTAGAATTGCCTCTGTTTGGTGAAATAGGTGAATCTATTATTGATTATCTGAAACATGGTCGTCCTGTATCTGACTTGCCTTATATCTTCCTTCGTCATATTCCTCCTTATGACAGAATGGACAACAATGCATTAAATGGTATAATGCAGAAGTATATGCGTTTGTCCGGCATCAAATATGATGAACGTCACCACGGTCCTCATGCATTAAGGCATAGCCTTGCGACTCGTCTCCTACAAGGGAATACACCTTTACCAATCATATCCGGTATACTTGGTCACAAAAGGACAGAAAGCACTATGTTTTATTTAAGAGTGGACTCAGACTCATTATCAAGATGTGCTCTGGATGTTCCACCATTGCCGGAAAGAAAGGAGGATGTACGATGAAACTGGAAGGAATTTATGCGGTTCACATCAAACGCTATTTAAAGTTGAAGCGTGCGCTGGGTCACAAACTCCGAGATGCAGAATATGTCTTCGCCCAATTTGACAGATTAACCTTGGAACGAAAAGAGGAGACAATGGGAATTACCCAGGAATTGGCAGAGGAATGGTGCAAAAAACGTCCTAATGAATCAGACAATACAAGGAGGGTAAGAGTCTCTTTCTTATCTTTGTTTGCACGCTATCTTCGTGATGCCGGTTTCCCCTCCTATGAACCGGAAGTCCCCAAATATCCCAAATCCTTCACTCCGTACATTTTCACTAAAGAAGAAATTCGAAAGATTATATCTGCTTGTGATACCCTGATAATTGGTAAAAAAGGAAGTGACACAGCTTGCGAAATTATGCCGACTCTGATAAGGGTACTTTATGGAACGGGAATGCGTCTTGGTGAAGCCCTTGAATTAAAAGAGAAGGATGTGCATCTATATGAGAAATATATAATTGTACGGGATACAAAAAATGGTCAGGACAGGATGCTTCCTATTACGGACAGCTTGGTTCTGGCTTGCAGTATCTACCTTGAAAGAAAGCGGAAAAGAACAAAATACACTACTTTCGATTTGTTTTTCATAAAAAGTGATGGAACAAAATGTGCACAATCTACAGCTTATCAAAATTTTAGGATGATACTTCATATCGCAGGAATACCGCACAAGGGTAAGGGGCTGGGACCTCGTTTACACGATCTGCGACATACTTTTGCTTGTCATTCTCTTGCCCAAATGGTTGAATCAGGATCGGATATATATCATTCTATGCCTGTCTTGTCAACGTATCTTGGGCACAGAACTCTTGAGTCAACAGACAAATATGTAAGGCTGACAACTGAAATGTTCCCTGGACTCACAAAACAAATAAGTGATTTATCAACCTATGTTTACCCTAAAAATGATAACGAGCAATGAAACCTACAGATTTTTCAAAAAAACTGTCAGACTATTTATGTCTGTATTTACCAAATGAAAGAGGATTTAGTCGTAATACAATTTGTTCATACAGAGATACTTTTATGCTCTTCATTAACTACATGAAAAATATAAAAGGCATATGTGCAGAAAAGCTTACGCTATTTGTCATCACACAGGAATTAATAATATCTTTTCTCTGCTGGCTTCAGAAAGAAAGAAAATGTAGTGACTCAACCCGTAATGCCAGACTTGCGGCTATACATTCATTTTTCCGCTATCTTCAATACCGTAGTCCAAATAATATAGAAGAATGGCAGAAAATACTATCCATACCTATGAAAAGAATGGAAACTCCATTAATCAACTATCTGTCTCTTGATGGAATTAAATTACTACTTGCGCAACCCCGAAAAGATAATGCGAAAGGATGTCGTGACTTGGCATTGATATCTTTAATATATGACAGTGGCGCCCGTGTCCAAGAATTAATAGATTTAACCCCATCAGCTTTTAACTTTACCAAGCCATATACGATCAGGTTGTATGGAAAAGGTAATAAGGGACGAATAGTTCCACTAATGGATGCAGAAGTAGATATACTAAAAGAGTATATGAATACTCGTCATCTTTTAGAATCTTATGCCTGCAATTATATTCTCTTTGACAATGGGAGAGGTGACAAACTAACAAGAATGGCTGTGAATAAAATACTGGCAAAATATGCCAGATTAGCAAAAAAAGTAAATAACTCACTCATTCCAGAGAGAGTCACTCCACATGTTCTTAGGCACTCTAAAGCGATGCACCTACTACAAGCTGGTGTTAACCTCGTTTATATCCGGGACTTTCTTGGACATACATCCATAACTACAACAGAAGTTTATGCTCGCGCTGATGGTAAATTAAAAAGAGAAGCTCTTGAGAAAGCATATGTAGAGACAGTTGAAAAGAACAAAAACGGACAACCTTCATGGATGATAGACTCCGATTTACTTGAATGGTTGAAGAGCCTCTAACAATAACAGAAAGATTATGTAAACAGAATACTCTATATCAATAATGAAAACAATAGAGATAGAAGGCTAAGATTACATAATCTTTTTGTTTACATAAACAGAATTATGTAAAGGTTTACATAACTCACAAAACGCATAGGGAAGGTAACGGGAACCACCCCAACTTGAGGTCACAAATTGTGACCTCAAAGAATCAAGCTCTTCTTTTGTTAGTTCAAACATAAAGTCAGAAGTTATGTATAGAATATTATTATGCAAAGTAAAATTAGAAGATGTCTCTGTACCATAGTTTTCCCTTTAGATCACCTGTAAATTACTTTGCATAATATTTTTAACTGCCAAGACTGATTAGCCAGCTTTTCAAGTCCTGGTCTTCTATCCAAATAGCTGTTACCGCACCTACTGGCTGGACATTTACATAAGCTTTTTCTAAAGCCTCTCTTTTAAATTTAGCATCTGCTTTGGCATAAGTCTCTGTGGTTTGAACAGAAACATGTCCCAAAATGTCTCGGATATAAACAAGGTTTACACCAGCTTGCAAAAGATGCATAGCCTTAGAATGCCTTAGTGAATGGCAGCTAAGTTTTTTAGGGATTGCCTCCGGACTCACTTTTCTTGCCTTTTCTACATACTTCAAAAAGATATTCGTGATTCCAGTACGAGTAAATTTTTGTTTGCGGCTATTGCTAAAAAGTAAATATTCTCCTGCAAAAGGTTCAGACAACTTATTCTCATTCATATAGTTCTTTAGTATTTCTACTTGTCTCTCCATTAATGGAACAATTCTAGTTTTATTCCCCTTTCCTGTAATTTGAAGTGTATATGGCTTGGTTAGTCGGCAGGCATTTGCTGTTAAATCGATCACTTCCTGTATTCTTGCTCCCGTATCATACATCAAAGACAAAAGAGCTAAGTCCCGTCTTCCTTTTGGAGTAGTCCTGTCAGGTTGTTCCAGTAACAGTTTGACACCTTCAATCGTTAGATAGCTGATTGTCTTTTGTGGTGCTTTTTTAAGTTTAATCGACATTATTCTATGGCATTCATGCATGTATTCAGGGTTTCTGTATTGTATATAGCTGAAAAATGAACGAATGACTGCAAGCCTTTGGTTTCTTGTAGAAGCACTACAGTTCCTACTTGTCTGTAACCAATTAAGAAACTCAATAATAACATCTTGTGTTATATCATTCAATACTAATTTGCTAAGTTTAATGCACTTTTCCTCTTCCATAAACATGGAAAGCAAGATAAATGTATCCCGGTATGATGAGATTGTATTATTACTCGCACCTCTTTCATGAGTCAGATATTTCATAAAAAAGTCCGTAACGTATTTAGAGAAGTCTGTTGCTTTCATCTTTTATTAGGGGGAAAACGGTTAAATATTCTATGTCCATTTTATGAATGAGATCCGGATACATTTCAGCGGTCAGCCTTACATATAAATCGGTCGCTTTGAGAGACTGGTGTCCAAGGAATGTTGATAGGATTGGAAGTGAACAATATAAATCCATTCCGTTTTCAGCCATTTGAGCTAACGCATGACATGCCGCCGTATGCCGAAGATCATGTATCCTTGGTCCTCTATGCCTGTGTTCATTGCCTATAAAAGGAATATTACTTTTTACGAGTAATTTTCTAAACCAACTATAAGCCTCTGATTGTGTATATCTCGCTCCATTTAGGGATGTAAAAAACGGACTGTCAGCAGATATGTTTATCGGTAGCTTCCCTTTGTATCTTAAGTACTCCTTGCATGAATCGGAAAGCGTTTCAGACAACGGAACTAATCGCTCTCTACCGTTTTTACTATCCTTTACAACAAGGTAATTATCTGAAAGATTTATGTCTTCATTATTTAGAGACAATGCTTCACCTATTCTTAATCCCGTTGAATACAGAAACCTCAATAAAATAGGTATAGAAAATATGACTGAATTCATTTGTCTGCGTCTTATTTCAAGCTGATTACTAGCTTCAAACAAATCATTCATTTCCTGCTTGGAAAAGACGTATGGTACAAATGAATTTCTTCGTTGGGGTAATCTGGATACATAAGAAATAATCCCCACGTCAGACAGATAAGCCGCCAATTGATTTAAGCATACACATCTGGCATATTTATAGTTATCTGATTCTCCAGGTATTCGATCCCTCCATTTCTCAAACAATTCTCTTGTTACACCTACCTGTTTTATATTCTGTTCCATAATGAATGTATCAAATCGGTGGAAAATACTTGCTTCTTCCACATACTTAAATCCAAGACTACGCTTAAAATCAATCAGTTGTTCGATATACGGTGCATATATGCTATGAAATGATTTTTCATTCATAAAAACCCCCTCCTTTCTGTAAATAAAAAGAATCTGCTACTGGAGGAACATCCAACGCACAAGACCTGAGTAAATGTAAATCTATGGATAAATAATATTTTGTTGATTCCGTATTTTTATGCCCTAAGACTTCTGATATGACGGGTAATATTGATTGCCTTTCCAGTAACAATCCGGCTAAACTATGCCTCAAAGAATGAGGACCTCGTTTTTTATTTTGTGTGTTTATCCCTGCACGTTCGAAGGCTTTTCTTACGATTGTGTATACCGAAGTTGCCAGTAATGGAGAATATGGAGATCTCGCTATTATAAACACATGAGGCAAATCTGATTGTGGTCGTCCATATTTGAGATAATCAATAATAGCATTCCCTATTTCAGGTAAAAGTGGTAACTCTAATGGCTCTCCGGTTTTTAGTTGATTTATAAATATTTGATTTTGCTCCCATTCTAATTGAGAAAGCCGGAGATTTGCCAGATCAGAAGCTCGAAGTCCAAGCCTGGCTGCAAGTAACAAGATCGCATAATCCCGTTTCCCTACAGAGTTGCCACGATTTACGGCTTTCAACAATTGTTGTATTTCTTGCTCGCTGTATATTGAAGGCAGTTTGACTCTGTTCTTATACCCATCTTTTGGTATAAAGCGAGAATAATCCTTGGCTAAAAGTCCTTTCTCATATAAGTAACGGAAAAAATTCCGCAATACGATTATATTCCGCTTTATAGTAGCTTCATGTATGGTCTTTATTTCTTTTATGTACATGAGGATATGAGTGTGATTGACTTCATTTATGGCTATGATGTTGCACTTTCCCAAAAAATCAAGAAATCCAGATAAATACAACTTATACATATAAGCTGTTTGATCAGCTATCCTTGTAGAATGCCGATACTGGATATATTCGATCATCAAATTACCAATACTACCTGACAGTTGGTTTTGAGGCGCTTTCAGCCTTAGGATAGTTCCTGTTTCAAGATATTCTATAAGATCATGTATTACTCTTACATGAAACTTCTCATAGGCAGTCATTTGCGCATGATCTTTATCGCCAAATAAATACTTCAAGAAGTTCTTGCCGGTAGTGGTGTCGAATATCTCAACTTTTTCATTTTTCAGGAAGAGCTCTAATTTATTCCAGACCGTTCGATAACTCAGAATGCAATGTTCCGATCTCTTTCTTTGCGTCACAAAGTACACTGTAATATCATCTATTACGGTTGAGAATACACTTTTCTTATAATCCATATCGTTATTGATTTTATTTGGCGACATTGCCAACATAAAAATAACGATGGATTATTATGCAAAGTTTTCACGGATCAACATGAAGCTATTTGTCTGATATGTAAAGTAAAAGAATAATCAACTTTGCATAATAATATTCTATACATAACAACTGTTATGCGAAACTTTGCATAACAGAAGGAAAACGTTCTGGATTACGTTTGACAGCCTGTTTCAATGCTTTTGTTTCCACTTGATAAAGCTCAGCCAAATCTTTATCTAATATGATACGGTATCCTCTAAACTCATAGATTTTACCTTGAATAATTTGCAGTTCCATATATTACTGATTTACAACTAATTATTATTAAATTCGTTACTATTAAATTGCTTAATCGTTACCTATTTGTTACCAACTGTTTTAAGTGGTTGATTCATTCCAACCTCCTTATAGATTTTCTCAATACCTAGAAATTTGTCGGATAAGCCTTTCATATCATTACTAATCTTACTATTGGTAATGCGAGCATATATTTGAGTCGTCTCAATATTGGTGTGTCCAAGCATCTTTGAAACCGTTTCAATTGGTACTCCCTTAGCCAAAGTAGTCGTGGTTGCAAAAGTATGACGACCAAGGTGGAAAAACAGTTGAAAAACAGGCAAAAACAAAATTATACAGATAAAAGGTAATCTATTTAGAATGAGTGTATTTGTCGAAATTGTTTAGTCTTGTCATCCCAAAGAATGAACGGGAAAAAACAAAATTAGACAGTATTTCAGTTACCAAATCGTTAGCCGGGTAGTTACCGGAAACGGATAGGTAACAAGATACAAATAAACGAAATCCAATCCGTTTCTTTTTCGTTGATTCACAACATTATACACAACAAAGAACGCTTATACAACCGGTAACTTTGCCGTCAGAAAATCGACGGCAAAGCCCATAAAAATTATAAGCGTATGAAAGAAGAAAAATTCAAGGTATTACTCTACCTGAAAAAGAGTTCTCCCGACAAGTCGGGCAAGACCCCAATCATGGGGCGTATTACTGTCGGCCAGTCTATGGCACAGTTCAGTTGTAAACTTTCCTGTATCCCCGATTTGTGGAATCCACGCGAAAGCCGTTTGAACGGCAAGAGCCGTGAAGCAGTTGTAACCAATGGGAAGCTGGATAAACTCTTGCTTTCTATCAATGAGGCTTACAATTCGTTGACAGGACGCAATCAATCCTTTGATGCAGAAGCGGTCAAAAATCTGTTTCAGGGTAGCATGGACGTACAAATGACCCTGATGCGGCTTTTCGACCGTCATATCGAAGAAGTAAAAGCGCGTGTCGGTATAGATGTATCCCACCGCACCCTGCCGAACTACCTCTACACCCGGAAAAGATTGGCCGAGTTTATCAAGAAAAATTCCAATTCGTCAGACCTTGCATTCAGCCAACTGAATGAACAGTTTATAAGGGAGTTTCAGGATTTCATTATTCTTGAAAAGGGATTGAGTGTAGAGACTGCCCGCCACTATTTGGCGCTGTTGAAAAAGATTTGCCGGATGGCATTTAAGGAAGGCCATTCCGATAAGCACTACTTTGCGAACTACCCCCTGCTAAAGCAGAAAGAGAAGCCGCCAAGAAGCCTTAGTCGTGAAGAATTTGAGAAAATACGGGATTTGGAGTTTGAAGAACACCGCTGGTCGCACATAACTACCCGCGATATGTTCCTTTTTGCCTGCTACACAGGAACATCATACGTCGATGTGGTAGCTATCACAAACGATAATCTGTCCAAAGATGATGCGGGTAATTTATGGCTAAAATATCAACGTGGCAAGAACGGCAAACTTTGTCGGGTAAAGTTGCTGCCCGAAGCCATTGAATTAATTGAAAAGTACAGGAACAAGTCAAGGCAGACATTATTTCCCAAGATGGAAGCCGGAGCCTTGAAATGGAATCTTCAAAGCATACGTCAAATGCTCAATATTCCTGTGCTGACCTATCATATGGGGCGGCACTCGTTTTCGAGTTTGATTACGCTCGAAGGCGGAGTTCCCATTGAAACCGTATCTAAAATGCTCGGTCACTCGGATATAAAAACCACGCAGATATACGCCCGTGTTACTCCTAAAAAACTTTTTGAGGATATGGGTAAGTATATCGAGGCGACCCAAGATTTGAAATTAGTTCTGTAACCATTTAAAATACAACCATTATGCGTAGCACATTCAAAACATTATTCTATATCAACCGCAACAAAATAAAAGCGGATGGCACAACGGCTGTTTTGTGCCGGATTACCATTGATGGGAAACAAACCGTCCTCTCAACAGGAATTTCTTGTAGTCCTGATAATTGGAATAGTCGCACAAGTGAAGTTAACGATAAAAGAAGCAACAACCAACTCAAAGCGTTTCGTGACCGCATTGAACAGACCTACGAGAATATTCTTAAATGTCAGGGCGTTATCAGTGCGGAAATACTCAAAAACACAATTACCGAATTAAACTCCGTTCCGATCATGCTGTTAGAGGCAGGCGAAGCAGAGCGTGATCGATTAAGATTGCGTTCTATTGAGATAAACTCAACTTCTACTTATCGGCAATCAACGATTTCTCAAAGCAATTTACGCGGGTACTTGCTCACTTTGAAAATGAAAGATATTGCCTTTACCGATATTACCGAGGAGTTTGGCGAGGGCTACAAACTCTATTTAAAGAGCAAGGATTACAGTGCGGGACACGTCAACCATTGCTTTACCTGGCTGAACCGGCTTATCTACATTGCGGTTGATAGGGAATTATTACGGTTCAATCCGATTGCTGATGTTCCGTATGAGAAGAAAGTGCCCCCTAAACTGGCACACATAAGCAGGAATGAACTCAAAACGATTATGGAAAATCCAATGCCCGACAAGTGGCAAGAACTGACGCGCAGAGCCTTTGTATTTTCGGCATTTACCGCCCTTGCCTATGCCGACATAAAAGGGTTATACCCACGTCATATAGGTAAAACAGCCGATGGGCAGCGTTTTATACGGATCAACAGAAAAAAGACGGATGTTGAAGCCTTTATACCTCTGCATCCGGTAGCGGAACAGATATTGTCGTTATACAACACAACGGATGATACGAAGCCGGTTTTCCCTCTGCCAAACCGCGACCAGCTATGGTACTGCATAAACGAAATAGGCTTTCTTGCGGGTGTGAAGGGCAATCTCAGCTATCATCAAAGCCGCCACACATTTGGAACGCTTTTGCTTTCGGCTGGTATTCCAATTGAAAGTATCAGTAAAATGATGGGGCATACCAATATTTCAACCACACAAACCTACGCCAAAGTAACCGACGATAAAATTTCCGAAGACATGGATAAACTAATAGCACGCAGAAAGGGGGCATAATAATGAAAAAAGCAATAATAACCATAGAAAACGGTATGGTATCCGTACCACAATCCGGCGAGATTCGGATGGCAGCATTTGAAATCGCCACATTGTTTGAAGTATATGTTCAAACAATCAATGGCGGTATCAAAACAATTTTGAAATCGGGCATTGTCAAAGCGGACATTTCCCGACCTGTAACCGTTGCCGTAAACATCCTGATGCCCGATGTTTACGGGCTGGATATGATAACCGCCCTTGCTTTCAGGGTTCATTCACCGAAAGCAGAACTGTTCAGGGATTGGATAATCCGAAGAATAATCGCCAATCCATTACCGGCAAAGCTCATTATCCAATTATCGAATAAGGCTTTGTATAACTAAAAACGAAAACCAGCCGTAAGAAAATCCTTCAAAGGAAACCTTACGGCTGGTTTTGTTATAAACAGGAACAAAGATTACCTGAATGCCGGGCGTAACCCTTTATCAAGTATAGCCTGAATATCACTTTCCCGGAAAAGCATTTTGCCTCCTACCTGCAGATAGGCTATCTTTCCGCTGTAACGCCATTCCTGCAATGTACGGCGGCTGACTTTCAAGCGTTCCGAAACCTCACTATCAGTCAGGTATCGTTCTCCATAAAACAGAGGCTTGGAGTTTTCCGCTATTTTCTCAATTCCCTCCAGTAGTTCATCGAGAGCAGTGAGAAAACCGGCAACCTCCGGGCTGTCTTGGGTGATGAGGTCATCCCCGGTATCAAAATACCCGAAAATTCTATTTCCCATTGCGTACCTCCTTTCTTGTGAGGGATGCGTCCAAAAACTTCTTTACATCCTCCCTCCTATAATATACCTTATGGGCTATCATTGTAAAATCCAGCTTGCCGGTTTCACGGAGCGTTTGCACCGTCCGTTTGGTAACACCCAATATTTCACAAACATCCTGGCCATCCAGCCATTCTTTCAACTCTTTGCTTTCACTGCGTTTGCGCAGGGCTGCTACTTTTTGGGTCACAGCCTGAAAGCGGGAGATCATCGCCTCGTATGCACGGGCTTCTATGCTTATTATTTCCATCTTTCATTTTTTTAGTGGTTTATTATCACGGGATAGTAAAGATAAACCGATTTTCCCAGCTAAGTATCAGGAGAATAAGCGATGGAAGCTTCAGGCAGCGAGTGGCATGAGACGGAGACAAAAAAGCCCCTTGCCGGGGCTTGATTTTAGTTGAAATTATGACGTTTCATCGGCTCCAGCGTATAAAACCGTGTGAAAGGGTAATGCTTTCTTTCGTTCCCCTCCATTTGCCACCACTCCGCAAGACCGTACTTTTTGACAAACCAATCTAACCGGGCGTTGTCAATATCAATGTAAGCCGTTGTAAACGGGTACTGAGATAAGGGAAAAGCAACGGTAGTTGCATCGGGGAAGTCTTCAAAATCTTCGTGAAAAACAAAGTGATTTTGACACTCAGCACTAATATTCTTCAGTATCTCATCATCGGATAGGGTGATCTCATAATGCCCTTCTGTCCCCGGCTTATCATATTCGATCAATAATTTGCCGACATTGCAGGCATCGCGGTACAGGTCGCATAACTGTTCCACCTCTAAATGTTTGAGTGGAAAAAATCGTTCCATATTGCCTGTATTTTAATTAGTGTATCAAAGATAAGTGAAATATTTTGGCTGACAATCATTTGTCCGATATTGGCAGGGTGTGGCGTTGTTTGTCCTAATCCCCGCCAATGGAATTTGACCCCCGGATGCCGGATTGAACCGTGGGGTCGATGTTTTTTTCCGCCCCGTATCTTTTTATAATTTCTTCCCCATTTAGCGGAATGCCATCGAAGCCTAATGAGAGTTCGATTTCAGGCGCAAAGGTATTTTTAGTGTTCTTCACGCCGCCGCAAGGTCAAGCCCTGGCGGGTTTGTCGAAAAATCTTCCTCTTTCCCTTCCTTCAGCTATCCGGGCGAGCGTATTTATTCGCCAAAACCTTGCACGGCTAAACACTACCTTTTTTAAGCTCCTGAAACTCGAACACTCCTCACCGGCTCCGATACGGCATAGCGTAAAAAAAAAGTCAGAAATTATGATACGAGCAGAAAAAAATATGAAACATCGATCCTCCTACCTTCCAATTAGCATAGGTTGGGTTTTAAAGATAGGGTTTGCAGTTGCGGGATTCGCCCTGTGGGGCTGGACTTTCGTGGCGGTGGTTACGGGAGTGTATATTGGGTTTAAATTCCTGAAAGGGCTTCTTTCCTGCCTTCTCTTACTTCTCATTCTGGCGGCAGCAATCGCGTTTTTAGTAACAATCATTTTTCTAACATTTTAAAAATTAAGGTCATGGTAAAGAAATATTTATTGTTTGCAGATAAGGAAATCGACACCGATAAACAGACCGTAGAAGTCAATCAGGTTATCCAATTGGAGGGATACAGCTACGACAGGTATGTAGTGTACGAAATCGCCAAAAATCAGTGGGGTATCACCTATAAACTGATAAACCTCCGGACAAAGGAGTTCGGTACGTCCGACTTAATCAGGCCATTAAGCGAAAAATTCGGGATAGGTCACTATTACGATGATAAGAATCCGCAGTTTTTAGATGCTTTCGAGGTAGCCGTACTTCGGCAGGAAGCGCAGGCGAAAGCCGATTCCGATACACAAGCCGAACAGCAGGAGAAGCAACGGCGGGAACAGGTTGCAGCCATTGGACGGGAACGCCTCAAAGGGATAATCCCCGCCAGTGCGCAAGCCGTTATTATCGCCTGTGAACGGGAAGACGAATCAGATTCACAAACCGACTATTTTGCATCAAGAACTGTCCATACTGTGATTTTAGGCTTTTCCACCCACACGAAAAACAACTTTCAGGAAATGCGCAGCCATGCGGGAAACTTCAGGGGAACTGCCTACCTGACAGAGAAAAACGAAGAGTACGAACACCGTGAAAATTACACGGGCGGTCATGGGTACTATTTGGGTGAGAGCAAATATCACGGGTGGATCATCGAAAAGGCACGGATATACGACCGCGAACGCTTCATAGAGGAATACGCCTATACCGCAGGGGACGAGGCAAATATCCGCATCAAAACCGCCCCGCAAACAGCAGAAACGAGCCAACCCTCAGAAACCGTAACAGGCGATTACACCATTGTCGATTATTCGGAGAAAGCGGTAGCCATATTCGGCGACACGAAAGCCATAAAAGATCAACTTTCGGCATTGGGCGGACGCTTTAATAAGTACCTCACCCTGAACGGGGGAAAGTGTGCAGGATGGATTTTCCAAAAGAGCAAAGAGGAAGATTTACGCCGGTTGGTAAACCTCAATTAACAAACAGATTATTCACACGGGGCGGAGCAATCCGTCCCACAATACCCCAGAGATATGAAAACAACAGATCATTTCAAAAACACGATAAAAGCGTATTTAGACCAACGGGCGGAGAGCGATTTACTATTTTCTTTCAAGTATTCCGCACCGAAAAAGAACATAGACGACTGTATTACCTACATTCTGAATCAGGTACAGAAAAGCGGTTGCAATGGTTTTGCGGATGATGAAATCTTTGGCATGGCGGTACACTACTACGATGAAGATAACATCGAAACAGGCAAGCCGATGAACGCCCATATAGTGGTAAACCATGTGGTAGAACTGACCGCAGAGGAAAAGGAACAGGCTCGCCAGGATGCCATACAAAAGGCGCAGGACGAAGCATACCGAAAAATAACACAGCCTGTAAAAAAGGCGAAGAAAGTAACCCTTAATCCGCAACCAAGTTTATTTGATTTTTAATACACCGACTTATGAAACCAAATAATAAGTTCCAACAGCAAATAGCAGAAGCGAATAAAACCCTGCCTAAACTGACGAAAAAGCAGATAGAATGGGGTTACGGAAACGGTATCGACCACACGGGATACCGTACCAGAAAAGGCGTAATTACCTGTACTAAATGTGGTCATTCGTGGCAGGAAACAGGGTATTTAGTGGCCATCCTGACAGATTGCACCTGTCCTGAATGCCATACGAAACTAAAGGTAGAAACCTCTAAAAAGAAGCATTTCAACAGCCGTTATTATATGACCGTTGTAACTGCACACGAAGGGTATCAGGTATTGCGCACCGTAGTGCTGTTTTGTTCGGCAAAGATTGGCGAAACCGCTAAATACGACTATTCCGAAGTAATGCAACGGTGGATAGCACCCAACGGCAAACACGCCACCTTTGCCAAGCTTCGTCAGACAATGGGTACGTGTTACTATGATGCTTGGATATTCGGTACTCCGTTGGAACTGCGTAGCGAAAACAGCAACAATAAGTTTTATGTAAATGCATATGACAAAATCTATACAGGCGTTGTCTATCCCCGTCAAAAACTTATCCCCGAACTTAAAAGGACAGGCTATAAAAAGGCATTGTACGGACAAAAACCGTTAGACCTCTTTCGTCTCCTGCTAACCGACAGCAGAGCCGAAACCCTATTGAAAACAGGACAAACCAAGCTATTGAAGGGACTATTGGATATGGGCTGGCAACGGAACATTGATAATTATTGGGCATCTGTCCGCATCTGCATCCGCAATAATTACACCATCAAAGATGCAACGCTTTGGTGCGATTATATCGACTTTTTGCGCTTTTTCGGGAAAGACCTGAATAATGCGAAATACGTTTGCCCTGCCGACTTGAAAGCCGAACACGACCGATATATGGGGAAGAAAGCAAAAGCGGATGCACGTCAGGAACTCGAAAAGCAACTTGAAAAAGAGGCTGAATACAGGAAAGCCAAAGAACGATTCTTCGGACTTGTGTTTTCGGACGGGCTTATCAGCGTTCGGGTACTTGAAAGCGTTGCCGAAATCGTGTTGGAGGGTAAAGCGATGCACCATTGCGTGGGCAGTTACCACTCAAAGACCGATAGCCTTATCCTGTCTGCCTGTATAGACGGAGAGCGAGTGGAAACTATTGAAATATCGCTATCCAAATTACAGGTTATCCAAGCAAGGGGGGTATGTAACACGAATACAAAGTACCATGAACGGATAATCAACTTGATAAACAATAACATTCCTTTAATTGAAAAACGATTGGCTGCATAATTTTAAAATTGAACAGATATGAAAATAAATTCAATCAACAACAAGGGCTGTTCCGTATGCGAACAGGGACAAGAGAATTACACCACCTTTATTGCGGGAGCGTTCCGGGGAACGGAATACTTTCAATATGACTATCGCCATACAGACGAAGAACTTTTTTCTACAGTCGCCAAATCATTGGAAAAATGCCGAAAACGGCGGGATGAGTGGCTTTCAAAAAAGCAGGAAAGAATCAATACGGGCGGCGAATAACCGCCCGTTACTTTTTCCATGACTTACCAAACGAGCGGGGAGAAAAAGTAACAAAAAGCCGACAGCGGATTTTCCATTGACTTTTAAACCTGATCCGCTGGTATTTACTATATTTACAGGCCGAATTTTTAGTTTTATGGCCGTAAAGATAGAAAAATGGGTTGCCTCCCAAAAGAAACATAAGCTGTCCGACAAACACGTCCAAATGGCGCGGGAGTTAGGTTTAAATCCCGACAAGCTGGGCAAGATCGACAACCACATGCAGGAAACATGGAAAGCGCCTCTGCCCCAATTCATCGAAGAAATCTATTTCAAAAGGTTCAAGCGGAAGGAGCCACTTTCTGTTAAGCCCCTCAAAGAGATTATAGCGCACGACAAGGCTAAAGTCGAAAAGAAGAAGAAAGAGAAAGAGCAGAATCGGAAACAGGTGATGCAACCCGGTGGCAATGAAACATCAAACCAGGAATAGGAAAGCTGACAATCATTCAATATTATAAACTTTACAGATATGAGTACAGATATTAAATTTGCGGTTATACATTCCTTTTTCGACAATCCGCTTGAAGTATGGGTAAAATGGAATTTACCTTTTCTGCCCAGGGTAGGGGAAGATGTCAATGGGTGGGTATGGATTGATAAAAATCTCCGGAGGGAGGACATTATGGACAACCTCACAACGGAAGGAAAGAGAAATTTAGCTCAATGGAATGGTGACCTTTCGGACTGGCTTTACGAAGTAGGCATAGCTGCCGGAACGGTCAGTTCTGTCAGTTACTATGAGAAGAAAGACAAGAAGGGCGAAATTTATGCGATAGTATGGTTGAAGGAAGATGAATGAAATAAAAACGCCCGAATTACTCCGAGCGTTTCAACCTAAAGACTATAGTAAACAATTAACAGTAATAGGCTAAGACAGAATTCTATCAGTCTGCAAAAGGAGCCTAATCTTCACCTTTCCCTTCCTCTTTGACGCTCTCATTTTGGAACGAAAAAGTCTTTTGAATAACCTGCCCGAATGAATCCTCTATATACACGTCAATTGCCTGTTGGTCGGTGCAATGGGATGTGTAATACAGCCGGAATGTTTCTTTGGTCAGTGAGTATAGGTCGTTTGGCGATAATACCTGCCCATCGTCCATGCGAAGTTCTCCTTTACCGTCGGGTTGGAAATAGCGGATAAAAAACTTCGCGTCCTGATAGTTGCCTTCCTTTACGAGTTGACAGCGTATCTCGGCCGTTTCATTTTCGATGATCCTTTTCTGAACCGGCATAGTTTCCAGATCAAATAAGTAACGCGCACGAATATCCAAATCGTCGTTACAGGCTAAGGCCAGCAGCATCATAGCCACCAGCCACGCCGTTATTCCGAAAAAACTTTTTATCTTTCTCATTGTGATTATTTTTAATTGATGATGAATTTTAGTCCGACCCCAAACTGCGTATGGAACTTTGTTATGTCGGAACCGGACAGGATGCGTTCGCGCCCGGTGAGCAGCAACACAATGCGGTCGGTCAGGTAGGTTTCCACTTCCAAAGTGATTGCCCCGCCATACACAAAGCGGTCGCGGTTTTCAAGTGTCGAGCCGTCGAACAGCAGCTTATCACCCCAATTTACCGTTTCGTAACCTGCCACTGCCGAGCCGCCCAGCGAAAGGAAAAAGGTTTTTGACGGATCGGATAGGACATTCAGGAAGTAGCCGCCTTCGGCCGTAAATTGCGCCACCGGCAGGCGGCTGTCTTTATAGGGATAGTATCGCCCAAGGTATTCCCCGCCGAACACCCACTTATTACAGTTCTTCGCATAGGTTGCTATTGCCAAAGCGAAGGAGTAGCCTGTTTCGCTTTTTGTTGAAGACGAGTAAAATCCGTCCACCATGCTGCCCGTTACCTGTATGCCCCGCATACCGGGTAAACAACGCTGTGCGTATACCCCGTCCGAAAGGGCGAAGCATAACACCAACGTCAGGATGATTGTTATACGTCTCATGACTATTTTGCTTTGAGTTCGTTAATCACCTTTGCCCGTACCAGGTTGGCGTTATCCACGGTGAACCGCTGATGCCGCCCGCCATTCTGTTCGTTCAGTTCCACGACCAGCATTTTATCGTCGGGAATGGTGAATTTCGGCAGTACGAAAACCATCCGTTCGGTATGCTTCCCGTTAATCAGCATAAGGTTGTTGTAGGCGCGGATCGGCCAGATCACCTGTTCCTGAATGGCGGTGCGCTTAGCGACCTGCTTATCCACGATTTTGAACGTAATAAAATCCACATTAAAAGGGATGTTGGACGAATTTTTCAACTGGAGATGGAAATACAGTAACCCGTTGTGGGTATAAATCCCTTTCAACAGATGCTGGATACCGAACCGCTTGCATCCGATATGTTTGATTTCGCGGTCATTATTTTTATAAATGGACTGCATAATCAGGCGCACCAATAGAGGCGATTCCTGTCCCAATTCCTGCATATAAACTTGCAGGGCATTGTTCGGGCGGTTGGTGGCTTCACCGTCGTGCAGGAAGTCGGTCATTTCAACGGATAGCTTTACTGGTTCGTTCGCATATTTCACATTAAAGCTGTAATAACTACCGTCTTCCGTGATTACGGACAGGTTGCTTTCCCGACTGAAATCGCGCAGGGCGGCTTTCACACGTAAGACGTTTTCCGTGCCGTCGGCTTTGGCGGCCAGCAGGTCGGCAGAACCTAAATCCACATACCGGATGGCGGACGGGAAAATGACGTGTACCGTCTTGTTAAACGTCACTTCCAGCGCGTAGGGCGGAATCATCCGGTTGAAGGTCAGCGGGCGTGTATAGCCCTGGTAATAGTCGCCAGTCGAAGGATTGGCCGGCACAGCCGTTTCATTGTTGTTTTCCTGCGCATTGGCAGCAAAGGCGCTCACTACGAAAGCGAGCATGACAAAAAATTGTTTCATTGCTAAATTCATTTTAATTGTTTGACAAAAAGATTTTTTAGTGGGGGTCACAGACCCGTGTATTATTTTCCTTACTGTGTTTTCGGAAGCAAAAGCAGGCGGTAATTCGCTTTCAGCGTTACTTTAACCACGCTCATTTTCTTGCTCACATACTGCGATGCTCCCTGTATCAGCCCCTTTCCCATATCGGCGGCCAACTGCGACCCCGCATTGTCAGAAATCATAATGCCGGTTCCGGCAGAGTTCGCCAGCGTCGCGGCGACTTCTCTGGCAGCTTTTATCTCATCCGAACCGGGTACGAATATCCCGCGCTGGCCATCGGTATCATAGACCAGTATCTCCACCGGAATAATGTTGTCGGCATACTGGATGCTGTTTACCGTTATGTCCATCCGTTCGCCCCCGATCCGGCACGTTCCGTTGACGACCGTATTCGCAGGGATCAGAATATCTCCCGCCTGCATGGGTTCCAACAGGCGTATTTGCAACTCTTTTCCGTTAGTGAGTATGACAGTTTGATAGACGCAGGCGCGGATGCTGTTTTTATCCTGGACGCCTTCGTTACCGGCGGCGGTAAGGAATCCCATGTTACGCGGCTTGCTGTATGCCGAAACAAATTCCCCGTTGCTTACGGGAGCAGCCAGCAGGGACACCACATTTTGCCGTACCTGCTTTACGGGTTGAGTGATCACCTTACCGGATTGTCCCGCCTGCGGCGTGGAAGATCCGGCGGCGACAGTTGCGCCCGCTGTATCCGTTCCCAATACCGGTTGCCCGCCCGTCTGTGGCGAATATTTCGCCGCCAGTTTGTACGACTTTTCTATCATGGCAAGCTGCTCGTCCTCCATACGCTTGCTTTCCCCTGCTTCCTCCTGTTTGCGCTCCAATTCCTGTATGCGCCGTTCCAGGGCAGGCTGTGATTGTTCGTCCTCCTCGGGAGCAGGTTTGTCGTACCATTCACCCAACTGCTTATTGATGTCCTGATAGGCAGCCGTGGAGGATTGAATAGAAGACGAACGCCGCGAAGATGTACTGGAAGGGGCTTCATAATTCCCCATACGCTTGGGAGCCATTTCCCATTGCCGTTTTTCTTCCTCCGCTTCGGAAAGCTGGTAGGAAAAATCCTGCAACGAACGCATCCGTTCCTGCTCCTTTTGCTGCATGGCTTCCCGCTGGTAGGCTTCGCGCTTGTCGGACACCAGTCCGCCGTCTTTGGGCATCGGCAGTTCGACGTTCAGCCCGGCTTGCTGTGCTTCCTTCTCCTTATCCTTGCCGGACGGGGCGAAGATCAGCCATAAGGCGGCGCTGAAAATCAGGAAGAACAGCGGCATGATGACCATTTTCTTCCGCTTTTGCATTTGCGCCGGGGTCAGTTCCTTTTTGGGAGCCGGCTTCCCAGGCTCTTTTTTCGCTTCCTGTTTGACATCCGGCGCGGGTTGTTGTACTTCGGGCGCTACCGCTGTTTTCGGCGGTGGCGTTCCCTTATTCAAATTCTCCTGTTCCATTGTGGAAATTGTTTAATTGGTTGATACTATCCCTGCGGGCTTGCTCCTGCCGGAGCCGCAGGGTTTCAATACGCTCGATTTCCAGTTGAACCCCGCTCTTTTTGCCGAAGTTGTAAATCGACGAAACAGTCATGTAGATGGATAACCCGCCGAACACAAGGAGCATCGTCAGCACGAGGATCACACGGCGGTCGGGCGTTAAACGCCCCAGCAGACCGCGCAGGCCGTCTTCCAGCCATTCGCTTAACTTGCCGAATAATTTCTTTACCATGATGCACCTACCTTTCCAATACCCGCAAATCGCGGTTTTCAATGATTTCAAACCTTTCCATAGTGAAACCCTGAGGGTTGTTATCCGAGCGTACCGAATTAATCAGGTTGCAGCGCGTGACAAGGCTGCGCTGGGTGATGTTCGACGCCCGGATAATCATTTGCCGGGCATAGGTTACGGCCTTGTACGGATAAGCGTTCAGGTCGAGCGCCACGCTATCGACCGCAATGGTCTGGTTGATATTTCCGCTGATGATGCGGTTATAATACCCTTTCTCCGCCATGTCCGAATAATATTTATAAGCGCTTTTATCCACCAGGAAAAGAGCACGGTTGATATTGGATTCAATGGCGGCCTTATCGGGAGAGAGCGTAAAGAACAGTTCGTGAAATCGTCTGACATGCTCGCGGGCTTCTACCGGACGGTTCTGCGAAAGGTCTTGGGACAAGGCCAGCATGAGCGACTTGCCCCCGTCGAGGACATAGATACGCTGGCGCTGCGCTTCAGCAAAATTGTACGACGACCAAACCGAATAACCGGTTATGGCAGTACAAACCACCAAAAACACGATGCCGAAAAAGCGTATCTGCTTAAAACTCGTTTCGATATTTTTCAAACTTTTAAACTCCATATTTTCTATTGATTTTTTGTTGTTATTATTTGCCGAGCAAGCGGCCTGCTACGTTTCCGGCGGCTGATCCGGCAACACCGCCTGCTAAAGCGGCTCCCTTCGCTGCTGCCGTATTCACGTTGCGGTTAAAACCGCCCCCGCCACCGGCCTGAATAATCCAGCCTGCCACCGTCGGGATACTGAAATACCCGATGATCCCGATGATGAGAAAAACAATATACACCCCGTTCGAGCCGTCCGGTACATAGGATGGGTTTTGCAATAAGGCTATATCTGTTTTCAACATGAGTTCCTGGATTTTGGAAAGCACCGCCGAAAACAGGTCGGCAACGGGTAGCCACAAATAAATGCTGATATACCGGGATATCCAGTTTGTCAGTGTGGATTGAAAGCCGTCGTAGATGGACAGGGCAAACGATAGCGGCCCCAAGATGGAAAGCACTACCAGAAAGAAGGTGCGCAGGGTGTCAATCGTCAGCGCAGCGGCGTTAAACAGCAACTCGAAGAAATCCCGGATCAACTGCCGGAACCACATTTTCATATCGTAAAAGCTGCGTTCTACCCACATGCCGAGCTTCTCCGTCGCATCCAATATTCCCAAATCTTTCATTTTTTGGTCGTACACCTCATCATCGACCAGCCATGCTTTCCCTTCCCGCACCCGCGCATCGTATTCCAACTGCTTTTTTTGTTCCTGCAAATCCTGCACATCCGTTATCTGCGATTCCAGTATGGTATGTGTTCCCTTCACCACGGGCGACATAACGGCGTTGATTGTTCCCAACACAATGGAGGGGAAGAACATAATGCATAAACCGATAGCGAAAGGCCGAAGCAGGGGAAACACGTCGATAGGTTCCGCCCGCCCCAACGCCTGCCATACGCGGTATGCCACATAGAACAGTGCGCCCAATCCGGCCACCCCTTTGGCGACACCGGTCATGTCGCCACAAAGAGGCAGCATTTCCTGATACAGGTTGCGAAGAACCTGATGCAGATTATCGAAATCTATTGCAAGCAGCGTCATGGTTACCAATATCTTTCGGATGGATCTCCGTACAACGCCCGTACCCTTTCCATATCACCCTTTTCCTGACTCCGTATATAAGAAACGGATATACTCTTTTTGGAATAGTATTTGGTCAGGTTACAGTAATCGGCCATTTTCGCATGGATTTTATCAATCATGTCCATACGCTCTGCATCGGTCATGGAAAGGCCGTTGGAAGCTGAAACAATATTCTTAATGTCCGACAGTAGGTTGCCACTTTCTTTCAATAATTTGGCATAGCCTTCACCAATGGCTTCCAGTTCCGCCACGGAGAAATTTTTGTCCGTAAGCATTTTGTTGTAGCTGGTGGCATATATCTGCGATATTTCGCTGACCATTTCCACCGTTTCCTTGACCTTGCGGGCATCTTTAATAAGATTATGCACTGATTGCAGCTTATCGTAATACTCCTTGCCCTGATCGTAAATCTTCTGCATTTCCTTGAAGGAGTTGATTACATTGGTTGCTGTGGTAGCGGTTTTGGAAACCGTCAGGATATTTTGGACAAGGTTCGACGGATCGATCACTGCCCATTGCGCCCGTGCCTGAAAGGTGCAGCAAAGCGCGATTGCCGTAAGGCATAAAAACATCTTTTTCATCTTTAAAATTTTTTGATTTGAATACTGATTTTCTTTTATCCGTGGTGGGAACAGCCCCGTGGGGCTATCCCTTATTCCTCATCCGCCCGGATATATTCGCCGTAATCGGAAAGCGACAATGTTTCTTTTTCGGCATCATAACTTATTTTGATGCACCCGTACAGGCAGAAGAAAGTAACACCCCACCGACAGTGGATCGGGCAGGTAAAAACGGTTGCGGCATCATAGGAAAAATCCAACCGGTAGCGCGTCCCCGTGAAAACTATACGCACCTCCGGTGAACCGCAAAGGCTTACCCACCGTCCGCACATTTCCAGTAAGGGAAAGTGCGTCCCGACGGTAGCTGGGTCGGTTGCTCTGTATTCATTCCCGTACATGAAATCCCTCCTTACTTTTGAGGTTCGTCCATCCGTGTGTAACCGCCGCCGGGGTAGAGGGTAATCGTGTCCTTCTCCCTGTCATAAGCGATATAGACATTAGACTTACCCGCATTGAAACAGAGGTTGCCCTCGATGTGACGAATCAGGTAACACTCGCCCGTTTCGTCTTTTTTCGGCTTCTTCCCCAGGGCGATCATATAGCCGGGAACGGCCTTGAAAATGAGCAGGGCGGGTTGCTTGCGAACGCTTTTCCAATCGCCACACACGGCGTCGAGGTCCAGCGGTTCTTCTTTTTCCGTTTCCCTGTCTATATCGACAACGAAGATTTCCAACTCTACTTCCCGCTCCCCGTCTTCCGGTTCCGGCGACGGAGATAGCAGCGCTTCCACGAGGATATTGTTGATACCCGTGGTGTAGAGCGCCAATTTTGCCAGTTGTTCTTTACTAAATTTGCTAAACATGATTTTTTTAGTGGTTATGGGGCTTGCACCCCGGTTAATGCTTACTGTTTTTTCCGTTTGCTTTCGGCAAGCTGCTTAATTGCCAGTTCGTAGTTCCCGCCGAGTTCATCCGTTTTTTTGAGCACTTCCATCTTTTCTGTTTCTTCCGTCGTGTAGGCCAGGTATTCTTCGCCGCTCACTTCGGTAGCATACACCGCCGACTGCACACCACCCAGCCCGAACCACACTTCTTTATAATTGCGGCCCGGATTATTCGCCATGTTGATGGACAGGATTTGCCCCTTCTCCTTTTCGGTCAGTCCGAGAAGCGACTGGATTACATCGAAGCGGTTCATGAATTTTCGCTGGTCTAACAGGATTTTGCAGTCGGAGTTATTGATAATAGCTTCCTTCACGATAGGCGAAGAAATAATATCATCCACTTCCTGGGTTACGACAATCGCCTCCCCGAAGTATTTGCGGACGGTTTTATAGAGGTACTGCATATAGGCGGCCATATTCGCAGAGGACAGGGCTTTCCAGGCTTCTTCCACAATTATTTGTTTCCGTACACCCTTTAACCGCCTGAGCTTGTTGATAAAAGCCTCCATGATGATGATTGTCACCACAGGAAAAAGTTCGCGGTTCTCCTTAATCGCGTCGATTTCGAAAACGATAAAACTTTTCGTAAGCAGGTCGATATTCTCCACCGAGTTCAGCAGGAAGTCAAAACGCCCGCCCCGGTAATACTGGCGAAGGGTGGTCAGCATGTTGTCGATATTGAAATCGTCCCGGCTTACCCTGATCTCCCTTTCGTCCAGTTCCCGGCGGTAATCATCCCGCATATACTCATAGAAAGTATTGAAGCAGGGCGTGATCGTCCTCTCGTCCTGTATCTTTTGGATATAGGACGACACCGCGCTGCCGAGTTCCCCGGATTCGGTTTTCGTAATCTTATCCTCTTCGGATTTCCACAGAGTCAGCAGCAGGGTTTTGATGCTGTCCTTCTTTTCCACGTCGAACACGTAATCGTTCGTGAAAAAGGGGTTGAATGAAATCGGGTTTTCTTCCGTGTACGTGAAGTAAACACCGTCCTGACCCTTGGTTTTTCGGCGGATCATTTCACACAAACCCTGATAGCTGTTACCCGTATCGACCAGAACAACGTGCGTTCCCTGTTCCCAATACTGCCTTACCATGTGGTTCATAAAAAAGGACTTTCCACTGCCGCTCGGCCCCAGCACGAATTTATTCCGGTTCGTTGTGATCCCTTTTTTCATCGGGAGGTCGGATATATCGACGTGCAGCGGCTTTCCGCTTACACGGTCGCACATCTTAATCCCGAAAGGGGAAGGTGAAGATTTATAATTCGTTTCCTGGGTAAAAAAGCACAGGGCGGGTTCGATGAAGGTGTAAAACGATTCTTCCGCAGGAAAGTCGCCCGCATTGCCCGGCATGGCTGCCCAATAGAGTGTTGCCGCATCCACCGTGTTGTGTCGCGGTTTGCACTCCATAAGCGCCAATTGGCTACCCACGTCGTTGCGGATATGTTTGAGTTCTTCCGCGTCGTCACTCCATGCCATGACGTTGAAGTGCGCCCGTACCGAAGTCAGCCCGAAACTGTGGGCTTCGTTCAGGTACTTGTCAATCCATTCCTTGTTGATTTGATTGCCACGCGAGTAGCGGGAAAGCGACTGCATATTTCGGGCTGACTTCTCGAATTTGCGCAGGTTTTCGGCGCTGTCGTCAAGGAAAATGTACTGATTATACACATGGTCACAGCTTAACAGAAGCCCGACAGGGGCGGCGAACGAAAGCAGACAATCGCTTCTGTCCGTGGATAGTTTTTCATATCGCATGTCTGTCGCCACCCGTCCGGGCAGGTTTTCCACGTCCGACACCGTATGCATGCAAATATGCTTATCGCCTACACGAAGACCATCCGCTCCGAGTTCCATATCCTCCAGACAAGTCGTATCGTCGAGCGACAGGGCAAAGTATTTTTCGATAAGCCCCGCACTTTCCGGCGTTCCCGTTATCTCGTCCGAAGTAAGGCGCGTAAGGCGGACAAACCCGCTGTCGTTTACGATGCGCTCGAATTGTCCGACCGCCTCCAGGAATTTTACCGCCAGGTCCTTGTTGACTTCCTTCGGGATAATGTTACCCCGGCAAAGACTGGAAAAGTTACTTTGCATACGCATCCGCTCCTTTGTCGTCTTTGTCAGGTAGAGGAAGCAGGTATGGTTCAGGTACGGGCGTTCGTTAAAATGCCTTTCAAAAGACCGGGACAGGAAACTCATGTCTTCCTTGTCCATTTCCGGCTTGTAGTTCTCCTTTGTAAACCAATCCTGCTTCTGGATAACCGAGTAATCGGGCAACACCTTGATAGCCTTACTCCAGGCGGAATGTATGGCCTCGTATTCGGCTGAGGTCACGGTGAACAGTTCCGGTAAATCCACCCGGAAGGCTATCGTAATATCCGCGTCTTTACTGATGATGCAGCCGTGCTCGACTGAAAGCAACGGAAACTTGCTTTCGATGGTGGCTGCTTTTAATACGTTACGCAAGTACGGCCTCCTTTCTCTTAGGATACAGGAAGAAGCGGCGTGAGTTTTTGCTGTTGATAAGCAGGCGCGGGTGCTGGCGTTTGGCCAGCAGTTTCATTAACCCGTGCTCCCCATATTTCGCATTGAGGTTGAAGGTCAGCCATACCAGCACGGAGGCGGCGATAATGCCGAAGCCTATGCAAAACCATTGATCGACACCCGCCATGTAGAGGATGACAAAGACGACGAACACGGCCAGCAGGCCACCTGCGAAGATGAACAGGTATTGCGATTTCAGCCCCTTGAACTCGACGCTTTTCCCAATGCCTTTATTGATGTTATACTCCATTTCCTTAATCTTTATTTGGTAAATAATAAAGGGGTCTGTGACCCTTAAAGGAAGAAGGAGCGCAGGATCGTGGCGGCGACAATCAGGAAGATACACGCCCCAAACCAGCTTGCAGCGGTTTTGCTCGTGTCGGGGTCGCCCGAACTGAACTTGTTGTAAACTTTTATTCCGCCTATCAAACCAACGACGGCTCCAATGGCGTAAATCAACTTTGTTCCGGGATCGAAATAGGATGTTACCATGTTGGTGGCATCGGTAATACCACCGACACCGTTGCCTTGTGCGAAGGCGCTGGCAGCGGCAAGGATAGCCACCGCCGACATAAGAATCTTTTTCTTTGTCATTGCTAATTTGTTTATGTGGCGGGCGAGGGTGGGATTAGTCCCCCGCACACCGCCGATTTGAATAATTGCTTTTCTTTTTCTCGATTTTTTCAGTGGTGGTCGGCGCGTAGCTAACCGTAATTTCTTTCTTTCATGCCTCCTTGTTTTAAATTGTCATATACTATGCGAAAGCGCGTATATCAAAATCTTTGGGCGCTCTCACTCCGGGTTCGTCCGTTATTTCACCTGTTTCCCGCTTGCGGCGGTGGTACGCGGCGAAATAATCATCCATTAGTTTGCCTGCGGCTGTCTTCTTTTTCGGCTCGCCGGATACGATCTGTTCAAACATATCGGTCTTGCGTATCTCAGTGATCACCCGCCCGGCTTCTTCCCTTTCTTCGGGACTGGCGGCATCGGGGTTTTCCACCGTTTTCACCATACCCGACAAATCGTCGAAGTTTACTCCCGTCGCCATACTTACCCCGGACAATCCCCCCGCTTCCTCGCTTTCTTCGGTATCTACCTGATCCCCGTAGTCGCCGGATTCTTCCCCCTCTGGCTCGTCATTGATTACTAAATCAATCTCACCGGAATCATCCGTTTCAACACCGGAGGAAAAGACCCGATCCAGTTCGGATGGAGGGATCGCTGCCGGAGTGTTTTGGGTTTCCTCTTTCACGTTTTCGGAAGCAAATGTAGGTGTATTCCCTTCCCGTTTCTCGCTTTTAATCAGCGTGGTAGCTTGTGGCAGCGAGTGGCGCAGGTCGAAGCCGCTTTTCCCGATGATGTCCTCTTTCGGGGGCGACTTGAATGGATTAAACACCGTGCGTTTCGTCGCGTTCCTTTTCCGCTTTACCGACCGTTCCCACACGAGGTAGCAGGCGAGAAAAATCAGGTAAAGAATGATTGCTATAATGAATATCCGTATCATGGCTTATTGCAATCTCTCTAATAGTTTCTTTTGCAGCTTGGTTAAGATATCTCCGAAAATATCCATGTGGTTGGCAAGGATATTATCAATGAAACCGCCGACACTAATCTCTATCCCGTCCAAAGCAAATACATGGACGAGCCGGGTAATAGCGGTGTGAACATCCTTGCTGATATAGACCGACTGCCTGTTCTTTAATTCATTACGTTTCAGAAAGATTTCGGAATATAGAATTGCCAGTTGGTCCGGCGTATATTTCGGTGTAGGCACTTCTTGCGCTGCACTATCCTGTATAGTGGATTCTTTTGCTTCCATCCTGTTATTTATTTTTTGCTGATTTAAAATACTTTCCGTTCGAGGTTGCTGTCGTACAACCCGGTTATATCCTCCTGAAAGGTGGCAAAATGATGTTCCAGTACGTTGTAGATATAGCTGAACAGGGACACTTCGTTTTTGCCTATCACCTGCACGATTTTGGTAATCCGTTCGTGATGCTCTTTGCTGATATAAGCCGTCTTTCCGCTACGCGCCGTTATATCGGCTTCGTGCATGAACAACGATTTGTAATCCTGCGGCTTACATTCTTTTACCGGAGCGATTTTTCCGCGTCCGAATACTACTATCTTTTTCATTTTCTTTGTTTTTAGTAGATCGTTTATAAAAATTGGTCAAGTTGGCGATCACTTCCTTGTGGCTCTTAAAAGTGTTCGCCTGCTTTAGAATAATTTCGGATTCCGTTTCTTATACAGTTCCAAAATATCATCCTGGTATTGGTTGAAATGCTGTTCCAGCACATTGTCTATATAGCTGAACAGGGACAGTTCATTATACCCGATTACCTGCACTATCCGCATGATCCGTTCATGAAACTCCTTGCGGATATAAACCGCTTTTCCACTACGGGTGGTGGATGGTGCATTTCGGATAAACAACGTTTCATATTCTCCCGGCTCTTCTACCTTCCGGCTTCTTTCCGGGGGTAACTCCCTCGGTACATGTACCACTGGCGGGATTGCCGACTGCAGCGATACTTTTTCCTCCGGTTCTTCCCGGGGCAGTTCTTCCGGCGACGGCTGCACCTCTGCGGGCTTTGCAACCCCGGAAACGGAAGGGTTAAGTTCCCGTTCCCGTTTGCTTACCCGTTGAATCGCGGCAGCTTCGTTCATTTCTATTTTATCCCTGCTCATGGCTGTTTACATCAAAGAGTTCCAGCAATTCATCTACAAGGGCATCGAGGTTGCTGCCTTTCACAAGGGATTTGTCCGCAGGAAACATGGTTGAGCGGAACAGGGCTTTATGTCCGATGGATTGCTCCCGCCGGAAACGCTTGCTATCCGGGATAAAGGTTTTAAGGGTCATAAATTCCAGTTCCCTGATAACCGCCTCGTACACCTCATACAATTCGGACTTTTCCCGCCCATCGACAAGGTTCCATAACAGGCGTATTTCCTTGATATGGGTTTTTCCTATCGCTTCAACCTGTTCCCGCAGGGCAATCAGGTAATTCAGGGTGCTTTCCATTACCACCCGGTCGGCTGCAATAGGGGCAATAATGTAGTCCACATTCATAAGGGTACTAAGTACCCCGCGGTTGTTCACGGTTCCCGGCAGGTCGAAAAAGATAAAATCGAAATCTCCCTGCGGAATCAGGTGGTCGGCATCGGCCAGGGCTTCCTCTGCGTTGCTGTCGATGATGGGATAGGCTTTCTTATTCAGCCGGGTAAACTGTTCGTAGGCCATCCCTTTGTAATACTCATCTTCCATCGCCATTTTCAAATCCCGCTCCCTCATTTCTACGATGGAATGCTGCGGAAAATCGCAGTCGATCACGGCCACGTTGTAGCCTTTGACATAGTGCAGGTAACTTGCGACCAAAACAGTCAGGGTGGTTTTGCCTGCTCCCCCTTTCTGTGTGGCGAAGGCCACGAAAATCGGTTCTTTGCTCATTTTTACATTGTTTTAATTACACAATTGGATGATTAACTTTATATTCTTTTTACTGTTTGCCTATGATGTTGCGCTTACAATCTTTCTTGCTCCGCTAAATACATTGCTTTATGATTGAATGATTGAGCATTTAGCCTTTGACATTCACAATCATTTATGCAGGCTTGAAATCCGTTGAGAAACTATTGTCGGTAAATGCAATTCACAGTCATTTGTCCGACTGCATTTTTGCACCTGCTTTTTCAATTGTTCAACTATTTTCATAATTCGCCAAATTCAATTTTTCAATCCTTCAAAAATCTGTTTTCAGCGGCAAATGAAAGCCTTCTTTTTGAGGTAATTACTATGTTCTCGACCGCTGGCAGCTTGTGGCTTCGAGTGGCGTTGACCGATGACATCCAGTGAGTTAGATATGCCCGTAACTTTGCCATCGATAACGTTACGCCTCGGGTTCGGGTTCGCCTTTTAAGTTCCGGCGAAACCCTCCCTGACTACCCTTTGACGTGCTGACTTTTCTTCCGGTGAAGCCGGAATAAAAGCTGCCCCCGCGGGCAGATTTCCATTTGCGTCTGGGCAAATAGCAAGGTATGTTTCGCGTAACGCGAAACGTTTTCCGTAACCGGAAAACCCTTGCCCTTCCAGGGGGAAACTACCTCCGAAGTCGGTAGTTTGGGGGCGACACTACGCCCGTCCGTGACGGATTTATGAACCACTAAAAAATCCGTGTTATGAATGAAAGTGAAGAACCCCGTAAACGGGGAAAAGGCGGCAGGCCGCCCAAAAGCGACCCGGCGGAAAACTGCGTAATGGTGCGTTTTTCCGACGCGCAGTACGCCGAGTTCCTCACCATGTACGAACAATCGGGCATCCGCTCGAAAGCCCGTTTTATCCTTGCCCGTATCTTCGGTGAGGCGTTGCGCGTGATAAAAACCGACAGTTCGGCAGTAGATTTTGTGATGAAGTTGTCCGCTTTGTACGGGCAAATCCGTTCCGTGGGCGTGAATTACAACCAGGTTGTAAAGCAACTTCACACCACTTTCGGCGAGAAAAAAGCGCTGGCGATGCTTTATAAACTGGAGCAGGAAACGATGGAATTATCGAAAATCGGGCGCGAAGTGTTGCAGTTATGCGAGCAGTTTAAGAAAGAATATTTGGCTGGATAGTCCTTGAAAAATGGTTGCGGATATACATATAGGGAATAATTTGTACGGTGCGTTGGCCTACAATCAGGAGAAAATTGATGCCGGTTTGGGTAAGATTTTGGAAGCGAACCGCATCTTTGTTCCTGCCGACGGGCAATTTTCCGTGGGGGATTGTATGCGGGACTTTGAACGGGCGATGCCCACACAGGTTACTACCACTCGCGGGATCATCCATATTTCCCTGAATCCGCACCCGGAGGATATGATAAACGACGATCAACTGGCAGACATCGGACGGGAGTATATGGAACGCCTCGGTTTTGGCGGCCAGCCCTATATGATTTTCAAACATGAGGATATAGACCGCCAGCATTTGCACATTGTCTCCACCCGTGTCCGCAGCGACGGTTCGCTAATCAGTGACAAGAAAAATTACGAGAAAAGCAAAAAGATTACCGACGATCTGGAGCAGAAATACGGTCTGCACCCGAAAGACAAAAAACAGGGTGAGGCGTGGCAATTTTCGCCGGTGGATGCTTCGCGCAGTGACCTGAAAAAGCAAGTCGCTAACGCTATCAAGCCATTGACTACAATGTATAAATTCCAATCATTCGGCGAGTACCGGGCGTTGTTGTCGCTGTATAATATCGGAGTGGAGAAAATCGAGGGGAATAATCAGGGACACCAATACACGGGGCTGATGTATTCGGCGCTGGACGCCGACGGCAACCGTGTCGGCAAGCCGCTTAAATCTTCCCTGTTCGGCAAATCCTATGGTATTGAAGCATTGGAGCAGTCAATGAAAAAGTCGGGCGAGGAAATCAAAGCCGGAGGACAGGCGGCAAAGACAAAGGCGCTTGTTTCGGCGTCCCTGGCAGGTTCCCGCACAGGCGGCGAGTTCCGGGCGGACTTGCAGGGAAAAGGTATCGACCTGATATTACGTTACGGTAACGGGGGACGCCTGTTCGGGGTTACGTTCATCGACCACAACAGCTGTACCGTCCTGAACGGTTCCGCGCTGGGTAAGGAGTTTTCCGCCAATTCACTCTCTGCACGGTTCGCAGATTTTTCGCAGCAACAGGAACGCCGCGAGGATCTGCAACCTATTCCGCCCGCACCCACGAAAGAGACTTTACGTTCATCCGTACAGCATGAGCCGGAGGATAAACCACCGGCCACCGTCAAAGCTCATGGCGGAGATGATTCACCCGTTGGCAGTTTGTTTTCAGTGTTGACACCGGAGCCGGATCAGCAGGATAACGACCAGCAAGCACCCAAAAAGCGAAAGAAGAAAAGACGCAGGTACGGGCGGCAGGTATAGACTACGCTATAAATTATTCGATTTTATCATTCTCGGAATTTACAGAAACTTCAACTATTCGTTCATAAGAAAGAGAAATAGATACTGGCTCATTCTTAACCTTTTCATTAGATGAAAAGTCTAAATTTGTAGGTAGTTTCATTGTCTCTCCGTTATAGTCTAATGGTGTTGGAACTAAAAGTATATCTACTTTCTTTTCATCTAAAATAGCATCCTTTTCACAACATGGCACATGAATCTGAAAAACAAAATTACTATAGGCAAGAACAAATAAACAGTAAGGAACATTCTTTGTATCATCCTTTCTCTTAAATAGCATACACGAAACGATTGAGAGTGGTTTTATACCAGGATAATATCTAAACCTAACCATAAGACTTTTATTATATTTCAGATTGCCTTGAAGCCATTCTAATGTAGCAGGGAAATTAGTCAATTCATTTTCAGGCATGATTGTCATTGCCATTTTTGTAAGGCATTTATAAATCATCTGAGGTACATAACTCCTACGACCTTGATATGTTATAGTCTTTTTTTCTTCATCAAGATGTACTATTGGCTCATCTCCTTGAACACTTTTGATATTAACAGCACTTGAACCCAAATCAATTCTTGATTCCTGTTGTGAGTTTGGTTTATAAGAAGGCACGCCTCTTTTCCCAAATACCTGAGCAGCCGTATGATATAAGTTCATATAGTTCGACATTTGAGTCTCCATTTGAGAAAAAAGGCCATTACAAACGTCACACTCATATTTGGAGATTAAAGTTTTATTACCAGTAAATTCAGGTATTGCATGAGTTATCATTTTAAATGTTACTTCTGGATATTTCCTACCACAAAATCTACACGTCTTATCTTCCTTGTTGCCAAGATGAACTTTATTATTGTCGTTTAAATGATGGCATATCAATGGTGTATAATTCTCAGACAAGCTATCCATCATTTGATTAAAAATTTTATTTCCCATGCGTTATAATTTTATTTAAAAGATAAGATGTTTCACAATAGAGTAAACAATAAATATATTGATTTAAAATTAAGATATAATAATCGCTTTTTCCGGTTGCTTCTCAATAAAAGTATAAGCACTTAATTTTAAGATCAAACAGAATAAAACAACAATCTTATCTGATGAATAATCATCAATTTGCATAAGAGAGTGTGCGACTTCATTGCGTAAATTCCATCCAATTTTTTCAGACATAACATATTTGATTAATGTTCTATGATCTTCAATGAAACCCGTCGGCCTTTCAGGAGTATCTTTTACATCTGCGATTAGGTCATCAAATAATTTTTCCATTATAACACTTGTATTGTTAGACCTTCTTGATGCGAAGGTGGGAATGCCCAATTTCTCACAGAAGAACCTTAATACACCTTCTACCTTTAGAGTAAGACTGTCGATGCTCGTTACAAAATCGCATTCATATTTCTCGTCTTCTAAAGCTTTCTGAAATTCATCAAAAATCCTTTTAATCCCAGGCTTGATTGTATCTAATGGAGTTACTGTTATTTTACTTCCATTATGATTCCTCTCAATAGGCTCGTTTAACCACGAATTTTCTAAATATGTGATTGTTGATTTATAAGATAATTTTCCTGATTTTAAAGCAGCTTTGAACAATTTAAACATCTTCATTGTGCCAAAACCAAAATAATAACTGTATGTTGACCAAAACTTCCCATCTTCCGGAGAATATGTTTTAATTGTATTTCCGCGTTCATCAATGATAGCTAACGGGAGCGAATCAATGAACCCTCTTTCTACTGCTTCCGAGAGAGACCTTATAGAATCATCTGTTTCATACCAAGGAGATTCAGTGAATTCGTGCAGTAAACTTTCTTCACTATTTGATTCTATTGTTTGCTTAATGACAGCGTTTATGTTATCGATATATACTTTAGGTAAGGGAGTACTTACTTGATTCAACGGGAATGCCCCCCTTTTTTCAGAATATAATTTCTCGAGTTCCTCAATTTTTATCTCATCTTTAAGTTGTTTATATAGATTTAGAGCCAATTCAATGAAATGGACACAAGCCATATCTTTTTCTCTTTGCTTTGCTATCCTCTCATAGACCTCAGCCCTTTGACGAAGAGAACCGTCTATTGATTGACCTACTTTCTGTTTAATTTTATCATTAATAATCAATGCATCGGCAGCATTGTATAGATTATTTTTTTCAATCAGTCCAATAGAATATTCATTACGACTTATGATTTTTTCAAAATCTACATAATTCTTAAATATTCCATAATTATCAGACATAAAGCTGGAATACCTCAAAGGAATATAGCTGGTATTTGTTGATTCAATATCCCAATTTTGTTGTATATCATACAAGAGGTTAATAATGGCTTTCAGTTGTAGTTCTAATTTGCTACTGGACGCAATTTTGAATGCTAATATCAGTGTATGCTCTATATTGCTAAGTTGGGAAATATCCCCCGCTTTTGTTTGAGTATAGTATTCACTCGCCAATTTTATTAACCCATCGCATAATTGGGTTTTAAATTCATTTTTCTTGGAGTAATCAGTTTTTTGTCCAAAATAAACCATTAATCCATATTCGGTTTTTGCGTAAATATTTTTACAGGCTTTATAGCGTTCTTCAAAGAACTCAAAGTCTTCTTGTTTATAGTTTCTAACATCAGGCCAATATATAGGTACTTCTGAACCATCTGTTAATTGCTGTGTTCCTGCCATCTGCCAAGAGAGTCCTCTTATTGTACCTCTATTTTCATCATCTATATTATCAAATGATTTTCTGACGGAGAAAACTTGTCTGTCCAAGTCCGCTTTCAAAGCAATGTCGTTTTGACCTGCATCAACAAGTTTCCCAATTACTTCTTGAAACTCTCCGTTTATAATGTGAGAGTCATTCTGTCCATAGCTTGAAGAATCCAACTTATTCAAATATTTCTCATAGGTATTTAATACTTTTGTTTCTTTATTTTCCATATTACTAATTTTAAAATTTACATAACCAACAAACCTTGCACCCTTTCTGGGAGAGTGCATAAATCTCTTTCCTTTTCGAGTTTTCGGGTCTCCTTTCCCCATTTATTTTTTTCTATAAAGATAAGGGTTTTATAACACTTCTACTTAGTTTCCAATAATATAACTACCACAAGCATCCATTCCGACGCCACAAGTCCACGCCCCGAAAACATAGCTTCGGGGCGTTGTTGTCTTCTTTCTCTCGCATGTTAATCTATTGTCACAATACAACAACCAGCTTGCACCGGTCCGAAAGAAAAAACGGAGGTATGGGAGGCTGGTGTAAAATTACTTACTGACTTTTGCCTGAAAATAGGTATCTAATACTTTGGTTGGGTCTATTTTCTGGATGTGAGATAAAAGATTCAGCGCTAGCCTCCGATTTTTGTATGAATATTTCCAAATTTCAGATATATTATTTGAGTAATTAATGAGCGTTAGAGATTCATGTATAAGGGTTCCGAGATACAATATCATGCAAGCATTGTTTTTATATAGCCTATTGAAAAATTCTTCTTCATTTGTATGGTCAAATTCAGGGTCGAAAGTACCTAAATCATAGGTGCAACCATATAAAGAACCATGAAGCGCTTCAGAAGCATCTGAATAATACTGTATTTTATTCAGGCTAAAGAATACATCAAGAAATTTTCCCCATTTTTCCAGTACTTTGATTCTTTCATTCAAACTTTTCTTAGTCCATGTTAAATTGGGTTTTGTTTCCGAAAACATTGCCAAGGCTTCTTGAACAATAGGGATTTGTTTTAATTCTTCTCTTTTTCTCTTTATGGCCTCTGCATGCCTGATAAGTTTCATAGTTATTTATTTCCTCCATTGAATGGAAACCCACCTTGAAATAGTATTTGTAAACGGGATGGAGGATAAATGCCCGGTACTCCTTTTCATTGCAAACACTGGCATAGCAAAAGTTTGTGATTGTTTCCATGAATGAACGTGCAAGCATAACTGTTTCACCCGAAAAACACTCTACCTGGCTGGCTAATTGAAGAAGTGCCGCACCTGTTTGTCCGCCGCTTACCAAAAGAGTGGCTGTTTTTGAAATTCTCTCATCTGAGATTTTAGATATAGCTTCTTTTAAGAGCATTAATTCCGATCCGAAGAACTGAATAGCTTCGTTATGATAGTGTTTTAGATTTTCGAGTGAATGAGTTGTTCCCATTTTCTAAACTTATATTCCCTTATTGACAGCTAATAAATAAGAGTAAGGGTTATTTCTTAGAACAGCTTGCTTATCTACATTATAGGAAACTAACGATGAGATTATTGAAATGCCAGCACCAGCTAAAAGGGCATACGGCACAGATAGTCCAAGCAAATATACGGGGATAGCTGTTGCACTTGTTGAGAAAAAAGACACCTTCATCAGATTGTCAGCCACCCATTTTATTCCAGAGCCGTTTAGTGCCTCTTTTAATCCATTGTATCCGGGCAAAAACTCATTTACATATACATCTTCCACCATTTGTTTAATTTGCCCCAAAGAGGCGTCCGTAGGAATATCTTTAGTAAGATTCGCAACATTCTTTCTAAATAACCCCAATTCATCTTGATGTCTCCTTTTGAAATTTACTATATCTTCCAGTGAAGTCGGTTTAGTGATACTTATCCCTTCTATTGCCATATTTATCAAAAGCCCTTGTGATAAATTGATGTAGCGATCTCTATGGTGTGGACGATAATCATAATCCCTCTCTCGTCCATTGATTGCTATTTGATTGTCAAGTCTAACCAAATCAGAAAAATTAGATGTTAACGAGTTATCTGTCAATGGAGCGATTGCCCGATGTTCACATATTTTATTTGCAAGAAGTGTCATGTAAAATTTAGCAAAATTGCCATCTACACGTAACCAGCCGTCACCTGTCATTCTGTGGCGAAGTTGGTATTGAATTTCATAAGGTAATTTTTCCGGATGAATATCGAATAAACGGCTTATGTCTCTTGGTAACTTATCCCTGTGAATGGCATATCTATTCTCACCTTGTGTAAGCAATTGAAAGCCCTCGTTTGTATTAAGATAGTTCACCATATCTACGGCCAGTTCCTCTATAATTTCTTGTTCAGGATTTACCTCAATAGGAGTTAATAAGCCGATATCATGCAAATATTGAGTTGCAGGCTCTTGATATGGACTATTAATAGAAGATGGAACGATTGTACTTATTTCGTCCCAAAATAAAATGGCCGTTTTTAGCCAATTTTCATTTTTTATATCTATTGTCGGATAGAAAAGAGCCCCTGTAAACGCCATAATTGTATTGATTTTGAAAGTTGATATTTCTAAAAACGAACGGAAATTTCTCTCATATCGTTACGTGTAAAAACGCAGTTTAGATAACGTAATAAATTCTGTCTTAATTCATCCAGTTTCATCTCGGATTTTTCCCCATCTTTAAAGCAGAAGCAATCATTTTTTCCCTCACAAGTTTTTATTCTGCCTTCTTTTATCCCTTTTGTTATATAGTCGCGAATCTGTTGGAGCAGTTCTGCGACAGAATCCATATCTCGAATATCATCTGGGTTTGTTAACCATTTGTAGGGTAATGATCCTGCAATATATTCTCCGTTTCGGTTTTTCAGTTTGCCTGTATTTAGGAATTCTTGGGTGTCTTTTATTGCTTGAAAAAAGTCGTTATTGCTATTTTCCAAATGGAATGGGGTCAAAAATGCCGGTCGATGAAATCCCGTTCGGATGACATCTAAGATATGCAGTTCTTTATATTTCGGGTCTATTTTTGAAAAGATATTCTCATAATATTTTGTCTGTATATTGACGTTGCCATTTATTTCATCCTCAATAGTCTCCCAAAACCATAATTCGATTTCAAATAAAGAGTTATTTCTTCTTTCTGTATTTAGCTCAACTATTTCTATCTGTATATTTTTATCACGAGGGCATGTCGTTGCAAAAATATATTTCGCCAATTTCAAATCAGATTTATCTGTTTTGGTAATTTCTTCTTTTATCAGTTTTAATGTCAAATCAATATCAAGACGTTTACACTGTGTGCCAATGGTATTATTATAAAAACGACCTAATATGTCAATCCCATCTTGTGCTTGCCCATTACGTCCATATATATCAAATCCTCCTTCATATTTTTCATTCAACAAGTCTTTAATAAAAATCTGAAAGTCCTGCCAATTAGCAGGTTTGGGGTAATTTTTGGGTATCATAATATCTGACTGATGAATCTATTTTTAATATTATTAGCAAAGGTACAATTTAATACCAGATTGGCTGCATTTTGCTTCTGATTTTCAATATTTAACGCCACAAACTGCCATCCCGACGCCACAAGCTGCCACGCCCCAGAAACATAGCTTCGGGGCGTTTCCGTTTTCTTACTTTCGCATTTCAATCCATTATCAAACAATTAAAAACAAATTGATTATGCAGCAGGAAGATGATTTGAGAGGCTTGGCAAAAGTCATGGACTTTATGCGGGCATTAAGTATTTTGTTTGTCTCGATAAACATTTATTGGTTCTGTTACGGCGCAATTAAAGAGTGGGGTATCCATATCGTTGTGGTCGATAAAATCCTGCTCAATTTCAACCGCACCGCCGGATTGTTCACCTCGATCCTATGGACAAAAATCTTTGGGGTGGTGTTCCTTGCCCTGTCCTGTCTGGGGACAAAGGGCGTAAAAGACGAAAAAATAACTTGGAACAAAATCTATATCTGTCTGATTTCCGGGTTCGTTTGTTTCTTCCTGAACTGGTGGCTTTTGTACTTGCCGTTCCCGCTCGTAGCCAGTGCTGGATTCTACATTTTTACGATGACCGTCGGCTATATCCTGCTGCTCATGGCGGGTATATGGATGTCGCGCCTGCTGAAAAGCAATCTCATGGAGGACGTGTTCAATACGGAGAACGAAAGTTTTATGCAGGAAACCCGCTTGCTGGTGAATGAGTATTCCGTCAATCTCCCTACACGCTTTTGGTTTAAGAAAAAGATGTGGAAAGGCTGGATAAATGTAGTCAATCCGTTTAGGGCAGCGATAGTGTTAGGCACTCCCGGTTCCGGTAAATCCTACGCCGTGGTAAATCAATTCATCAAACAACAGATTGAAAAGGGATTTTCGATGTACGTGTACGACTTCAAATTCCCTGACCTTTCCACGATTGCCTATAACCACCTGCTGAACAACCGCGAGGGTTATGCCAAAGTCCCGACCTTCTACGTGATTAATTTTGACGATCCGTCCCGTTCGCACCGTTGCAATCCGATTAATCCTTCATTCATGGATGATATATCGGACGCCTACGAATCGGCCTATACGATTATGCTGAATCTCAATAAAACGTGGGTGCAGAAGCAAGGCGATTTTTTCGTGGAATCCCCAATTATCCTCTTCGCGGCTATCATTTGGTATTTACGGATTTACAAGGATGGGAAATACTGTACGTTCCCTCATGCTATAGAATTTCTGAACAAGCGGTATGAAGATATTTTTCCGATTCTGACTTCTTACCCCGAATTGGAAAATTACCTGTCACCATTTATGGATGCATGGCTCGGAGGCGCTGCCGATCAATTGATGGGACAAATTGCATCGGCTAAAATCCCGCTTTCCCGTATGATAAGCCCGCAACTTTATTGGGTGATGTCCGGCGACGAGTTCACGTTGGATATTAATAACCCGAACGATCCCAAAATACTTGTGGTTGGAAATAACCCGGATCGTCAGAATATTTATGGTGCGGCATTGGGTTTGTATAATAGTCGCATAGTCAAACTTATCAACAAAAAAAAACAGCTAAAGTGTTCAGTAATAATAGATGAGCTCTCCACGATCTACTTTAAGGGCTTGGACACCCTGATAGCCACTGCGAGATCCAATCTTGTAGCATTACTCATTGGTTTTCAAGATATTAGCCAGCTAAAACGTGATTACGGCGACAAAGAGGCCGCCGTCGTGATGAACACCGTGGGAAACATCTTTAGCGGCCAAGTCGTCGGCGATACAGCAAAAACTTTAAGTGACCGCTTCGGAAAAGTCTTGCAGAAACGGCAATCCATGACCATTAACCGGAACGACAAGTCCACTTCGATAAATACGCAAATGGATAGTCTGATACCCCCATCAAAAATTTCCAACCTGACGCAGGGGATGTTTGTCGGAGCGGTGGCCGACAATTTCGACGAGCGCATTGAGCAAAAAATATTCCATGCGGAAATTGTTGTCGATAACGAGCGTGTGGCCGTTGAAACTTTGGGCTACAAGAAAATTCCGGTTATCACCAACTTTGTCGATGATAACGGAATGGATCGCATGAAAGAAATGATACAGGAAAATTACAACCGTATCAAAGCCGAAGCCAAACAAATTGTCGCCGATGAGTTGGAGCGGATTCGCAACGATGAAAACCTTTGCCACCTGCTACCAAAACAGGAAGAGTAAACAGTAAGAGCCACCCCAAAAGCGACTCTTATTTTATTCTTTAGTGTAATTTAAGTCCAATTGGATTCCTAATAACTTATTATCGTCAGATATATCATTCAATTCCAGAACTTCTGTATCAATAATCAACGTTTTATAATCTTCCTCATTTAGTTCTTGCTTCAATAAATCCAAAGTTGATTGATTGATTGTTAAGATATACTGAAAGTTGTTCCTCTCACATTCACTGTGTGCGATTTTCAACATTTTAGCTACTTGGCGTGGGTCATTTTCTGAAATTAATCTACTATCATGAAAGATGAACTTCACATTATGGTTATATTGGCCTTTTAATAGAGTCCAATCAAAACAAAATGTTCTCGCTTCATTTACACCATCACCAGTATCATCCTCTATTTTGGCTTTAATATCAAAACGAATTGTGTTTATACCCTCATTATTATCAATCGTTATTCCAGATGATTTCCCTTCATAAAGTTGCTCCGAAAACGATTGGAATATTAATATATTCTTTTTTATCAATGGTTCAATGTCGCTTAAATACTTAACAGTAGCTATATTTTCATTTGCGAACTCCTTTTTTACCTCTTCCTGTCTTGTTTTGTATTCCTTAACCAACTCTTTATATTGCTGGACTTTCAGTAAATTCATTTTACTTTCTGCCAACAAATTAGTTAATTGAGTATAATCATCCAAAGCTCCATGAGAATTAAGATACTGTAACTTTTCATCTTCCAGTTTTCCTAGACTGGAAATTTGAGATTCGAGGTTACGTAATTCTATTTCAAAATTCTGTTTTTCTTTTATTAAAGAAAGAGTCCTATTGTCTAATATCTTTGAATTAAATGCTTCTACCTCTTCAATCTTTTTAATGATCATTTCGTTTAATTGAATCTTGGCTTCTGCATAAAAACTTTCAATCTGTTTATGAGTAATGTCTGGTTTTACTTTTAAGCTTTTCTCTAAACTTTCGATAGCAATGCGAATCTTTGCTGCTTTATTTCGTAATCCCCTCAAAGTATTAGAGATTTTGTCCGCTTCTTCTTTTATGCTGTTATAATCCTCGGCTATTATAAAGTTGTCGATATTAGATTGAAGTGAGCTTATCTTTCTTTCTAACTCAACAATCTTGATTTCCACATTATCAACGCCGTCCTTTAGAAAGTAAGAGCGCATTACAGAATCTTTCTGAATCTTGGCTCCTAAGTCTTTTACTAAATCAAATTCCTCTTTTAGATCGCTCTTCTTTATAACCTTATTTATGTCGAGCCCTAACAAATAGGCATTATTTAATAATTTTGAAAATGGTTGCTCTTCTTTTATATAATCTGAATATAGGTCGTAACTACTTCTTCTTGGACGAATAAACCTTGAAATAAGCGACCTAAATGTTAGATTACTTATAGGTTCGGTTATTCCAAAAACCTTCTCTCCCAGAAGGGATCTAAAGTTAGTTAATGAAAGTTCTTCGTCATTTAATATTATTACATCTTGTTTATCTGTAGAGCGTTTACTTGTATAAACCTCTCCGTTAATCTCGAAATCCAAATAAAATTCCCATCCAGGAAGTTGTTCTGAGAAAGCAGGTACTTTATTAGATGCTAAACAAAAATGTACTAATGCAATAGATAATGACTTACCAACACTGTTATAAGTGTTCCTGTCATTTTCAGTTCTCTTTTTGGCAATGATCAAAGAAATCCCTTTTTCGTTAAAAGGGATAGTATGAAAACTATCTTTATTTGCTTTAAGTTTAAGCAGCTTCATAACTATAAATTTCTCCTTCTGAATTTACACTAATTGCCCCCATCATAAATAGCAAATCGACCGCCAGAATTACATTGTCAAAACTATGATATGCAGGAAATAAGTCTTTATTGTTATTTATTTTTGAGTATTCCTGCCATAAAGATTCTATAGAACAAGGCTTCTTGACAATTATTTGAAGTAAAGCCCCGCCCAATCCAAGTAAAGATTCAGCTAAACCTATATGTTTAGATGGTAATATCATACTGGTACTTCAAAAATATCACAATACTCAAAATAATAAGCCATTAATGTGAATATTGCAGCATCAACAGCGACAGAGTGCTTTGGATAAGATTTTTCATATACATAGAAAAACACCTTGTCATTCTTATCTTCGGCGTCAGGAATAATACTCAATGCTTCATTATATAAACCATTAAATACGTTCCGTAGTTCATTTTTAGTAAAACTGCTATTCAATTCAAAAAAATCATTGATAGCAAATTCGTTTATCCTATGACTTTTCAAATAGGCAGCTACATTCTCACTCAAACTATTGAAAGTTATTTTTCTTCCAAAATCAGGATTTAAAGGTATCACTTCCTGTTGGGGATTGGTTTCTACTTTCAGTAGATAATCAACCACATCTTTCATGATTCCATATTCAACAGCAATATCATCGGGTGATGGAATTATTCCAATAATATCCATTATGCCCATTTCATCTAAGTTTAAAAATATATCCTCTAAATCTTTAGATAAAAAAGGATTAACAGTAACATCAGTATATTGATTCCTGATGCCTTGAAGCTCCGTATATAGACTTGGATATGCACCTTTATACTTGTCATTCACAACATAAAAGAAAAATCTTATCGGAGTAATACTTTGCCAATAAGAATATAATCCTGTAAAGTCTGTTACAAGCTTATCAATAGTTTCTTTTTCTTTCGCTTTAATATCTTCTGGTGCATACACCTGATAGTAGGTCCCTGTTGTATTGTCAAAACCATCATTCTTTCGATCACCATATTGTCCTTGAGGTTTAACCTGCCGGAAATTAGGATTGTGACGCTGCATGACTTGAGTAAAAAAGACTTCAAAAGCAGACCCATCACACGAATAAATGCGATTTTGAAATATTAAACGGGCAATATAACGGGTACTTCTATCCATAGAATCAATTATTTTGCAAAGATAGCATTTCATCCAATTTCTTCTGGCGATATTGTGGATTCTTTTAAATGAAAGTGGACTTCAACACCACAAGTTGCTGAGCCGAAAAGGAAAAAATAATATATCAAAAGCCTTGTATTCACAACGATGCAGGGCTTTTGCTTTTCGCCAATCCTATCTGTTACGCTTTTATTTTCTGCAAGGCGATCAACCGGGATATATTTCTGACCGTTCTTACCGGCAACATAACAAGTCCGATACAGATTGACAGACATAGCTTTATAATAAAATAAAACACCCAGCCGATGATTGGCAGAAACAGGAAAACTCTCGGAGTGATGCTTGTTAATGTTTTCCAGCCGGAGACTATCCCGGAGAAAACATAGATTGGGATTGCATACGAAATTATATTATATATCAGATGAAAAGAAAGTCCTTCGTTTGTCCATCGGGCAAACGGTACGGCAAGCAAAATCCCAAAGCCGAACGTCAGCGCCAATTCTTTGATTATCCCGCCCTTTTCCACATTGATCCGCTTCCTATTGCAATTTTTACATATAGGTACAGAATAAGCGGAAGCGCATTCGGCGCACAATCCTTTGCCGCAGTCCGGGCATTGGGCTACCGCAGGTTGTATGGGATGTTCATAACAATTCATATCTGTATTTGATTAAAAATCAATCTACTTGCAAAGATAACCATATTCGGGCATACGCCCAAAAATTCCCGGTAAATCAACCCATCGACGCCACATCCGTCCAAATCGACGCCACAAGCTGCCAGTACCTGAAAAACGCACTATTATTCAGTCATTTACGCATACCTTCGTTCCGCATTAATGGTAATGCGGAATTTAAAAATCATTTTTATGGGTGAAAGTAAATTGAAAGACCAAAACATTTTATTGGTCAAAGAGAAAGACAACAACGAACTGAAAGCTGTCGCAGGTATTGGGAAAAACGGTAAGTTGGAAACGGTAGAAGCCAAAGCGGAAAACGCCTCCCGGTTCCTGACGTTCGACCGCAGCAACGGGAATGAGCTGGCAGGCATCATGTCCGACTTCAACCGGAGGGAAGGTAACCCGAAAGATTTTCAACTTTTCCAGGTACGCTATGGGAAATTTGAGAAACTCAAGGAAGGTTTGGAAGAAGTGTTATCCCTTCCGCACAATCCCGAAGGCAAGGACTTGCTGAAAATGTATGAAATCAATCCGAAAGACTTTGCCGCAAAGCAGGTTGCGGAAGACCCGAAAGTCCTTTTGACAAAGGGCGAGGATGGCAAACTGAAAGCCATTGCAGGGGAAGGTAAGGACGGCAAACTGAAAACCGTCGATCCCACGAAAGAGAATGCCGACAGTTTCCTCAAAATTGACACGCGCGGCAACGCGCTGGAAAATTTCTTTAAGAAGTTTTCCGAACAGCTTAAAACCCCTTCCCATACGGGTATCTACGCCGTGAGCGCCAACGCCGTTGATAAGATGGCGGCTTTCTTCGACAAAATTATTAAGATCGACCCTGCCGACAAGGTACTTGCCCCGTACCGTGTAACGCCGGAGGGAAAGATTCAGGAACAAGCAGAGGGGAAGTACCAACCGCTTGACCTGAACAAACTCGACTGGAAAGAAGCCGACAAGCTGGGACTTTCCGGCCAGTCGTTGCAGGATGCACTCAAAGCCATGTCCTACGGTCACAAGTCGCCCGGACTGATTGAGGTGCGTATGGAAATCGACGGCAAGGAGTTGCAGGCCAAAGCCCGCCTGTCATTTGAGGAGCAGCCCGACGGCACAATCAAAATCCAGACGCACCCCTTTCAGGAGAAACCCGATTTTGAAAAACCGTTTATGGGCGTTCAATTCACCGATACAGACCGGAAACAATTCCAGCAGGCAGGCCACGGCGGGCGTGTCTTTGAGTTGGAAATGACCCCTGGCGGCGAAAAAGTCCAGGCGCTCGTGTCGCTGGATAAAATCACCAACCGCTTCGAGGCCGTTCCGCTCTCCGAAATCCAAATCCCGAAAGTGCTGAAAGGCGTCGAACTTTCGGACAAGCAACAGGAGGGGTTAAAAAACGGACAGGGTGTGCTGGTCGAAAACATGGACAAGAAGCAACGCCCCGGCGAAGAACCCGGCGGCAAGATCACTCGCATCGTCCAGTACAATGCCGTGAATAAAAACTTCGACTTCCTGTTTACGCCCGAACAACGCCAACAGCACCAACAGGAACGGGCAGTGAAAGCGGAACAGAAAACGGGGCAGGACAATAACCAGCCGCTCAAAGCCCGCAAGGTCGGCGAAGTATGGGTGCGTCCCGTACAGGGCGGCGTCGAATTGACCCGTGAACAGTTCAAAGACCTGTTGAATAACAAGCCTGTCTTTGTGGAGGGCATGGTCAATCAGCAGGCGAAACAGCAGGAACAGGGAGCGATACAAACCGAAGCCACCGACCAAAAGGGGCAGAAGTACAACGCCTGGGTATGGCCGGATCAGGACGCGGGGCGCATCCGCCACACCAGCCTGCCACCCGAACAATGGAAAGAGGTGCAGGCCAAAAAGCAGGCGCAACCCGCCGAAGGTTTTAAAACGCAGGTCGCCGTAAACAACGAGGGCAAAACCAACGAGGCGACCAAGCAATCGACCGAGCCGCTGAAGAAAGGCCAAACGCAGCCTACCGAAAAGCAGGCGGAGAAAAAAGAGCAAAAGCAACAGGACGGGCGGCAGTCCCCCGCCAGGCCCAGGAAAAGCGCCGGGCATAAGCTGTAATGTAAGATTTATAACCACTAAAAAAATCAACGATGAAAGTCATCATAGCAGAAAAGCCCAGCGTAGCGCGTGATATTGCCGCTATCATGGGTGCAACATCAAAGAAAGACGGATACATGGAGGGTAACGGCTGGACTGTTACCTGGGCGTTCGGCCACCTGGTCGGATTGGCGATGCCCGAAGCCTACGGGTTTACGAGTTTCAGGCGTGAAAACCTGCCTATACTCCCGCAGGAGTTTAGCCTGATTCCCCGCCAGATCAAAGAAGGGAAAGAATACAAGAACGACCCCGGCGTAATGAAACAACTTAAAACCATCAAAGAGTTGTTCTCCAAAGCCGAAGCCATTGTCGTGGCAACAGACGCCGGACGGGAGGGTGAATTAATCTTCCGCTACATCTACAATTATGTAGGCTGTTCCCGTCCGTTCCAGCGGTTATGGATCAGTTCGCTTACTGACAAGGCCATTAAAGAGGGTTTTCAGAACCTCAAACCCGGCAGCGACTACGACAACCTTTATTTATCAGCCAAAGCCCGCAGCCAAGCCGATTGGGTGGTGGGCATCAACGCCTCGCAAGCCCTGTCGATTGCCGCCGGGCGCGGATCGTGGTCGCTCGGCAGGGTACAAACCCCGACGCTGGCGATGATATGCAGCCGCTATCTGGAAAACAAGGATTTCAAACCGCAAACATACTTCAAATTAAAGATGCACACAGCCAAAGACGCTACGGCGTTTGCTGTCCTGTCAGTGGATAAGTACGACAGCCGACCCGTAGCCGATGACGTGCTGCAACAGGTGAAGGCTGCCGGGACCGTCCGCGTTACGGCTGTTGAAAAGAAAGAGGTGAAACAGGAACCGCCTTTGTTGTATGACCTCACCTCGCTTCAAAAGGAGGCCAACAGCAAGCACGGCTTTTCGGCGGAAAAGACGCTGAACATTGCCCAGGCGTTGTACGAGGGTAAGAAGATTTCCTACCCGCGTACCGGCAGCCGGTATATTTCCGCCGACGTGCTGGACGAAATACCGCACCTGATCGCCACGCTAAAGAATCATCCACGTTTCGGCGCTTACGCGGCGGGAATGGAGAATATCGTGTTAAACATCCGCTGCGTGGACGATAAGAAAGTGACCGACCATCATGCGCTTATCATCACCGGAGATCCGGCGGACGGATTAACCGGCGACGAACGGACAATTTATGATATGATAGCCGGTCGGATGTTAGAATCATTCTCCAACCGTTGCACCAAAGAGAACACCGCCGTTTCGCTTGACGCGGGTGGCGTACACTTTGTCGCAAAGGGCGGCGTCACGCTACTTCCCGGCTGGCGGTCTGTGTTTAACGCCACCGATGAAGAAGCGCAGGACGAGGATATAATCACGCTGCCCCAACTCGCCGAAGGCGATATGCTTCCCATCCGGGATATGGAAGCGTTGGAAAAACAGACCAAGCCCCGCCCATTGCATACCGAAGCCTCGTTGCTTTCGGCAATGGAATCAGCCGGTAAAGAATGCGAAAACGAAGAAGAACGCGAGGCGATGAAGGATGCCGGTATCGGTACACCGGCAACAAGAGCGGCAATTATCGAAACCCTTTTTTCTCGTGAATACATTACCCGTGAGAAAAAAACGCTCGTTCCCAGCAACAAAGGGCTGGTAGTTTACCTTGCCGTGAAAGAAAAGAAAATCGCTGACGTGGCGATGACCGGAAGCTGGGAACACGCCCTTGCCAAAATCGGCTCCGGTGAAATGGATGCCGCTACGTTCCACCGCTCGATAGAGATTTACGCTTCGCAAATTACCACGGAATTACTCGATATTCCGTTTGAACGCAAAGACGACCACCCCGGTTGCGGTTGTCCCAAGTGTAAAAACGGACAGGTTGTATTCTTCCAAAAGGTTGCCAAATGTGACAATGAAAACTGTGGACTGACCGTATTTCGCACCATTGCAAAAAAGGATCTGACCGATACGCAGCTTACTTCCCTTATGGTAAACGGCGCAACGTCCATGATTAAAGGCTTTGTAAGCAGCAAGACGGGTAACACGTTCGAGGCCGCCGTCGCATTCGACGCTGAATATAAAACCGCGTTCAAATTCCCCGATGACAAAAAGGGCTATTGGAAAAAAGGTAAGCCGAAGTAAATCCCTACCTTTGCCACTGAAAGAATCTATGACTTGCTAATTAGGGATAATTGCCTGACATCGGATTTTTTTAGTGGTGGCGTCCGGGGCAAGGCTCCGGACGCTTTTTTCTTTCCCTCCCGTTTTTTTTACCACTAAAAAGATCAAAAGATGACAGCAACAAATAAATCCACAGCCGTGGAATTATCCTGGTTTCGGCTCTCCCTGCTTTCTTATCTACGCGATTCGCACCCCGACAAAGCTGCTGACAGGCAGTTTATTGCCTCGCGGGGCGATGCGGCAGCTTTAAGTTACAGCGATATTATTAAATCGGGCGGCTCACACGATGAAGCCGAAGAAGTCGCCTCCCAGACCCTCTACGCAGGATTACATTTTTCCCCGTACCGTACCATTGTAAACATCCTTTGGGACGAGTTTACGGACGAAATTGATCCAGCACTGGCCGAGGGGTTGGCAATGGAATTATTACCCCGCCTCTCTGCGGTAATAGAAAAATACACATTGTCGGACGATTTCGCCGATAGTCAGGAGTACAGGTTACTCTACACGGAACTGACGGGCGCAATCCAAACACTGCTCGAAGATGGCGTTCAATAAGAAAGCCCGCCTCCGGGACAATATCGAGGCGATCCGTTTAGCGTTCAGCCTTGACAAAGAAGGACGGCAGGCTACGCCCGCCGAACGGGAAATACTGGAAGCCTACTGCGGTTTCGGGGGAATCAAAGCCGTGTTGAATCCCGCCGACAAACCGGAAGATGTGCAGCACTGGACGAAAACCGACAGTGAACTGTTTCCGCTGGTTTCGGAGTTGCATGGGGTACTGCATAGCGGTTCGGAAAATACCGCCGAATACAACCGCTATGTTTCTTCATTGAAAAATTCGGTATTGTCCGCCTTTTACACTCCGCCGGGTGTGGTGGACGCGCTGGCGGCGGCATTGAAGGAAAGCGGCGTTGAACCGGTGCGACTGCTCGACCCATCCGCCGGGACGGGCATCTTTTCCGATGCTATCAGGCAAATGGCTCCCGGCTGTGAAACAACGCAGTTTGAAAAAGATATGCTGACGGGTAAAATCCTTTCACACCTGAACCCCACCGGAAACGTGCGGGTGGAAGGCTTTGAAAACATTGAACCCCGCTACAACGGTTATTTCGATGTGGCGGCCAGCAATATCCCGTTCGGCGACGTAGCCGTTTTCGATCCGGCTTACCTCCATTCCAAAGACCCGGCGCACAAGCTGGCCAGTGGCACGATCCACAATTATTTCTTTATGAAAGGTGTCGATTGCGTCCGCGAAGGCGGATTGGTGGCGTTCATCACCTCGCAGGGCGTGTTGAACGCCGAAGCCAACCGACCTGTGCGTGAATGGCTGATGGAGCGGTGTGAACCGATTTCCGCCGTCCGCTTCCCGAACAATCTTTTTATAGACCACGCCGGAACGGAAGTCGGCAGCGATCTGATAATTCTCCAAAAGAAACCAAGAGGAATATTATCGCAGCGACAGCAGGATTTTATTGATAGCCGGAAGTTATCTAATGGTATTTCGATTAATAACCTGTTCCAGACTTTCGACCGTGTAATCCACGATAACGTAAAAGTCGGAACCGACCCTTACGGCAAACCGGCAATGGAGTTTACTCACTCCGGCGGTGTGGGCGCTATTGCTGCCGAACTGCGCGGGATGTTGCGGGAAGACTTTTCCAGGCATCTGGATATTCAGCATTATCAGTCCCAAGCACAGGAGAAAGCGGTACAGTCGCAACCGCAGGTTTTGGCTACCGAAGAAATCAAGCCGCAACTTAACCCGGATGAATCCCGCTTTCCCGACGACCTCGATCCTTTTTGGCAAGATATTGAAGACCATTGGTTCCCTGATGAAAAGGAGTTTTGGAATAAGGAAGAACAAACCGTTGCCGGAACACTACCAAAGGAAGACTATCCCGCCATAAAAAAAGAATCGATACCTGAAATACAGGAAAGACCTCTTCAGCCGGGAATACAAACCTCGCTTAACTTCGACTTTTCTGATCCGGTTCCGCCACCGGCACAATTCCAGGAGCCGGCTGCGAAGGCGAAAGCGGTAGAACCGGCATACAGCATTAATAACCAACCGCTCATATCGCTCTATGATTTGTTTGGGTTGTCTGCCGTGGAACGCACCCAAACCAATCCGCGACGTCCCAACCGTTCCCGTCGCCGGATGGAGATACCCCAACCCAATGCAAAGCAGGAATGGAAATCCTCAAAAAAGGAGGATGACCGTGAGCCATTGGATTGGAGGGAGAAATTAATGCTGCAATCCCGTCAAAAAGAGCAGCAGGCAAAACAGGAATCAGTTATTTATCCCGTAGCCGATGCCCGAAAGGAGGAACAACTTGAAAACCTCAAAAGTAAAATGGAGTGGGAAGAACGGACGAAACCCGTCCCTTTTGTCCTGCCGGAACAGGGACTACCGAAGCATTATAAGGAAGGATCGCTGGTAACGAACACCGACAACCGTATCGGCTATCTGCGTGACCTGAACGGTTTCCGTCCCATGTTTCACCCGCTGGAGCTTTTGCCCCAGCAGCAAAAACGGGCATCGCTTTACATCGAAATCCGCGATACCTACCACCACCTTTACCTGAACGAAGCTGACACGCGACGGGAAAATCCCGCCCTGCGCCAGATGCTTAACCGTCTGTACGACGATTTTACAGAAAAATTCGGAAAGCTGAACGATCCCAAGAATCTTGACCTCATAAAGATGGACGCCGGAGGGCGGGAAATCCTCTCGTTGGAGCGTTACCGCGAGGGTAAAGCGGTAAAGGCGGATATTTTCGAGCGTCCTGTGGCGTTCAATACCCAGGAGATCACCCATACCGACAACGCCCGCGACGCGCTGGCCGCCTCACTCAACAAACACGGGGCGGTTAACCTGGAGTATATGGCGTCCCTGACGGGCGGAACGGAAGAAAACCTGCTGACGGAATTGAAAGGAAAGGTTTATTTCAATCCGCTGGTGGGCGGCTACGAGATAGCCGACAAGTTCATCGCCGGTAACGTCATATCCAAAGCGGACGAGGTACAAAAGTTCATCGACAGCCACCCCGACCACGAGGCTGCGGGTGAATCGCTGGCCGCTTTGCGGGAAGCCACGCCCAAGCCTATCGACTTCGACGATTTGGATTTTAATTTCGGGGAGCGATGGATACCTACCGGTATTTATGCCGCCTATGCTTCGTATCTTTTTGAAACAGACGTAAAGGTAAACTATGCCTCCAGCCGCGACGAGTTCAGCATCAACGCCCGCTCCCGGAACGCCAATATCACGGAGAAATACGGTGTGCGTAGCGAAAACCGCTTGTTCGACGGGGTAGCCCTGATGCGCCATGCCCTGCACGACACCACTCCCGACATTACCAAAACGGTCATGGAGGGAGAGCGCGAAGTCAAAGTACCCGACGGACAGGCGATCCAACTCGCCAACAGCAAAATCGACGAAATGCGTAACGGCTTTTCGGATTGGCTCAGAGAGCAATCCCCGGAGTTTAAGGACAGGCTGGCCAGCCTCTACAACCGCACGTTCAACTGTTTCGCGCGACCGGAGTACGACGGCAGCCACCAGGTCTTTCCGGGGCTTGACCTGAAAGCGTTGGGTATCGACGACCTGTATAAGAGCCAAAAGGACGCCGTTTGGATGCTCAAAACCAACGGGGGAGGCATCTGCGATCACGAGGTCGGCGCAGGCAAAACGCTGATTATGTGCTGCGGGGCAATGGAAATGAAGCGGCTGGGACTGGCGGGCAAACCGATGATTATCGCCCTGAAAGCCAATGTACACGAGATAGCGCAGACCTTTTGTACCGCCTATCCGAATGCAAAGGTACTCTATCCGGGCAAGGAGGATTTTACCCCCGCCAAACGCGCCCGTATCTTCAATGAAATGAAAAATAACAATTGGGATGGGGTGATTATGACACATGAACAGTTCGGCATGATTCCGCAATCCCCGGAAATCCAGCGCGACATTTTACAGAAAGAGTTGGATAGCGTGGAGGAAAATCTGGAAGTGTTGCGCAATCAGGGCAAAGAAGTTTCCAACTGGATGCTCAAAGGCTGTCAAAAGCGGCAGGCGAACCTTGAAGCCCGCCTGAAAGGGCTTACCCACCAGATCGACAACCGCAAGGACGATGCGGTGGATTTCCGGTTGATGGGGATCGACCACCTGTTTGTGGATGAATCTCACAAATTCAAAAACCTCACCTTTACCACCCGGCACGACCGCGTGGCGGGGTTGGGAAATTCGGAAGGCTCACAGCGGGCGCTTAATATGCTGTTTGCCCTGCGTACCATTCAGGATCGCACAAGCAAAGACCTCGGCGCTACGTTCCTTTCCGGTACGACTATTTCCAATTCGCTCACCGAATTGTATCTGCTCTTTAAGTATCTCCGCCCGAAAGAATTAGAACGACAAGGGATTAACACATTCGACGCATGGGCGGCGATTTTCGCCAAGAAAACCAAAGATTACGAGTTTTCGGTCACCAATCAGATTGTGCAGAAAGAGCGGTTCCGGTATTTTATCAAAGTGCCTGAACTGGCCGCTTTTTACTCCGAAATTACGGACTTCCGTACCGCGAAGGACATCGGTATCGACCGGCCGGAAAAGAACGAAATCCTGCACAATATTCCGCCTACACCCGACCAGCAGGAGTTTATACAAAAACTCATGGCTTTTGCCAAGACGGGCAACGCTACGATTTTAGGACGGGAACCGCTTTCGGAAAGCGAAGAAAAAGCAAAGATGCTCATCGCTACGGACTACGCCCGTAAAATGAGCCTTGACATGCGCCTGATTGATCCGCAGAAATACGGCGACCATATCGACAACAAGGCCAGCCATTGCGCTGCCGTGATTGCCGGTTATTATAAGACATACACCCCGCAGAAAGGGACGCAGTTTGTCTTTTCCGACCTGGGAACCTACAAACCGGATATATGGAACCCGTACAGCGAGATTAAAAACAAGCTCGTCACGCAGTATGGCATCCCGGCTTCGGAAATACGATTTATTCAGGAAGCCGGAACAGAGAAATCACGCAAGACGATGATTAAGGATATGAACGAGGGTAAAATCCGCGTGTTGTTCGGCTCGACTGAAATGCTGGGGACAGGTGTAAACGCCCAAAAACGTTGCGTGGCTGTCCATCACCTTGACGCACCGTGGCGGCCAAGTGATCTGGAGCAACGCGACGGGAGGGCGATCCGCAAGGGTAACGAAGTGGCTAAATTCCACGCAGATAACAAGGTCGATGTGGTCATTTACGCGGTTGAAAAGTCGCTGGACGCTTATAAATTCGGATTGTTGCATAATAAGCAGTTATTTATCAACCAGCTAAAGAATAACAACATGGGTAGCCGTACCATTGACGAGGGCAGTATGGATGAGAAAAGCGGGATGAACTTTTCCGAATATGTGGCGATCCTTTCCGGCAATACAGAATTGCTGGAAAAAGCGAGGTTAGAGAAAAAAATCGCCTCGCTGGAAAGCGAACGGCAGGCGTTCATGCGTGGTAAGTCCTCAACCCGCTACAAACTGGAGGGGATCATGCAGACCGTTGAAAGCAACAAAGGGTTTATTGCCCGCATATCCAAAGATGTGGAAGCCTTCAACACCCGTGTACAGACTGCACCGGACGGGACGCGCCTTAATCCGATCAAATTAGAAGGCTTTGCAGCGACCGATCCTGTGTCCGTCGGCAAGAAGCTAAACGAGATTGCCGACAAAGCGCGGACGCATGGCCTGGCGGAACCCATCGGCTCGCTTTACGGTTTTACCCTGCTGGTGAAGTCGGAAACCACAGTAAAGGACGGTTTCGACCTGGTGCAGAACCGTTTCTTCATCAAAGGCGAGGGCGAGATTTTGTATAACTACAATCACGGGCATATTGCCAGCGATCCGAAACTGGCGGTAGCTAATTTCCTGAACGCCCTTGACACCATGCCCGCCCTGCTGGAGAAGTATAAGACGGACAACGAAAAGCAGATGAAGGACGTTCCCACGCTCAAAGCAGTGGCGGAAAGCCTTTGGAAAAAAGAGGACGAATTAAAAGAACTGAAATCGGAAATGGTTGTCATGGAACGCAAAATCGAAGCATCCCTGAAACCGATCGGGCAGAGCGCCGGAATTATGGCCGGTGTTGCGAAAGAGGACGCAAAATCGTTCCAAATACCAGAGAGATTGCAAGCGGCCAAAGAGGTCATGGGTGACAGGTTGGTTATCGTCCGGCCTTCTCATGGAGTACCTGAAAAGAAAGGGTTCAAGATATAACAGTAAAAAGCAAACCCCGCGCCTGTCATCACGACAACGCGGGGTTCTCATCGGAACAAATAGTGTTTAGGAAAAAAGTATGCAGGTTTAGCGGCCTTCTGTATTTTCAGGAGCATCACTATCCGGTGTTTCCCCTTTTTGGAAATTGGCCTTGATAAAGGCTTGCACATCGCTCTCCTTGTAAAAAGTTTTGTGATAGAGCATTTGATAGGGTAACTCGCCCGACGAGCGGTAACGCTGGAGCGTTCGTTTGCTGACGTTGAGCAGTTGGCAAACGTCCTGGTTATCCAAAAGCCGTTCGCCTTCCAGCAACTTTTCTTTTATTGCCATTTTTTCCAAATGCCGGTCTATCCGGTCAAGGCGTGCTATAAGCCGTTCAAATCCTATTTGCATCCAGTCTTTCAAATCATCATTCATACCCATTGCCGCTGATTTTTTTGATAATACAAAGGTCGGACGTTTATGAATGGCTGATAAAGAGGTCGGTATGACTTTTTTTGAAGATTTTTGCAGGGAGATTATTTACAGTAAGTTACAAGGATATTTTCGCCTAAAAACGGAAGGAAAAATCGGGAAAACAGTCGGTATCAGGGAGATTATGACACAAAACACTCGGTTTTGACTTGAATTAACATCAAAACCGGGTGTTTAAGGATAAATACCGACCCCGGTATTGGTTACTTTCTACCCATACGCTTCAACAAGGCGTTTTTCAATTTATCAAGAAACGGCGTGGGGACATTGCGTATTTTCAAATCGCCGAAAGCCCGTGAAAGATTGCCGTCCAACTGGATATTGAATACATTCTGGATATAATCGTAAAGTTGTGTAAGCGGTACGTCACCGAACGAACCGGCACTGTCCCACGAGTAGATTTGTTCCTGTAATTCAGCTTTGCTTCCCTTCCATGTTTTTTTTGTAGCGGGAAAGTTAAAAGTGCCGAATTTCATCCCATTGTCATTTAATAGCTCTATTTCCTGCATCAGGTAAGCGGAAAGCATATCGTTGGCCATGATTTTAGCCACTTTGAAATCGCAGTTGGTCGAAAAATTCGGATCGAGTTCATAGTAAAAGGTTTCCAGGTATTGTTCGGTGTCCACCCTGCCACGCAGGAAATAGAGGGAATCCAGGTGCGTGGAGCCGGAGCGGTAATAACGGACAAAATCCAATCGTTTGTTCGTGTATTTGTTGATAGTATCCAGTTCGTCGGACAGGTATTCTTTTTGCTTACAAGTTCCTGCAACCGGACGGTTTATTTCGATATTATATAATTTACGGTAGTAAATCAGCCTGTAGCAGAATTTGGGTTTAATTTCTTTGAAGAAAGTGATTTCCTCTGCTTCATCCCGAAATTCATAGGAAAGAATAAACTTTTTTAATTTGTCGAAAGCGTCTGCCAATACATGCGAGGCTTCCAGCGATTTTTTCAGGATGTTGCTGTCCGATGATTCGATACCGTCTATCGCATTATCCGTTTCCTTACGTAATTTGGCTACATATTCAAGCATACCGGTTTTATTCTAATTTTTTTCGAGCATATCTTACCCTCCTGAGTTCCTTATATATCGCTGGACTTCGGTATAACAGGAGTGATAATGCTCAGACTCCTTGCGTGTAGGTCTTTTCTTAACATTATCGAAGTTATCCGTATAGTTGGTTTACTATTTACCTTTTAATTTCTTCATAAATTGTCTGAAAGCAGGAATAAATTCTTCAAACAAAGGGTTATTTCTGTTTCTCATCATTACATCACTGAATAGTTTTAGTCCGACAATAAATTCGGTATTCTCATTTTTATTTTCAAAACGGCTGCTATTCTGCATTTGCTCAATCAGATAGAGAATGTCATCGTGGTTCTCAACCTCAAATTCTATTGACTTACCCGATTGCCTTCCATCGTTCAGTTCAACTTCCTGTATCTGAATTTTATATTTGTTACTTTTTTCTGTCATATTTTGTTTTATTATCATTATATCACAATTTCCTTTTTAATATCTTCCCGAAAAAGTTCATCAAACTATCGCTTATCAAACTTGATAAGACTTTTAGATACACTGTTTTTCGCCAAATAAATGCCAATATCTCTGTTGAAATCTTCAGAGCCTATTATGTAATAAATATTATTCTTGTTTTTCAGCGCCTTGTCTATGCTTTTGTACAGATCGTTGCGGGAGGTTACAAATATATTTTTCAGTTTTGTTTCAGGGATGTTGCTCAATTCTCCCCAATAAACAAATTTCCCGCTACGGTCGATGTTTATATTGGTGATGGAAATTTGCGTGTTTGATTTTATGTAATCCAGCATAATGGGGCGGAAAGTGGCTATTCCAACTCCCATACTGATAATAATAATGGGATTGTCTGTTTTTTGTAGCTTAATATGATTCCTAATTTTAAAAATCTGGATTTGGTCGCCAGGTTTTAAAGCTTTCATCGCTTGTTTGCAAAGAGAGGGATTGCTCCGTATGCGGGTCGTGACACCCAAGTATCCTTCACCAGGATGGCTCATAATGGAAAATTCGCGTACCAGTTGCCTGTTCAATGCTTGTCCTTTTTGCAGGTCGGCGATTAAAAAATGAGCATGGGTTCCCGGCGTCCAACTGATATTCTCCGGTGTTTCAAATTTAAATGTATAGGTTTCGGGCACTTCTTCTATCACCTCAATTAACCTGACAGGCGTCATTATTTTTTTTAAAAGGTCTGTTATCATTTTCGTTTTTTACAATTTTAATATTCTTCATTTTTAGCAGATGAGAAAAATCATTATATGTCAACTAATTATCATATTCATTCTCATCAAAATTACACAGTTCATCTCAGCGTTGTTGTCAACCTAATAATACATTTCAAGATAGGTATTGGTTAACTCAACATATAGATTATCATTATCTACCGAGAACGTTATTTTATTTTCTCTGGCCAACCAACCTAAAGCAAGATGTATCATAGAATCCCTGTAACTGGTATATTCCTCTATTCCCCGTATAGTCAATTTTCCATTTTGCGACAACAAATTCCAAATTACTCCGGCGTTAATACCAATATCATTTTTTATCATAGCTGAGTTATTCTAAATTCAATATTTTTTTTATCCATAAAGACTCTAATTTTTGTCCTTCCATTATCAACAAATGATATTCTTGTTCATCCAACTCAAGTAAATTCATTAATAATTTGCTACTCAGATGAGGAAACACGCTCATAGCAAATAGATTGATGAATACATGGTTAGCAGAAATGACATTATCAAGTTTTTGTTCTTTTATGTGTGTTTCCATTTGTTTAAAAAATATGCTATTAGAAATATTATCTTCCATCGGGTTGAAATAAAGGCTAATAAAATTCTCTGGATTTGTATTTGTTTGCAGTTCATTCAGGATAAACATAGGAAGATCTTGGTTGTCAAGTAGAAATATGTGAATTTTTTCAATTGTCAAATCTATTTTCTCCTCCAGCGAAGTTTGTTCGTCATTTATGAAAGGATTTATTATACTCCGTAATTTCATGACTGTTTCTTTCATTATAGTATCAAATAGTGACTGCTTACTCCTGAAATAGTAATGAACCATCGCATTTTTTACTCCCGCACTATTCGCTATTTCACTTATCCTGGCACCTGCAAATCCTTTCCGGGAGAACACATTTCTTGCTGAACGTTTTATTCTTTCTTCAGTCATTAATTCCTTTTCCATAATCAAATTAGTTGATTAAAAAGTGAAGTCTGTTTTGAAGATTAACTTCAGCCATTCCCCCGTCAATATCCAGATAAAGCAGATTCGTTGCCGGATAGAATTTCTTTAACCGTTTTTCTATTCCTTTAGCGACAATGTGGTTAGCAATACAACCGAACGGTTGAACGCAAACAACCCTGATGATGCCTTTACGGGCATAGCACGCTATTTCTGCTGCCACAGACCAACCTTCTCCAAACTGATTAGACAAGTCGAGTATTTCCGATGCATATTCGGCTTTGGTGTATATCGACTCGGAAGCTGTATAAAAACGATATTTTTCCATGATTTTTTCCACCTTCGTGATCCGGTTGTTCATGTACTTCCAAAAGACAGGGTTCAGTAGATGCTTCATGATACTACCTCTTATTACGCCATTTTTGAGGTTTACTTCTGAGTTGACAAAATACTGCATCACAAAATCAAGGATAGGAGGAGTTACAACCTCCATATTCTGCGACCGGAGCCACTCGGTAATATGAGCCTGGCCGTAACTGTTGTATTTTACATAGATTTCACCAATTAGCCCGACTTTAGTAAACTCGTAATCGTATAGTGGTAACCGATTAAAATCAGTTACAGCCTGTTCCAACGAAGATAATAAAGCCTTATGATCATTTTCCCTAATCGCATTTATCCCCATACCTACATAAAAATCAAACAATTGTTGAGCATAGCCTTTTTCTCTTTCCCTTACGATTGTTAAGCTGTACATCTGATAGAGAGCGTCAGCATATAGAAGGGCATATATGATAATATTGATGATTTTAAGCACCGGTACTTTGAATGCTTTTTGTTCGTTTTGATATACTGCTCCTGTAGATAAAACCAAAACAGGAACGTGGGAAAATCCCGCATTTTCGAGTCCTGATTTTATTTGTGCCACATAATTGGTCGCCCGGCACTGTCCGCCGGTTTGTGTAATAGCCACAACTACATCATCCGAATTATATTCTCCGGATTGTAATGCCGTAATAATATCTCCCAATACTAACGTTGACGGATAGCATACTTCATTATGTCCATATACCAGCCCGGCTTCGGCAGAGGCTCTGTTCGTTTTAGGCAGATTAACGATCTTATACCCGGCCAGTTCTCCGATTGCAGGAATGAATGGAGAAAGAAAATCGGCGAACCACGGTACCAGTATTGTTTTCTTCCGGTCTTCTTTTTTGTAAGTGGTTTTATAACCTTCAAATGTTTTTACGTTTTCAATATATCCGGTTCTGACAACTTTTAACGATTCTATCAACGAACGCATACGTAGCCTGACAGATCCGGAACTGGCAATTTCGTCAAGGCGCAATATCGTGTGGTTTTTTCCACCTTGCCGGAGTATTTTTCCTACTTCATCCATAAAGAACGAATCGGGGCCGCAACCAAATGAATTAAGCTGGATCAGTTGTACATTCTCCGGAAGCTTCGCAACTTCCATCGCTGCCTTTACAACCCTGTTAGGATATGACCATTGGGTTACGATATTGAGTTTACGGAATCCGTCGTTTTCATCCTCACGGAAGATGTCGTCAGTAAAAGCATCGACTCCCATATCAGAGAGTATTTGCCCCACTTTTTGATGAATTAAAGGGTCTGCATGATAAGGTCTGCCGGTTACTACAAATACGAGTTTGTTCTCCCTAACAGCTTTGTCGAACAAGACTTTCTGGTCAGCGACCAATCTTTTCGTTGTATTTTTTCGTTCTTCCTGAGCTTTTGCAAATGCCGTATTAAACACGTACCCAGATACTCCCAGCGATGATAAATAATTATAGCATGCTTTCTCAAGGGCTTTGTCGTTGCTGAACGTAATTACCGGTTTATCGAAAGGGACACCATATTTCTCCTCCGGGTCCATCGAACTCCTGACAACATCGGGATAACCGCTCACTACCGGACAATTAAAGGAGTTGACTGAAGACCGAAACTCTTTCCCCTCTTTTATGACCATTGGGTAAAATATACGGTCAATGCCATGTTCGACCAATGCCAATATATGTCCGTGTACCAATTTGGCCGGAAAACAAATATTATCCGACATAATACTCCCTACTCCTTTTTGATAAAGGGTGGTATTGGATTCAGGGGAAAGGACTACCTCCATGCCGCACTTCGTGAACAGCGTATGCCAAAAAGGATAATTTTCAAACATATTCAGTACACGGGGTATCCCAATTATTTTCCTTATAGTAGTCCCTCTTTTGCCATTATCACGGCTAAAAAGTATGTTATTCTTTTCCTCGAATGCATTATATCCTTTTTCTGGTGCAGTAGTTTTATTGTAAAACACCTTTTCGCATTTATTCCCTGCATAACAAGTATTCCCATTCTCAAATCTGAAACGAAGAATAGAACATTTATTGGTACAGCCCTTGCATTGAAGTTCCTTTGTATCAATATCATCCACATCAGGTAAGAAATCTAATCCAGGGAATGAGGTATAAGTTCTGTTTTTCTGCCACATCTTTTTTGCATACAGCGCCGCCCCTAATGCGCCCATCAACTCAGGGTGGTCGGTCGAGCTAACCGATTTCCCTGACAACATTTCCAAGGCGCGCCAAACTGCATCGTTACGAAATGTTCCGCCCTGAACGACAATATGTTCTCCCAACAGTTTAAGGTTCGATATTTTGAGTACTTTGAACAGGCAATTTTTTACGACAGAGTATGACAGTCCGGCTGCTATATCTCCCAGTGAAGCGTTTTTACGCAATAATTGTTTCACTTTAGAGTTCATAAACACCGTACAGCGCGAACCCAAATCGCCCGGATATTCAGCCAAACAGGCCGCTTCTGTAAATTCAGGCAGGTTCATGTTCATCGTCGAGGCGAAGTTCTGAAGAAAAGAGCCACAACCCGATGAGCAGGCTTCATTCAATTCAATATTAGAGATTACCCCGTCATGTGTAAAAATAGATTTCATATCCTGCCCGCCGATATCCAAAACAAACGACACATCCGGATCAACATATTGTGCCCCGGACAGGTGTGCCATTGTCTCCACGATGCCATAATCCAGGTTCAAAGCCGATTTCACCAAATCCTCCCCATAACCGGTCACGGCCGAGGAAATGAATCTCAGCGATATTTCTTTTCGTTTGACTTCCTGTGAAAACTTTTTCAGCCCCTCCACGACCTTTCTGAGAGGGTTTCCCAGGTTAGAATCGTAAAACGAATAGACGATGTTTTCCGACTCATCCATGACAAGGATCTTCGTCGTTGTAGAGCCGGAATCTATGCCGAGGAAACAGTCAATATGTTTCCTGGTCCCTAATTCAGCCCGTTTCAACTGCTTTATCTTACGGGATTGCTTCCACAAACGGTACTCTTCATTACTGTCGAACAAAGCAGGCAAATGTTCCACATGGTTATAACCTCTTGTTTCGAGTTTCTGTATAAGCAGGTCTATCTCCTGTGCAGAACGTTCTTCCGTACTATTCATCGCAGCGCCCCATGCCGGAAAATATTCACTGTTTTCGGGAAGTATGAGTTCGGATTCGTCAACATCCAGCACCTCGGTAAACGCCTTACGTAAAGCCGGAATAAAAGTCAAGGGGCCGCCTGTACAGAGTATCTTTGGTCTGATCTCGCATCCACGGGCAAGAGTAGTGATACTCTGCACCGCCACAGCGTGAAATATAGACATTGAAATATCAGCTCGGGGAATATTTCGTGAGATCAGGTTCTGTACATCGGTTTTCGCAAATACCCCGCAGCGGGAAGCTACCGGATATATTTTTTTGTATTTAATGGCTTGTTCGGCAAGTTCTTCGACCGATATATTCATCAGGTCTGCCATTTGGTCTATAAAAGCGCCTGTTCCTCCGGCACAACTACCATTCATTCGGATATCAGGCTGCCTTCCATCTTCGAAAAAGACAATCTTGGCATCCTCTCCGCCTAAGTCTATCATTGTATGTGTGTCTCGATACTTATTCTTGATTACATTAATGGAAGCAACCACTTCCTGAACAAACGAAATACCTGTATGCTCGGAAATTCCCATACCAGCGGAACCTGTAATGCTGATCGTAAATTTTGACCCTGGGGAAAGGGATTTTATATTATTCATTTCTTCTATAAGGAGTTTATTAAAAGCGGCTTTATGGCGTCGATAGACCTTGTAGATTATTTCCCCAAGGAAATTCAGTACGACAACTTTCAATGTCGTAGAGCCTATATCAATTCCTATTTTGCATATATTATTTGTTTTCATCAGCGTATTATGCTACAAATTTCAATACTGATTTTTAAACGATCGTTTAAACTGATGGCAAAAAAATTTATGGTTGCAAAGCTCTTAAGACAAAATCAATTACATATTGTTTATGCTCTTTTAATAACGCATTATAGTCATTGTTTGACATGTTTGCTATCCTTAAAACAAATCCCCTGAACATAAATGGGAATACACATAACGACAATACATTCAACCCAAAATCCAATACAGGAACAGGCCTGACCGTTCCTTTTCTAATCTCATCTTCCATCCTGTCTGAGAACCTGCTAAATATCCGTTGAGGATTTTTTTTGAGGATTTTTTTGACTAATGCTTCGGGACTGTGACTTATTTCATTCAAAATGAACATGGGTATCTGCGGGTACTCAGGCAGCAGTTCATAGTAGGCATTGATCCAATTTTCTATCATCTCCTCAAAAGGCATGTCTGAGTTTAATGCGGAGAAAACCCTGTTTGCAAGAATCTCAAACGCTTCATCAAAGATGATTTCAAAAAGATCGGCTTTAGATCCAAAATAATACTTGACATGAGCAACATTAGCATCAGATGCCGTTGCTATATCGCGTATGCTTGTGGCAGCATAACCTTTTTGCTACAAACAATTCCCGTGCAACATCAAGTATCCTCTCTCTTACGTTGGATGATTGTATTTTTGCCATATTGTTTTAAACGATTATTTTATGCAAATTTAAACAGTCGTTTAAATTCTGCAAAATATTTTGCGTTATTTAATTTTGTTTTTTTTCTAATAATCTAATAATAAGTAATTTAAAATTAAAAGAAAAAAAAGAGTATTCTCTTGTCAGGCGTTTTTTTGGGCATCAGGCAGATTTTATATCGATTTATGATGCCTATAATTTACCTTCAAAACATCCGAATTATATACAGTGCTTTTTATTAATTCCCATTTTGATTCTTTGGGTTGCTCCGGGAACAGTGAAATACCCTTACCGAGTATGACGGGAATGTAAGTTATTTGAATTTCATCCACCAAATCGGCGGCAAGCAATATCGAAATCAATTCGCCGCCACCGACCAGCCAAATATCTTTCCCGGCTTCAATACGCAGCATTTTGATACGTTCTATTACATTCTCCGTAATAAAGCTGATCTTTTCTTTCACACTCCATTCATGGTGCGATACGACGTAAGTGTGTTGATTCTGATAAGGCCAAATCACATCCATATTCAGCAACTCACGGTAGGTTTTACCACCCATGACAACTGTATCGACCGAACCCAGCAGGTCTTTGTACCCGTAATCGGTTTTTTCGGGGTTGGGAAATCCGGTAAGCCAATCCAAGTCTCCGTCCGGTTCTGCGATGCGCTGGTCGAGCGATGCAGCAACGTAAAGGATAATCTTTTTCATCTCTTTTCTATTTTACGTGTTGGTAATTCTTTCCTTCCGCTATTGGCCTGTAACACGCAAAAAAGAAGCGTGGAACTTACACCGTTCCACTGCGAGGCACTGGTATGCCCAAGAAGGAAACGAGAGCAAGTCCACGCTATACGGAGTATAGCATGAACATTGCTGTAGCCTTCTTTGTAAATTACCAGTTTTCGCAGTGGCGTCAGCGAATATCATGTATATATCAAAGCGGTAATTTTCCGCTTTCAACTTTCATTTTTAAGTCTATACAAAGATAGCTATGTTTTCCGAAATAACCGGAAAGGTGTAGATTTAAAGACTAAAAATATTGTGATTCAGATATCTTTCGTACCTTTGTTGTCAAAGATCGTTCTTTGTGTATATTGTGAAAAATGACGAAAAAAACAGAGCCTCGCTCGTTTCTAAATCGTTACCTATCAAGAATTTTATTCTTGTAATTTACTCATTTACAGCCGGGAATGATAAATACTGTGCCTTGCAAGGTGGAACGTCAGGTTTTTCTGAATACCACAAATATCTGCGATCTCTTTCAAATATGAGTTTAGCTTTTGATTACTTATAACAGGTAAAAGTTTGCCCTCGGGGAGTTTGCCCTCATATTTATCAAGAATCATTTTGGGAATCATGAGTACAGGGACATTTACCGTAGTATCCGTTTTCTGCCTTTTGGTCATTATCCAAAGATTACCATCAAAAGAAATACGGATATGCTCTTTGGTTAAGTTCTTCACATCAATGTATGCAAGTCCGGTGAAACATGAAAAGATAAATACATCTCGTACTTGTTCCAATCGTTCAGACACAAATTCCTTTTGGCTTATTTGGGCAATTTCTTCTTCTGTTAAATAGCCCCTATCTACTTTTTTAAAACGGATTTTATAATTAGCAAAGGGGTCCCCAACTAAAATACCATTATTACGAGCAATAATAATGATACGTTTAAAGAGTTGAATAAACTTGGCGGTAGTGTTTGATCCACATTTACACGCTGTCATCAGATATACTTCGAAGTCATTAATAAACATGGGTGTAATCTCCTTAACAGAAATATCAGCAAGGTGATATTTGTATTGGATAAATTCGGAAAGGTGCTTTCGGGTTATCTCATATTTTTGATGAGTTGCAGCAGATTTAGATATACCGATCAACGCTTTCACATCCTCATTATGTTTCGTAAACATATCTAATAAGGTTTCACTAGTATCTCCGTGACCAAGGAACTCATTCTTGACTTTCTCTGCAGTAACATAATTGTCTCGGCGCTGCATCTCGTGGTATATCTTGTGCAAAGAAGATTTGATCTCTTCAAGCAGGTTATTGATTTGCACAATCTCCGAAGAGCGACCAATAGCTTTGCCCGCTTTTACACTCCAGTTTTTAGGTTTGATTTTTAATTTTGTACTGAATTGGCACAGCTTACTATCAACAGTAACGCGAGCCATAATCACTACTACTCCATCTTTGTTCTCTGCATTTCTTTTTAGGTAGAATAACACCTTAAATGTACTCTTCATAATCTCATATTTTTTGCTTGCAAAATTACTTGCAAATGATTAATAATGAGATATATGCAGTCTGGACAAATTAGGACTTAGAGAAGCCAATTTGGGACAAATCGTTACCATTTTCTGAGGAATTTCCGAATGGTAACGATTTAGGCACAGAAACATGTCTTTTACCGTCCTTTTCGTGTCCTTCGGAACAGACTTTGTAGAAACAAAAAATCCTACAAACCATTGATTTGTAGGATTTTGACCTTAACTTGACTGGATTTGACCAGTTGTTTCAGCGGAAGCTGGGGGATTCGAACCCCCGGAACGGTTACCCGTTCGGCAGTTTAGCAAACTGCTGGTTTCAGCCACTCACCCAAACTTCCCTGGGCCTGTGCTTTCTTTCAAATGCGATGCGAAGATAGGCAGATATTCTGAACTACGCAAATCTTTTTTAATCATTTTTTCAAGAAATTGTTTTCTAAATTCGTAAGATTCTAAAGATCAACGATTAAATAATTCAAAAGTAAACTTACATCCAATCTGTTTAAAACTTGTTTTGGCATAACTCACGAAAACTCCTGCATCAAAAACATGCGTACCTATTCCATAACCTAATTCTATATAGGGATTAAGATGAGGAACACTTAGAGCACTTACATAAATTCGTTCATTGATAACAGAACGGGTGTATTTTCTTAAATGAGAAAGTAGCAGAAAAGGTGCCTGATAGGTAAAATGTGCACGGATATAACAATTGGAAGAGTTATACCAACGACTATCCAATAGTTGAAAGACGCCTCCAATATCATCATTCCACCCAACCGGAAGATTATGTTTGGACAGATTTGCATAATCTACGAAATAAAGTTCATGTGTATTTGTAAAAGCTCCGGTACCTACCCTATAGTATATATCACGCATCAAACCAAGAGAAATATGATGCTGCATATCAAGCTCTATTCTTTCGTATTGCCCCGTACTGGTCATAACTCCTTTCAATCCCCGTTCATAATCTAAAGAGAATGTTGGAAACTTAGAATTGAGATTAACTTTCCGTTTCCCTTTCAGATAATAAAATTGTCCTGGGGTCCAGATTAGTTGCAAACGGGGAGCAAAGCTCACATATCGGGACTTAAGTCCGTCTAGTGCATCAATCTCACTCCTTGACGAGGCCAACGGAAGAAGGGTATTCATCGTTAATGTTTTCACTGCATCTCTTTGATGAATGGTAACACCTGCCTTAATAAATAGTCCATTTAATATTTCCACACTATGGTTAAAGTCAAAGAACAGGTCTTTAAAATAGTCAAGGTGCAACTCATCAAAATTAAACAAGCTATCCGGAATACCCTTAATACTTTCAACCACCTTACTACTATAAATACGGTTACCATTACCAATGCTAAAATGAATGGATGCCCTTTTTTCGGGCCAGTAATCATAATCCGAATTAATCTTCCAGTAGAATTCGCGATGCTTGAAGTTATAACCAATATTAGGAACCACACGTAATAAACGATCGTCAGCAAAAAGCCGGTTATACTTAAAATCCTGACGATATGAAAAGCCATCATTGTGGCTATAACTCACAAGAAAAGGATTTATGATTGGTGAACATCTCAAACTTCCCATTGAAGAGGAATTTATTGTATAACTGTTCAACAAGAAATCCCCCATCTGCCCCCAAAAGCTAAGATCACTTTTGGCTTTCTTTCCTTTTATTTGTGACGAATCACAAAATACTGTATAATCACGATACAATATTTTTTCTGCTTCGCTTAACGGGAAATGTCTTAAACCCGAAAAGCTTGCACTATCGTTAATACAAACATTTTCTCCGCGACTAAAAGAGAAAGAATCCGAAAGATTATAATGATGTTTCTTTTTCTTTAACATGCCATCTTCAAGTAATCTGATATTTGAATATTTCAGACTGGCAGCATAATTTATATCAATGACATTTCCCAGCATCTCAATAAAAGCACCCATTGCATATCTTACCGGAAGGTATTTTTCATTTCCGTTTTTTCCCATCCAAATCATGACATTAAACCGCATATACTCATTGGTTCCCTGCATGTAAAGTTGACTCACTCTCCATGTTGGATTATTGACAATCATATATCCGCGAACTAATTGATAACTTCCATTTTTAGGGATAATCTGGATCTTATACTGTTTACCGCTTTTAGTTATGAAAACCGAATCTATCTTATATGTATAATAATCTTTTGCATTAGGAGCCAGAGGAGACAGAAGTTTGTCATACAATAAGGAATGAGAATAGATATTTACTTTAAAATAAGGCGAGATAATTTCAGAAGGGCCGTAAAGATGCGGGCTATTTCCATACAATGCCTTAACTTTCTGATCATAGATATTGGGAGCTGAAAAATGAAGTTCACTTAGCGATTCTGTAATATTGTTCTTTATCCTTTTATCACCTTTTAATGTTAGTGGAGCAAAATAAAGCAGGAAATTCTTCTTTTTAACCTGCATACTTTTCTTGATATACAACTCAGCATCATAACTTTCAACTATTTTTTCATACTTGGCTGAAGATCGCAAAATATTGTTTAGAATGGAATCCACCAACTCATGGCGTTCTTTCATTCCAATACTTCCCTCCGTAGACATTGCAAAATGAGGCACAGAGGTAAAGAAGCAAACGAATAGCAATATTTGTATTATATAGTGCTTCAATTAGTCTCCTTTTATTATATTGAGTTGCTCCATATCGAGCAACTACAAATATAATGATTTCAAGCAATTAGCAATCAAAACGCAATCTCAATTTTATATTTTTAGATATTTCGATCAGAAAGAGGTAACTATATTGGAAAATGGTATAAGGTAAAGATACAATGATACTAAATTTCGGGAAGCCTTATCGGAGAAAAAAGTCCACAAGACAACGAATTATCTAGATAACCAGAAAAAGAGGAAGGATTTGCTTGTAAAGAGAATGTATGTTTATCTTTGAAAACAATCCGAAAACACATAATTATTGGCGATAGTCTAAATCACGCAAACTGCTATTTTCTAAATAACTAGTGAATAAATTCTTAATCCTTGTACAAAGCAATTGATTCTCTTGTACAGAACAATTAATTATTTTGTACAAGGGATTGTTTTATTCTGTACAAAAGAGAATTAATGCTCTATCAATTTTTATATAAAAGCAAAAGAGGTTCTACAAACTTCTAACGTCTGATTCTAGCTAAAACAATGAATTTCCTCTCATAAAATTCATTATTTCATTTTTAATATATATATTTGTGCTTTATAACACGGTTTTATAACACAGGCTATGATTAAAAAAAAATTGTCAGAAGAAGAAATATCAGAGCATATTGCTGATATGTGGTATCCCCTTAATAGCGAGCAAAGGGAGTACTTAATGAGTAATTTTACTATTCAGAGCTATAAAAAGAACGAAGTAATTTATTGTGAAGGAGAAACTCCCACCCAACTTATGTGCCTTCTCACTGGAAAGGTTAAAATCTATAAAGAAGGTGTAGGAGGAAGAAGTCAGATTATCAGAGTAATCAAACCTGTTGAGTACTTTGGTTACCGCGCTTTTTTTGCAAAAGAAGATTACGTAACAGCAGCCTCAGCTTTCGAGTCTTCCACAATTATGCTGATCCCAATGGCAACCATTATGACTCTTATCAGCCAAAACAACGAACTGGCTATGTTCTTTATCCGCCAGCTTTCCATCGACCTTGGTATTGCAGACGAAAGAACCGTGAACCTAACCCAAAAACATATTCGTGGACGCCTTGCAGAATCACTGCTTTTTCTGAGAGACAGCTACGGACTGGAAGAAGATGGCTCTACACTTAGTATCTATCTATCGCGAGAAGACCTGGCCAATCTCTCAAACATGACCACTTCCAATGCTATACGTACCCTTTCCAACTTTTCCAATGAACACCTAATCACCATTGATGGACGAAAAATAAAGATCATAGACGAAGAAAAGTTGAAAAAGATCAGTAAAATCGGTTAATTACTTAATCGCTTCCCTTATACGTACTAGTTTTACAAGTAGTCCTTCAAGAAGGTCTAACTGCAACATATTTGCACCGTCACTCTTAGCAACGGCAGGATTTTCGTGTGTTTCAATAAACAGTCCGTCAACTCCTACAGCAACACCCGCTTTAGCCACAGTTTCAATTAATTGAGGCATACCACCTGTAACCCCGCTTGTTTGATTTGGCTGTTGTAAAGAGTGAGTAACATCCAGGATAACCGGGAAACCAAACTTTTGCATTTCGGGAATGCCACGATAATCAACAATTAAGTCCTGATAGCCAAAAGTGGTTCCACGCTCAGTAAGCATCACATTATTATTGCCAGCTTCCACTACTTTATTGGCAGCAAACTGCATTGCTCCGGGAGACAAGAATTGTCCTTTCTTAATATTCACAATCTTTCCTGTTTTAGCGGCAGCGACCAATAAATCAGTCTGACGGCAAAGAAAAGCAGGAATCTGAAGAACATCAGCATATTCGGCAGCCATCGCTGCCTCCTCTGCAGAATGGATATCTGTAACAGTAGGCACACCAAACGTTTCACTTACCTTTTTCAATATTTTCAAAGCTTTTTCGTCGCCAATTCCCATAAAAGAGTCCAGGCGTGAACGGTTCGCTTTGCGATAAGAGCCTTTAAATACATAAGGAATATGAAGCTGATCTGTAATTTTCACCACACGTTCAGCTATACGAAGAGCCATCTCCTCCCCTTCAATCACACAAGGACCTGCAAGCAGGAAGAAATTACCGGAATCAGTATTTCTTAAATCTTTTATATTCATAATTTAATTAGGTATAATCAATGTAATAGCTTCACTTAAGATTCCAATCTCCAATGGGTAATGATTGGGAAGAATACGTCCATCCACATCTGCTGCTGCATTACGCGCTTTATACACGCGTACCATCTTTGTCCGGTAAGATTTCACCATTTTATGATTCAGAATTCGTCCCTGAATCAGCATCCAAAGTCCGGCAAGCAGCTGTAACGGTTCCGAACCATAGATAACAGAAACATCAAGCCAACCGTTATAGGGAACTGCACTTGGTGTCTGCCCGTATCCGCTTGCATTTCCCACACAAACTGTCATAATCCGTCCACGAATATGTTCATCATTGATGCGCAAATGCATCCGGTAAAGTTTACGTTCAAAGAAAAGTAAAAACAGGGCAGTAAAAAATGATAAAGACTTTACCCCCCAAAAACGTTTTGTTTGATCTGTGATCTTGACTATGCGTGCCCCCAGACCAATATTCAAAGCGTTCAGAAAATAGCGACGTTCATGTTTATAGGCATCAAAATAAGAGCAATACCCCACATCAATCTTCTTCCGTCGGTTATTAATAATCCAGTCCACAGCTTCCTTATAATCCAGATTGATATTCCAATAGCGTGCAAAATCATTTCCAATTCCATTGGGGATAATACCAATAGCGATATCACTAATCTGCTCCGCAGAAGAAGTCAGAATACCATTTACAGCATCGTTTAGAGCTCCGTCACCTCCAACAACTACAATTATACGATATCCTTCACTGGCATATGCGCGAGCCAAAACTTCCACCGTTCCAAAACCCTCTGACTGGACATAATCAAAAGCCACATGTTTACTTTCAATGTACTCTTTAATCTCCTTCCATCGTTTCTGAACTTTTCTTGTTCCTGCTTTGGGATTATAAATAATCCCCCATCTATTTGGATCTTCGTTCATATATAATCAGCTATTTAGTAAACCTTTTACTTGTTCTATTTTCTCTTGCATCGGCAAAGTAGCATCCAGCCAATGAATGGTAAAACCCCTGCGTTCCATTCCCCTGAACCAAGTCATTTGTCGCTTGGCAAACTGATGAATGGCAATCTCAAGTTGCGCAACCATCTCCTCATAAGTTAGTTGGGAAGTAAGATACAATGTTAGGTATTTATATTCCAAGCCATAATAAATAAGATCTTCAGGCGGAATTCCGTTATCAAGCAGCTGCTTAACTTCGTTCACCATACCATCATCAAGTCGTTGACGAAGACGTTTTGAGATCTTCTTCCTCCTCAATTCCCTATCAATATCAACGCCGATAATCAAACTATTAATTGCCGGAAATTCTCTTTGCTTAATATCATTCTTCAGATAATACTCTTCAATTTCAATGGCTCGGATTGCCCGTTTGACGGTATCAACATCTGTAGAGTTATGAAGTTCTTTGTAGGTTTTTAAAATTTCGGTTAGTTCCTCAAGTGATTTATCATTCAGACTTTCGCGAAGTTCTCTGTTCTCTGGTACAGGGATCAGCTTATACCCTTTCAGTACAGACTCCAGATACATTCCGGTTCCTCCGCAAAGAATAGGCAATTTACCCTTTTGCCTTATAGCCTCATAGGCAACAAGAAAATCTCTCTGATACTCAAATACATTATATTTATATCCAGGTTCTGCTATATCAATCAAATGATATGGAACCTGCGTGCCGTTCACCGCATAATCCGCCAAATCTTTCCCTGTGCCCAGATCCATTTGCCTGTAAATCTGCCGGGAATCGGCACTGATAATTTCAGTATCCAATTCATTCGCCAAAGCAGCAGCAAAAGGGGTTTTTCCTGAAGCCGTAGGTCCTAGTATAGTAATTAAGTCAAAATTTGCCATGATTGCACAAGTAATAATGTGTACAAACTTACACAAATTTCTTGAAAATATAAACCTCTGACTTAAAAAAGGCGCTTTGCATTTTAAATATTAAATAATAGAAAGAAACAAAGGGAGATAAAAAAAGCTGCTTCGGTTACCCAAAGCAGCTTTCTTATTATGAAGAAATGATTTCTTACTTGTTTACTGTTGCCATGTGAGCGATCAAATCAAGAACTTTGTTAGAGTAACCGATTTCGTTATCGTACCAAGAAACAACTTTTACGAAAGTGTTAGTCAAAGCGATACCTGCTTTAGCATCGAAGATAGAAGTACGAGTGTCACCTAAGAAGTCTGCAGAAACTACTGCATCTTCAGTGTAACCAAGGATACCTTTCAATTCGTTTTCAGAAGCTTCTTTCATTGCAGCACAGATTTCAGCATAAGTAGCAGGTTTTGCTAAGTTTACTGTTAAGTCTACTACAGAAACGTCCAAAGTAGGAACACGCATAGACATACCTGTCAATTTGCCGTTCAATTCAGGAATAACTTTACCTACAGCTTTAGCAGCACCAGTAGATGAAGGGATAATATTACCAGAAGCAGCACGACCACCTCTCCAATCCTTTACTGAAGGACCGTCAACTGTTTTTTGAGTTGCAGTTGTAGAGTGAACTGTAGTCATCAAACCGTCAAGGATACCGAACTTATCGTTCAATACTTTAGCGATAGGAGCTAAACAGTTTGTAGTACAAGATGCATTAGATACGAATTGTTCACCTTTGTAAGATTTTTCGTTAACACCACAAACGAACATTGGGGTATCATCTTTAGAAGGAGCAGACATAACTACGTATTTAGCACCAGCTTCGATATGAGCCTGAGCTTTGTCTTTTGAAAGGAAAAGACCTGTAGATTCTACTACATATTCAGCACCAACTGCATCCCATTTCAAATCTGCTGGGTTACGTTCTGCTGTAATACGAATAGCTTTACCATTAACGATCAATTGACTTTTTTCAACATCTGCTTCAACAGTTCCTTCGAACTGACCGTGCATTGTGTCATACTTCAACATATAAGCCAAGTAATCTACTGGGCAAAGGTCGTTAATACCTACGATTTCAATGTCGTTTCTTGTCTGAGCAGCACGGAATACAAAACGTCCGATACGGCCGAATCCATTAATACCTACTTTAATCATTTTGTTAAACTTTTAAGGGTTTTATAATATTCATTCTAAAATATCCGTTGTTACATAAAGGAAATGAAGTGAACCAAAATACATCAAAAATGTTATTAATACGGCACAAAAGCTGTACGATTTAGCAATACTTAAAATAAACTGGTTAACTCTCAAAAGAGATTTCCTAATTGCAGCGCAAAAGTACTAAAATGTTTTTATATTAGCACACATTTTTATCTTAAATATAAAAAAATATGGGAAAAAGTAACATTCTACAAGAATTTAAAGCATTTGCCATGAAAGGCAATGTGATTGACATGGCTATCGGTATAATTATCGGTGGTGCATTTGGAAAAATTGTATCTTCCTTAGTAGCGGATGTTATTATGCCTGCCATAGGTGTTTTATTCGGCGGTGTTAACTTCAAAGAACTTAAATGGGTAATCAAAGATGCTGTGTATGGTGCCAACGGGAAAGAAATAACCGCAGCAGCCACTTTAAATTATGGCAATTTTCTACAAAGTACTTTCGACTTTCTGATTATTGCGTTTTCTATTTTTTTATTTATTAAATTAATAACTAAAATGAGCAGTAAGAAGGATGAAGCTCCGGCTCCCGAACCTCCTGCACCCACAAAGGAAGAAACCTTACTTACTGAAATCCGTGATATTTTAAAACAGAAATAAGAAGTAAAATACTCAACTATATAAAATGCCTGGACTAAAAATCCGGGCATTTTATATCATATTACATGTAATACAAAGAAATACAAAACAAATTAATCATAAGATATTTATTAACAGGAGCATTAACAACTTTCATCATATAATTATTCCACATTTTTATTGACAATAGCAGAAGTTAGTGAAGATATTATTGGAGCACCATAAAAAGGAGAAAAACCATCTTGTTTCGTTCCATTCCCTTGAACATGTGCAAGAAAAAAGCCATAAGCGCCATCATGTTTATTTATCCAAGGATAAGCTCCTGCCCATCCGGGACTACTTATCTGGTAGGCATTTCCATTCTCATCTACTTTTTCACGCCATTCACCAAGTCCATAAATCCCCGTATGATATAAGCCTAATCCTTTTTCTACATACTCTCCGGGATAAACCTTTGCCGTTTTAACCTGATCGGCCTGCATTTCCCTAATTGATTCTTTGCTAATTATCTGATTTCCATTAGACAAACCATCATGAAAAATCATATTCAAAAAGTTAATATAATCTTTAATAACTGTTCGTGCACCGCCACCTAACATCGGACTATGACCATCTCCGGGATCTACGGGAGTAAAATGCGTATTTTTCATACATAATGGAATACAAATATTCCTTTGAAATAGAGTTTCAAAGTCCATTCCAGAAGCAACTTCAGCCATTCTCCCTGCAACCTGCATAGCCAAGCCACCATATTCAAAACGCTTTCCGGCACCAAAGACTGTATCCAAAGGAAGAATATCAGATACTGCTGAATCAAGTTTATTGTAGGTATCCCTCTTTGGCTCGGAATGATAATTCTTAATTCCTGAAGTATGCGATAACAGCTGACGAAGAAGTATTTTTCCTTTTGGATTACCTTTAAACTCTGAAAGCCATTTTTCAACAGGATCATCCCATGAAAGCTCTGTATTATCAACAACTGTTGCAATAGCAGCTGCAGCTAACCACTTTCCGGCAGAAGCTATGTAAACAACTGTCTGGGGTGTATAATTACCATAATATTTTTCAAAAACGATATTATTATCTTTAGCAATTATAATTGATGCACCCGGATAATAAGATTTATTAATCCAGCTTGAGATTGTTAAGTCTAATAATGTAAAGTCATATTTTATATTTTTGGCAGTATCCTGAGCTGAACATTTAATTGCTATAAAAAACAGAACTGTAAATAAAAAGAGATAATGACTTTTACTATTCATAACCCATTATAATTTTTCTAATATGTCTTTATTTTCATTTAGCTTTTTGAAACGTAATAGTGCCTCAATATAATAATAATCTGCATATATAATAGAAGCATCAATTTCAGAGCCATTAGGCCAATGTCCTGTAGAATGAAGTAGGAAAGCTGGTTTCGCATCTCCACATTGGTATGCAGGAGAGCTTAGACTTTTTAACATCTTCACTGCAGCATTCTTATACTCTTCAGCCTTATCTTTATCCAAATAAGTTGAAAGTTCAAGTAATGCAGAAGCAACAACACACGCTGCAGAAGCATCCCGAGGAGCATTTGGAATATCCGGCGCACTAAAATCCCAGTAAGGAATATAATCTTCAGGAAGTCCTTTTAAGTATATATCTGTAACCTTTTGCACAAAGCTCAAGTATTCAGGATTCTTTGTTTCACGGTAACACACAGTAAAACCATAGATTGCCCAAGCCTGACCGCGAGCCCACATCGAATTATCTGCATAACCTTGATGAGTAACACCTTTAATAAGATTACCTGTCACAGTATCATATACCGCCACATGATAAGAAGAATAATCCGGGCGAAACTGGCACTTCATTGTTTTATTTGCATGAGAAACTGCAATATCATATAACTTTTTATCACCACCATTCTTAGCTGCCCAGAAAAGCATTTCAAGATTAATCATATTATCCATAATTGTGTTATGTGGCCAGTTTCTAGCCTTTACTTCACGTGGCCATGAAAGTATAGTTCCAACTTTAGGATTAAATAATGTAGCAAGTGAATCGGCAGTATCTAAAATTATCTTCTTATAAACAGGATTCTTAGTCAGTCTATATGCATTGCCATAACTGCAGAATACCAGAAAACCTAAATCATGATCATAAGCGGGAGTTTTGGAAAGGAAGCCCAAAGATGCAGTAAATTTCTCTGCTTCGGATTTAATTCTTGAATCTTTTGTTGCTTCATAATCATACCATAAAATACCAG